>Ga0105048_10006909_pt1 | contig 18281 bp, 18 predicted proteins | sample MAT05_FD_78382 | JGI IMG/M metagenome (GOLD analysis project Ga0105048, IMG submission 78382) | Freshwater microbial communities from Lake Fryxell liftoff mats and glacier meltwater in Antarctica - MAT-05 | ecosystem: Environmental > Aquatic > Freshwater > Ice > Liftoff microbial mat | place... | reverse complement strand
GCCTCCGGTGCCCGTTGGGAGGATTTGGTGGATGTGACCGTCTTTCTGACTAATATGGAGCGTGATTTCCATACGTTCAATCGCCTTTACGCGGAATATTTTGCGGATAATCAGCCCTGTCGCACCACCGTGGGCATTGATCGTCTGCCTACGCCAATTGCGATTGAATTAAAATGTATCGCTGCGCTTGGCCAGATTGGGTAATTCAAAAGCGGGGGCAAGTGTGCCCAGCAGTAACATATTGGATTCCGGGTAAGCCATTTTTTGTGCGCTATGTTTATATTTAAGTAGGCAGGCAAAATTAATCGAGGTTATTTTTGTCATAACTGGCTGATTATCATTGCCTGTTTGCCTTTTGCAATTTTGCTTATTTACTTAAATAAATCCCAACGGTTGAAGCTGCGATTCGTCTTTGAGCCTGGGCCACCACGAGTCTTCGGGGAGTGCCGCCCATTTGCTCCAGCTTTTGGTACTTGGCCCGAAGCCGAGGCGATAGAGCAGGTGCTGCAGTTTGTTCATGTTTATTTATTGTGCTGGTTGGTGCGCTGGATAGATTTTTCGGGACGCTTACTGACCATCCAAAGACGAATAAAAGACTTGTACGTTTAAGCCTTAACGGAACTTTAATTCAGATGTATCTTTGTGCGACAATTACTTTGTTTTGATTCCATGAAAAATATTGCCATCCTCACTGGCGGCGACTCCGCCGAGCGCGCCATCTCCCTGAAAAGTGGCCAGGTTGTGCGCGAACACCTGCCCGCTGATCGCTACCGGACTTTTCTGGTTGATATTCAAAAGGATGACTGGCGCGACCTGGAGACGGGTACAGCGGTGGATAAAAACGATTTTTCCCTAACCCTGGCGGGAGAACATATTCGCTTCGACGGGGCGTTTGCCGCGCTGCACGGCAGCCCGCTGGAAGATGGCAAAATGCAGGGCTACCTCGAAATGCTCGGTGTGCCGTACACCTGCTGCGACGGCTACGTGAGTGCCCTGACCATGAATAAGCATAATACTAAACTGCAACTGGCACCCTACGGCATCCCGCTGGCCAAGTCTGTGCTGCTGCGCCAGGGCGATCCGGTCGTGATGGAGGAGTTACTGGCCATGAGCCTGCCGTTGTTTGTGAAGCCCAATGACAATGGCTCAAGTTTTGGGGTCAGCAAAGTAAAAACTGCCGAAGCATTGGCTCCGGCCCTCGAAGAAGCGTGGCGATATAGCCCCGAAGCCGTGGTAGAAAGTTACTTGCCGGGCCGCGAATTTGGGAACGGTGCCCTGCGGGTGAACGGTAAAATAGTGGTGCTGCCCGTCACGGAAATTATTCCGGAGACCGAATTTTTCGATTTTGCAGCCAAATACGAGGGAAAATCCAAGGAAGTTACGCCCGCCGACATTTCGCCGGAACTCACCAGCCAGGCCCAGGCGCTATCGGGCAAACTCTATGCAATGCTGAAATGTCGCGGCGTGGTGCGCTTCGATTATATCCTCGTCGGTGATACGTTTTATGTGCTGGAAGCCAACACCATACCGGGCATTTCACCAGCCAGTATCGTGCCGCAACAAGCCCAGGCCCACGGCTGGACACTGGCGGAGTTTTTCTCGCTATTGGTGGAAGAAGCGTTGCAGGAAACGATGAACGATGAACGATGAACGATTTCCCAATTGGATTATCAGTTATGGAAAAACGCTTGATTTTCAATCCTTTCAATCTAAAAATCTACGCGCTTTGTCTGCTCACCAGAGAACGAAAAGCCCACAAATCGTTCATAATTTATAGTTCATCGTTCATACCTCATAGTTCCTCATTCCTTCCCGCTTTCCCCCACAAAGTAATGTTCCTTGTCTTTGAACAATACATTAAAAGTAGTCATACTGCCATAGCAGCGGGTGATGTACTGCTGGAGATTGACTTTGTCTTCGTCCGTTAATTTTTTATGGGCATTGATGGCCTGTTCCAGTACGCGGAGCCGGTCGCGCATCATCACGATTTTGTGGAAAAACGTGTCTATTGGCACTTCTTTGGCGGAGGTAGCGGTATCGCCGGGCTGGAGGATCAGTTTGCCGTGGTTCCAGCGGTCGCCGAGCGACACTTTTTCGAGGCTCACGCCCGCCCAGGAGCGTAATATGCGCACCAGCGATTCTTCAGCTTCCGTGAAAGATACGGCTTCTTCGGTGGGGATTTTCTCGATTACTTCCCAACCGCTATACTCTTTACCGACCATTTTCAGGCCAAATTGCATGAAACAAACTTCATAAGCGGCCACGTGGAGCCGCACAATAGCGCCATCCCCATAAGCAGGGTGTTTGACGCGCGAACCGATACCGAGGTATTCCATAAGTTTGGATTATTTGATTAGTGACTGGTTATTAGTTAATTAGTTATTAGTTTGATGGTCAGCACTTTACCTCCATTTCAGGCTAAACTAATGGAGCCGAAGTACTTAATTATGCTGCATCTTTATCTATCCAGCGCATAATACCGACCAATATAACCGCCGATACCACCGCCGCAAACCAAGGCACATCCACGTCCTTTTCAAGATCAACCGTGGATACCTGATTGTGAAACAAATACTGCCCGACTACTTGCAAGCCATTATTTAGAAAATGCGCCGTCACCGGCACCCATAGATTTTTGGTGCGCCAATACAGCCAGCCCAACAAAAAACCCAGTAAAAGCCGGGACAAAAACCCGTCAAATTGACCGTGAATGGCACTGAAAATAGTCGCCGTCACCACAATGGCTACCCAGGGATTGGCTATACGACGCATCAGTTGTTGTTGCAAAACCCCGCGAAACACGAGTTCCTCCCCTAATGCGGGCAAAAAACCGATGAGCAGCAAGTTGGCCAGTAATTCGCCGGGGTGGTCCATTTGCAGGAGCCCCTTCAACATTTCGTCGGTGCTATCTTCCATGCTGCGCAAAATCTCCGGCATGGGCAGTTGTTTGCTAAACAATAAAAGAAAAAGCACCACTGGCATAGCGACGATCAACAACAAACCGGCCTGCCCAATCCGGCGCGGGGAAGGCCAGCGACGCAGCCCCAGGTAGTCGCGCCAACCCGGAAAACCGGGCGACAGGCGGCGATAAAAAATCCAGGCGGTGGCAAAACCGGAGGCCACAAAAGGCAGCGGACTGCTCAATGCAATGAAAAGGCGCATCAGCCAGCGCTCGGAGGGCGGCGCATCAGCTTTCAATTGGCCCAACAAGATATTGCTGCTATCCCAGCCAGCCACGGTGGAAATGAGTTGAAATAATAGTAAGCCTAACAGCAGGAAAAGTAAAAAAAGCGCCACCTGCACCAGTAGCACTAAGCGCACTTTCGGCTCCGGGCGATAGGGCGGTGGCGACTGGTCGAAGGTCAAGCCTTGATCGAGCGGTGCGCCAGACAGTTGATTATCCGGGACGGGTACAGGCAGGTCGTCTTGCATAGGGCGAAGGTAGAGGCTATAAAGCTGCAAAAACAGCTTCTTAGATCAAACCCGCTATTTCGCGGACTTCCCGCAGTGTTTGTTGGGCGCGCTGGCGAATACGGGCACTGCTGGCCCGGATTTCCGCCTGCACTTGTTCGCTGTTCGCATTCAACTCCACCAAGCGTTCCCGCATTGGGTTGATTAAGGCCACCACCGCATCGGCCACGGCTTGTTTCAGAGCGCCATATTGACGTGTACCAGCTTCATAATCAGCCATTAAGGAATCGTGGGCCTCCTGTGCCCCGCAAGCGCGCAGCAACTCAAACAGGTTTTGCACCCCGGTGCTCATTTGCCCGGCGGGCGTAGTGCCAGCATCGGTCACCGCCGATTTGATCTGCTTGCGCACTTTATCTTCTTCTCCAAACAAATTAATGTAGTGTTTCTCGCCGAGGCTTTTGCTCATTTTTTTGTTTGGATCGGCAAGCGACAAGATCTTCGGCGTTTCGGTAAACAGCGGTTCCGGATGCACGAAATATTCCTGGCCAAACTGGTGGTTAAAACGCTGCGCAATATGGCGCGACAGTTCCAGGTGCTGTTCCTGATCCTTGCCCACCGGCACATAATCGGCCCGATAGATCAAAATATCCGCCGCCTGCAGCACCGGGTAAGCGAACAAACCCACGCTCACGAAACTGTCCTTGTCCGCTTCGTGCAGTTGATCCGTCTTGTCCTTGAATTGCGTCATACGGTTCAGTTCGCCGTAGGAAGCCACGGAAGATAATATCCATGACAATTCTACGTGCTCCGGCACGAGACTCTGAATGAACAGGTTTTCCGGCTTGACCCCGCAGGCCAGCAGGTAAAACACCATTTTCCAGGTGTTTTCGCGCAGGGTCTCTGCGCGGTAAGGCATGGTAATGGAGTGATAATCCACCACGCTGTAGCGGCACTCATACTGGTCTTGCAGATGCACCCAGTTGCGTACTGCCCCAAAATAGTTACCTAAGTGCAGATCGCCGGTCGGCTGGATGCCGGAAAGAACGTTTTTCAAAGCGAATGATGAATGACGAATTATTAATTATGTGGCCGCTATATTGTACTGATTATCAGCATAGTGTACTAAACCCCTCCAAACCTACCCCACCACCGCAATCACCGAAATCTCGATATTGGTATATTTTGGTAATTCACTCACCTGCACCAGTTCTCTGGCTGGCGCAACTTCGGAAGGGAAGTATTCTGCGTAAACAGCATTGATCCGGCTAAACATACCCATGTCTTTAACAAAAACGGTAGCCTTTAGCACTTGTTTTAAACTCGAACCAGCGGCTTCCAGAATCGCCTGCACGTTTTTCAGTACCCGGTGCGTCTCGGTTTCGATGTCGTCCATTACTAATGTATTCGTGGCCGGATCCAGCGCGATCTGGCCGGAGACGAATAGCATCCCGTTGAATACCGTGGCCTGGTTATAAGGCCCGATGGGCAATGGCGCGTTGGGGGTGTTGATGATTGATTTCATGTTGGAAAGACTGATTTGAGTGATGCTAAGGGAAAAATCTGCGTAATCCGGTTGTAAAAATCCGGGCAATCCGCGTTCCCACCAACAGAAAAAGCCCCAAATGTCCTGAATCATCAGGACTGGAGCTTCCTCAAAAAGGGAGCGGGGGAAAGCAGGTGGAACCTACGCCGCAGCGGTCTCGGCTTCACTATTTCGTCCCGGCACAAGTACCTGGCCGCGGTAGTACAGGTCACCGTCCACGCGGTAAGCATGGTGGAACAGGTGCAGTTCTCCGGTAGTCGGGCAGGTCGCGATTTGCGGAACCTCAGTCTTGTAGTGCGTGCGGCGGGCGCGCTTGCGGCGCTTCGAGTGCCGCCATTTTGGATTTGGCATGGCAAGTAGTTATACGTTTCATCTCCAATAACCTGCTGATAATCAGACTATAAAAGCGAAACAAAATGTCAATTATTTTTATCCAGATCACGGAGGGCATCCCAAATAGCATTGGATTGCGCTTCCTCTTCTTCGGTTTTCAGGAACTTCAAAATTTCAAAATTGCACGGCGGTTCGGCCAGGCTTTGGCAATCAAATGTATTCCTGATGGGCAAAGCCAGCACCGTAAATTCGTACAGGTATTTGGCCAGGTTCAAGGAGGCGTTTTCGCGTGAAATGAACACCACTTCATCGTTTTCTTCCACTCCTTCCGCTTCTCCATACTTCACGATCAACTCAAAATCTCCACTGATTGGCAGATTTATCGGTGCCGTGCAGCGGTCACAGATAGCACCCATCGTGCCTTGCAGCGCAAAATTAATCAGGAACATATCCGACCTTTTTTCAAAGGTCACCTCAAAATCAATCGCTGCTATTTCCACCGGCGAATCCTCAAAATGCCGGAAGAATGCACCATCAATGGTGTATTGATATTGGTGGGTGCCTACCTTCAGGCCCTGGATTGGAATGGAATATGCGGAAAAAACGTTCATTTCCACTGTCTTTTGAAAAGCGGGCCGCAAAAGTAAGATGTCTATCCGAACCAGCCAAGCGAAGGCAAAAGAAAATGTTATAAAGTTGTACCGGCGGGGTCGGCGGGTTCAGCCGCCGATTCTGAATCCGGCGGCTGAACCCGCCGATACTCGCTCTTCACGCCCCCATTTTCAACAAATAAAAAAATATTTTAAAAATATTTTTTCCCATAATTAATTGACTAACAAATACTTAACATAAGTCTAATAGATAATACCCGGCTAAACTTGGTTCTATGTATTGCAAAGAACCCGCCATTACCATTACCTTTGCCCGATCAGATTTCCTTTACCCTACCCACGCTTATGAAAGTCTTTTTGAAATTCACCATTTTGTGTGCCTGGTTACTTTTCGTCGCTGCACTTTGGCAGACCCGCCGCGCTCCCGCCAACAGTATTGCCGGGCGGTCGTCCGGGTTGCTGAGCATCAGTCGTAAAATGACCGATGGAAAAGTCGCCGTCCAGCCGCCGACCGATCCGCAATCTATGGCCTGGCCGACTTCCGAACTGTACCTGACTATCCCGACAACGGGTCTATGACCCCACCACACTTTGTATATTTACCTGCCTGACAGGTCTTAACTATTGAAAATTATGGACATTGAAAATGCAAAAGCACAGATGCGCAAAGGCGTGTTAGAACTGTGCATTCTGGCGATCATCGAGGAGGACGAGGTGTACCCCAGCGATATCATTAAGCGATTGAAAACCAATGACTTGATCGTGGTGGAAGGTACGCTTTATCCTTTACTGACCCGTCTGAAAAACGACGGACTGCTGGATTATAGTTGGCGCGAAAGCAACTCCGGGCCACCACGCAAGTATTTCAAAATCACTGATGTAGGCCGCCGATTCCTCGAAAGTCTGACCAGTAGTTGGCAAAAACTGGTACAATCGGTGGATCAAACGCTGCAAAAAGGACAAATTGATGCTATTGAGGATGTGAGGATGTGATCACATCCTCCAATAACCAAATTTTCAATTCCTCAAAAAGCAGAAACCAACAACTCTCTGATAATGAACAAGATACTGAATATCAATCTGGGCGGATACGCCCTCACCATAGATGACGACGCCTACGAATATCTCACGGCGTACCTCGAAAGCATCCGTCGCCGGTTCAGTGAGAGCGAAGGCCGCGATGAGATTGTAAGCGACATTGAGGCGCGCATTGGCGAACTCATCCATCAGGGCATGGGCAATCGTACCATCGTCATGCTGCCCGAAGTAGAAGCCGCCGTGTTGATCATGGGGCGTCCCGAGGATTTCGGTGGCGAACCGGTAGCCGCAGAAACCACTACTTCGGGACGTACCAGCACGGGCAGCAGCCGACCGACGGAGTCTCGCCCCTCGGCCATCCGCACTGGCAAACGCCTGTTCCGCGACCCGGATAATGTCAGCGTGGCGGGCGTCTGTTCGGGTTTAACCGCCTACTTTGGCATGACCGACCCAGTGTGGATACGCCTGATTTTCGTCGCCCTTACCTTGGTCTCTGCGGGTTTCTGGATACCCGCGTACCTTTTGCTTTGGGTATTGGTGCCGCAGGCCAGCACCGCCGCTGACCGTCTGGCCATGCGCGGCGAGCCCGTCAATGCCGAAACCATTGCCCGCGAGGTCGAGGAAGGCTTCGAGCGACTGAGCCAAAAAGTGAACCAGGGCGTGAAAGGCGCGAATACGCCCGGGCTGTCTCACTTTGTCGCCACGGTAGGCCACGTTTTCGCTTTCCTGATCCGTATGTTTGTCAAATTCGGACTGCTTATTGCCATTTTGATCGTAGCCGCCTTGTTTATCGCCCTTTTGGTGAGCTGGGCCAGCGGTATTTTTACCCTGGCCACTATGGCTCCGTTTGTCGGTTATCTCAGCCCTTTTTCCAGCGGCGCGACGTGGTTGGGTTTTGCCAATATTTTCTTCCTGTTTGGTATTCCTATCCTGGGCCTGTGTATTACTTTTTCTAAAACCCTTTTTAAAGTCAAAACACCCCGCTACTTAGGGGCTGGCTTGACTATGTTTTGGGTATTGAACGTGATTTGTTCTTTCGCTTTCGTGACCATGACTGTGAAGGAATTTAGCCAAAGTGGTAGCGTGAGCAAAAACGTAGACCTATCGGATATGAATTCCGACACGCTGCGCTGCGTGACCTCTGCGGGAGGATCAGAGGAGAATGATTTTCATGTTAGCTGGTTTGAATCGGACAACTTGCGCCTGAGCGATGATCGGCTGGAACTGGATGGGCCCGTGGAGATCAATGTGCAACGCAGCACGTCGGGCCGTTTTGAATGTACTCAAACCATTCGCGCCCACGGCCCCACCAATAGCAATGCAGCGGAAAATGCCAGCCAGACGGAATACAGCGTTACCAGCATGGGCAATACTTTGCAAATTCCGACCTCTTACAGCATTATGAAAGGCCGTAAATGGCGGGTGCAGGAAGTACGCATCACTTTGGGCATTCCCGTTGGCAAGTTCGTCGTGTTTGGCGACCGTATCAATAATTATGTCAATGGGAACGTGGATTATTCCGAGCCAGAAGACCATAACTCCATCCACGATAATCCCAAGCAGATGTATCGCATGACGCAGGACGGACTGGCGTGTGTCAGTTGTCCGCAATTTGGCGATAACGACTACCGCGAAGATCGCGACTACGAAAAATTCATCCTGGAAGGCAATTTCGAGACGGAAATCCGCCAGGGCGACGATTTTAAAATACGTATTGATGGCCCCGCCGGTGCAATACGGAGAATTCGTACGGGTGATAAACTGACCCTGACGACCACCGATACCACCGGCAGAAGCAGGGTGAAAGTGTATATCGAAACCCCGGTTTTCACCTCTTTGCACGCTGATAATACCGGCGAAGTCACTATTCGTGGTTTTGAAGAAGGCGAGGCGCGTATTTCGGCCCGGGGCCGTTCGCGCATCAAGGCTTACCTCGATTCCCGCCACCTCGATCTGTCTCTTTCCGGCAAATGCTCGCTGGAACTCACCGGCAAAGGCAACGACCTGGATGTCAATCTAAATGATGGCGCGACGCTGGATGCGATCAACTGGCGGACGGATGAGGCGGAAATTTCGGCTTCTACTGGCTCCAAGGCCCGCCTGAATGTCCGCAACAACGCCCGCGTGAATGCGGACAACAGCAGCGAAGTAAAGGTGGACGGCGGCGCACACCTGGATTTCGGCAACGAAAGAGGGGAAAATTAGGCATAGCGAATACCGGGTTCTCGATTGGGGCATATAAGTAAATGAGCAAAATTGCAAAAGGCAAACAGGCAATGATAATCAGCCAGTTACGACAAAAATAACCTCGATTAATTTTGCCCGCCTACTTAACAGGAGTCATCCAGAATTTTTATTTGTAGCTAATGCCGCGTACACGTTGAACTACAATGGAAGCGTGGACGAGGCCGATGACGCGGGTTTTCGCAGATTTTAACCGTTGGCGACAATGGAAGCGCGACGACAAAGACCACGTAGATTCACGCGGATTTTTCCCAGCGTAGCGGCGATCATGCGCACAAGAAAGCGGTTTTGTCCGCGAAAATCCGCGTCCTCCGTGTTGTCTGCGTTCCCATTAACGCTATATGTGCCGACGATAGCCACTCGTTTCCAGCTTTTATAAAGCCCATGAGTCATCCTCGAAAATTCGGGATGACTCATTTTTGCGTTTTGGTTTTACACCAAACGACTGGCTTATGCTAAATCCTTGCTACTTTTGCGGCTTTCCCACAAGTGTTCAAAAAAGTGTGGCACACCTAAATTTGATCATGGAGGCTTAACTATTTATCAAAGGTGTGCCACACTTCACTGAACACCCTCGCTTTCTCCTACGCTTGCCTTCAACTTCCCTTTATGCTTCATACCGGCGATAAAGCCCCCGATTTTACCCTCCGTGCCAGCGACAAAAGCCAGGTCAGTCTCAAAGATTTTCGTGGCCAAAATGTGGTGTTATTATTCGTTCCCGCCGCCTTCACGGGTGTTTGCACCAAGGAACTTTGCGCGATGCGCGACGGCCTGAACGATTACCAGCGGCTGGATGCCCAAGTGTTGGCTATTTCTGTGGACAGCCTTTTTACACTGGGCAAATGGAAGGAAGAACAGGGTTTCAACTTTGCCCTGCTATCCGATTTTAATAAAACGGCGAGCAAAAAATACGATGTGCTCTACAAGGAATTTGTCTTTGAAATGAAAGGCGTGGCCAAACGATCAGCTTTTGTCATTGATAAAGAGGGCATGGTCCGCTACGCCGAAGTATTGGACAACGCTGGCGAAATGCCCAACTTCGATGAGGTAAAAAAAACCTTACAGTCTTTGAACTGAACCGGCCTCTCCGGTTGTTATGCTGCTCATGCTAACCCAAATCCGACATATTACCTCAGCCAAACCCCAGTGGGAAGAGGAAGAAGACGTCCTGGTGGACGATGGCACCGGCAGTGACCTGCCCGCTTACATCATTGTCTTTAACGATCACGTCAACTCTTTTGACTGGGTGATCGAGAGTTTTATAGCCGTGCTGCGCCATAGCCACGAACAGGCCGAACAGTTGAGCATTATTATCCATACCAAAGGTAAGGCCACCGTAAAAACCGGTACGCGGGAAGAGCTATTGCCGCTCTGCGAGGGTCTGCTTGACCGGGGCCTGACGGCGGAGTTGGAAAGCGAATAGCGATCTTGCTGGCCGTTGGAGCCAGGTGCCTAACAGTCAAGTAGTTAGCCCATCTTACGGGTTGAAAAAAACCCTGATTTTGCTGTTCACATTTGGGCCACCCGGCGCATATTAAAAGGTGTGGAAAAGAATTGACTTTTCTAAATACTGTACTACCTTTCGGGCATCTGTCTTGATAGACTGAACCAACTTTCTTCTCACCTTACCCTTTTGCATTATTATGGAAATACTTGATCAACCGATTACCACCACCCAATTAGACAACGCCAGCGATGGCAACCGCATTCTGGCCTATTTGATTGACGCGCTGATTGTCGGGGCACTTTCTTTTGTTCCGTACGTCGGCTGGATCGCTGCCGTCGCCTACTTCCTCACCCGCGATGGACTGCCTTTTCTGGATGGCCAAAGCATCGGCAAGAAGGCGATGAACATCCGCGCCGTCACCGAAACTGGCGAAAACCTGACGAATAACTGGGGTCCAGTGATCATTCGTAACGTTGTACTGTTCATTCCGCTTTTTCCGCTTATCGAACTTATTGTGATGCTGACCAATGATAAGAAACAACGCCTCGGCGACCAATGGGCTAAAACCCGCGTGGTTTCGGTACGGTAATTTAGTTGGTTAATGGTTAATAAGTAGGCGGGCAAAATTAATCGAGGTTATTTTTGTCGTAACTGGCTGATTGTCATTGCCTATTTGCCTTTTGCAATTTTGCTTATTTACTTAGTGTCTTGGTTATCAGTAAATATCATTGCACCTTTTGAAATAAAGTCGTTCTTAACGGCGGCAGGTCTTCCAACACCTGCCGCCGTTATTCTTTAAATAATTGAACCTCCATGCCCGTTTTCTGGCTGCCTCAAGACGAACTTACTTTTCCGCACCCTTCCCTGGCGGAGTCGCGTGGTCTGCTGGCCGTGGGGGGCGACTTGCGTCCGGAGCGATTGGTACTGGCCTATCGCAATGGCATTTTTCCGTGGTTTGAAGAAGATGGACAGTTCTACTGGTATTCTCCCGATCCACGGTGGGTACTACTGCCCTCCGAACTGAAGGTACATAAGAGCATGCGCTCTATTTTTAACCAAAAAAAATTTCGCTACACCCTCGATACCTGCTTTGAACGCGTGATGCGCGCCTGTGCCGAGTCGCCGCGCGACGAACAGGATGGCACCTGGATCAGTGAACCATTTGTAGCAGGCTATGCCGCGCTGCATACTGCCGGGTTGGCCCATTCGTTAGAAGTCTGGCAAGGCGAAACCCTAGTGGGCGGGCTGTACGGCATTGCCTTGGGCAAAATATTTTATGGCGAAAGTATGTTTTCGCGGCTGCCCAATGCCTCCAAAGCCGGTTTCATTACCTTCGCGCGGGCTTTGGAGCGGGCCGGATTTTGGCTCATTGATTGCCAGCAACAAACTGCCCATCTCGAAAGTCTTGGCGCACGGGGCATTGCCCGGGAAATCTTTCTGGACTATCTTGATCGCAATACCTACGAGCGGACCTGGCCCGGCTTCTGGGTGCTGGATGAGCACGGAGACATCCAGTTTCCGTCTATTTGAAAGTTGAATTATCTTAGCCTTTCAAAAGGAGCGTGTTCAAAAAAGTGTGGCACACCTAAATTGGATCATGGAGGATCAACTAAGTAAATAAGCAAAATTGCAAAAGGCAAACAGGTAATGATAATCAGCCAGTTACGACAAAAATAATCTCGATTAATTTTGCCCGCCTACTTATTTATCAGGGTGTGTCACCTTTAACGGAACACGCTCTTCAAAAGCAAACATGCAAAAGTTCTGGTTGAACATACTGGGCGGCCTGATGCTGCTGTTTCCCATCCTCTCTTTTCAAGGGCCGCACCATACCGCGAAACCCGTCCCGCTGCTCCTGTTCGAGGAGTATCCAAAAGACTATTTTGCCTCCCCGGTGAACGATCAGTTGCGGCTGACCGGCACTTTTGGCGAGCTCCGGCCCGATCATTTTCATTCCGGCATAGACATTAAGAGTAAAACCGGACGCATTGGCCAGCCCGTGCTCGCCGCTGCCGATGGTTTCGTCGAGCGCATCTCCGTACAGGCGGGCGGTTATGGGAATGCGCTGTACATCCGGCATCCCAACGGTTATACTACGGTGTATGGGCATTTGGATCGGTTTGCGCCGGAGTTGCAAAAATATGTCCGTGAAAACCAGTATCAGCGCGAACGTTTTGAGGTGGATTTGCGTCCGCCCAATGGTCAGTTTAAAGTAAAACAAGGGCAGGAAGTGGCTAAACTCGGCAATAGTGGCGGTTCGTCGGGGCCGCATCTGCATTTTGAGATCCGTAATACGACGACGCACAAAGTGCTCAACCCGCTGTTGTTTGGCCTGCCCATCGTGGACCAAATTCCGCCCGAAGTTCGCGATATGAAGGTCTATGTCCTCAATGAGCGGCGCGAAGTGTTGAGCAGCAAAGCCCTGCCCATCGAACGCCGTCCCGATGGTACGCTGGGGGTGGCTGGCGATACCGTACGTCTGGCGGCGTGGCGCGTGGGTTTTGGCATAAAAGTCTATGACCACATGGCGGGCTTGAACAATGATAATGGCATTTTTTCCTTAAAAATGTACACCAACGAGCAGTTGGCTTTCCAGTGGAAAATGGATGAACTGGACTTCAATGAATCCCGTTATTTGAATGCCCACATTGACTACCCCGTCCGGCAGCAGTATGGTGCCTGGTTTCATCGTTGCTTTATTTTGCCCGGCGATCATCTGGCCAACTATACCCGTACTGAGTCGCTGGGAGCCGTCGCGCTGTCCAGAGAGAACGCGGTAAAAATAATGGTACAAGCCGCCGACCCGTCTGGCAACCAGAGCACCGTTACTTTTTGGGCACTGCGCGAGGATTCTATTCCCGCCATCGTTAGCCAGCCCTATCAGTACCAACTGCCTTTCGATCAGGAGAACCAGATCACGCTGAACGGATTTTCGATGACACTGCCCAAAGGAGTGCTCTATGAAACGCTGCCTTTTCAGTATAAAACTACCCCCGACGGAAGCACCGGCGTTTATTCTTCCACGTATCATTTGCACAACGAGCGCACCCCGGCGCACCGCTACTTCGACATTGCTATTCAGCCGCAGGGGCTGCCCCCGGAACTACGCCCGAAAGCCTGCATTGCTAAATGTGGTGATGGACGACCCGTCAACTGTGGCGGCATCTGGCACGGCGAAATGCTGACTACCAAGGTGCGGGGATTCGGCGATTACAGCGTGATGGTAGATACGCAAGCGCCGCGCATCACACCGGTGGGATTCAGTGCAGATATGCGCCGCAAAACGATGATTTCCCTGCGTATTCGCGACAACTTCGGGTCGGGTGGCTCCGCCGATGGTATGTCGTACCGGGGCATGATAGACGGGAAATGGGTGCTGTTTGAGTATGATCGTAAAAGTGCCCGGCTGACTTATACTTTCGACGAGCACGTGGGGGTCGGGCAGCATAAGGTGGTGATGAAAGTGAAGGATGATCTGGGCAATGAGGGGGTTTGGGAGGGGAAATTTCGGAGGTGAGGGGGTGATTTTGGTAGGTAAATAAGCAAAATTGCAAATGGAGCGCGGTGACATCCCGGTTTTCATCGGGAAGGCAAATGGAGCAGAGCGACATCCCGGTTTTTTATCGGGATAGGCAATTAAAATCAGCCAGTTACGACAAAAATAACCTCAATTAATTTTGCCCGCCTACTTAATAAGTAAATAAGCAAAAATGCAAAAGGCAGTTAAGCAATGATAATCAGCCAGTTACGACAAAAATAACCTCGATTAATTTTGCCCGCCTACTTATCATGCAGGATACAGGTTTGGAGATTTTTTACTGAAAAAATTATTCCCCCGCCCCAAACCGCTCCCGCATACTTTTCTTCAAAGCCAGCATCTCATCCCGGTACTGCGCCGCCGTAATAAAGTCCAGCTCCTTGGCCGCTTTTTTCATCTTATTCTCCGTGTCGCCAATCATCTTCTCCAATTGGCTACGGGTCGCGTAGGCCACAATGGGTTCAGCGGCCAGGCTCACTTCTTCGGATTCTACGTAGGCTCTGTTGCCGCCTACATCGCGGATGTCGAGAATACTACGGGTGGCGAGGATTTGCTCCCGCGTTTTGGTCACTGTACGCGGCGTGATGCCGTGTTGCTCATTGTAAGCAACCTGGGTGATACGCCGCCGGTCGGTTTCGTCCATCGTGGCGCGCATGGAATCGGTGATCTTATCGGCATAAAAAATAACCATGCCGTTCGAGTTACGCGCCGCACGGCCCGCCGTTTGGGTGAGCGAACGCATATTACGCAGGAAGCCCTCTTTGTCCGCATCGAGAATGGCCACCAAGGACACTTCGGGCAAATCCAGCCCTTCCCGTAGCAGATTTACGCCGACCAGCACATCATACTCGCCGAGACGCAGGTCGCGCAGGATTTCCACGCGTTCCAGCGTTTCCACTTCGGAGTGGATATAGCGGCATTTAAGCCCAATTTTGGCAAAATAAGTCGCCAGTTCTTCGGCCATGCGTTTGGTCAGCGTGGTCACCAGGGTACGTTCATTCATGGCTACGCGTCGCTGAATTTCTTCAATCAGATCGTCAATCTGGTTCATCGAAGGCCGCACTTGTATCGGCGGATCGAGTAGTCCGGTGGGGCGCACCAGTTGCTCTACGACCACGCCTTCCGTTTTCACCATTTCATAATCGCCCGGCGTGGCACTCACAAAAATCACCTGATTGATCATGCCCTCAAATTCCTCAAAACTGAGCGGACGATTGTCCATTGCCGAAGGCAACCGAAAACCCCAATTGACCAGCGATTGCTTTCTGGCCCGGTCGCCGCCCCACATTCCGCGTACCTGCGGAATGGTAGCATGGCTTTCATCAATCATCATCAGGTAATCGTCGGGGAAATAATCGAGCAGACAGAACGGCCGCGCACCGGGCCGACGGCGGTCAAAAAAGCGGGAGTAGTTTTCAATACCCGAGCAATAACCCAGTTCGCGGATCATTTCCAGATCGAACGTAGTGCGCTCTTTGATCCGTCGCGCTTCGGCCAATCGGCCTTCATGGATGAAATATTTTTCCTGCTCATTGGCCTCATGCTGGATTTCATAAATGACCTGTTGCAGCCGATCCTTGGGTGCCACGTAAAGATTAGCCGGAAAGATGGCTACTGCGTCCATTTTTTCCAGCCGCCGCCCCGACACCAGGTCAATGCTTTCGATACTTTCCACCTCATCGCCAAAGAAAATAACCCGGTAGCCCCAATCAGCGTAGGGCAGATTAATGTCCACCGTGTCGCCCCGAACGCGAAAAGTAGCGCGGCCAAAGTCCGTCTCAGTGCGGGAGTAGAGGCTATCCACCAATTGATAGAGAAAAGCCGTTTTTGGCAATTTCATGCCCTTGGTCAGTCGGATAATCCCGGTCTTGTAATCCTCCGGGTTGCCCATGCCGTAGATGCACGATACCGAAGCGACAATGACAATATCGCGCCGCCCGGAAAGTAAAGTACTGGTGGCTTTCAGGCGCAATTTGTCCACCAATTCATTAATTTGCAGGTCTTTTTCAATGTAGGTATCCGATACCGAAACGTAGGCTTCGGGCTGATAATAGTCGTAGTAAGAGACAAAATACTCGACGGCATTATCTGGAAAAAAGGTCTGCAACTCGCCGTACAGTTGCGCGGTCAGGGTTTTATTGTGGGTAATGACCAGCGTCGGGCGGTTCAAGCGGACAATCACATTGGCCATCGTGAAGGTCTTGCCGGAACCCGTCACCCCCAGCAAAACCTGGGCGCGGTCGCCGGCCTCGATGCCTTGTACCAGTTGTTCAATCGCCTGCGGTTGGTCGCCAGTCGGGCGGTAGTCGGAAGAAATTTTGAAATTCATTGGCGTGCTGATTCGAACCCCAAAAATGGGGATTTTATTTAGAAAACAACCTTGCCACAATAGAGTTTTTAAAACAAAAACTTTTAAATTTTAAAGAACTTTAACCCTTAGGGACGGTAAAAGAATAACTTAAAAAGGTTTGTCGGCAAATCACGCCTAAATCTTATACTTTGTTTTTTGGTCATCCCTTATCATCGCGGTCTTTAAGTTTTACCTAACCATTTTTGACCTAAGTAGGAAGACAAAATTAGTTGAGGTTATTTTTGGCGTAACTGGCTGATTTTCATTGCCTGTTTGCCTTTTGCAATTTTGCTTATTTACTTAATACCCGGATATTTTTGCCTGTACCTAAACGCATCTACTATGTTGAAACCGCTCCTCCTTTGCGCATTGATTGGCCTTTTTGTTGCTTGCAACCAGCCGAAAGGTGTTTTTCAGGAAAGTCCTTATGATTCCGAGTTGAACCGCGTTGCGAATAGTTTGACGGGAACAAATAAAAAAACGAAACACCTGCGAGGGTTGGAAACCGTCTTTCAACAGGCCCAACATCTGGACCTCGTCCTGGTGGATTCTCTGCTGGAAGAAAATCGCCCCGATCTCTGGCCAGCCGTGAATGCGCTCTACCGTCGCCTGCAAATCCGACAACGAAAGATAACGGCTTTACAACCGCTTCGTGCCAAAAACGGCTACGAACCTACCCTGCCTTTCGTCCCGAATATTGCGGAAAAAGAAGCCGAAAGCCGTCGAAATGCCGCCACCTATCTGTACGATAAGGCCCAAAAACTATTAGTGGAAGCCGAAAAAGGCAATCGCCCGGCCGCTCGCGAAGCACTTTTTACTTTACAGGATTTAAAACAACATTATTATTTGTATTGGGAAAATGCCAACGCTTTGCTCGATAGTGCCCGCATATTGGGTGTTTCGCATATTTTACTGACCAATCTTCCGGCCACGCCGCCCTGGACAGGTCCGGTTTTCTGGAAAGAAGTGTCCGCACAGTCGCGTCGCTTGAACGATGAATGGCATACTTACTATTTTACTTTTTCGCCGAATCAGCCTTACGATTATGTGGTAGAATGCCAGGTGAAATCCATCCAGGTTGGCTCCGAAAGCCGCAGCGAAAGCACCACTACCGAGGAAAAGGACATTGAAAAAGGCTTTGAAGAAAAAAAAGATACTGTCGGCAATGTGATTGAAAGAAAACCCATCTATGAACACGTGAAAGCCGAGATTCGCAAACTTTCTTTAAGCAGAAGAGCGGAAGGCGTACTGGCCGTAGCGGTACACAACATCCACGATAACGCGCTGGTGCTATCCAAAAACCTGCCCGTTTTTTATAATTACAGTGCGGATTTTACCTATGTGTCCGGCGACCAGCGTGCGCTAAGTTCCTCGATTATAAGCAGTGCCGATCTCTATCCGAGTGCGCCATCCGAGGATAGAATGTCGGAGCATTTGCTGGGGGATATGCAATCTGATCTGTTTTATTTTTTGAAAAAGCACCTGGTTAAACGCTGAAAACGGGGTGCGAAAAATGGAGAAAATTTCGGCTGTAAGACAAACGATTTGTTTTAAATTATTTCAATAAAACTTACCTTCGTGCTTTTTATCGGCTATAATCTTGGCAGAGGCCCGCAACCTCAATCCACTCTCCGCTGTTTTCTTTTTTACCCGTCGTAGCCTTGGCGAAGGCGGGGCAACCTCGATCCACTCTCCGCTGTTTTCCTTCCAATGGCAAAGACAAAAACAAAATCGGCCCCCGAAACATCCTCGGACTCTCTCACTCT
>Ga0105048_10006908_pt1 | contig 18281 bp, 18 predicted proteins | sample MAT05_FD_78382 | JGI IMG/M metagenome (GOLD analysis project Ga0105048, IMG submission 78382) | Freshwater microbial communities from Lake Fryxell liftoff mats and glacier meltwater in Antarctica - MAT-05 | ecosystem: Environmental > Aquatic > Freshwater > Ice > Liftoff microbial mat | place... | reverse complement strand
CACCGAGGGCTGACCACCATCCAGCCCTCCGTCCTCCCAACTCTCCGTCCACCCAACCTCGCCGCCCTCCGTCCACCCAACCCCGCAGCCTTCCGTCCACCCAATCCCGCACCCCTCCCTCCACGTAACCACGTCGGAGGCAATGTGGGAGCAACAGGGCTCTCGACCACTTGGCGGTAACTTCGAATTTCCAGGGGCTTTCCCGAATACCGTCCACCTTGGGCGCTGATCAGCGATCAGGGCGGGAATGTCACTGGAAATCCTTATTCAGAACCGTGAACTCGCGGACAGCCCAAAACAAATAGGTAGTTCTTAATTAGATTTTGGGCGCCAAGGCGGTAGACCAGGTCGTGGTCCCGGCGCCAAGGCGGTAGACCGAATCAGATCGCGGGCGCCAAGGCGGTAAGCCGAACCCGAATCAGGTCCCGGCGCCAAGGCGGTAGACCGAATCAGGTCCCGGCGCCAGCGCGGTAGACCGGATCGAGGTCCAGGCGCCACCGCGGTAGACCGCATCGAGGTCCCGGCGCCAAGGCGGTAGGCAGCATCGTGAAACGGGCACCATCGCGGTAGGCAGCATCGTGAAACGGGCACCATTGCGGCAGGCAGCATCGTGAGTCGGGCGCCAAGGCGGCAGGCCGGATCGTGAGACGGGCACCAACGAGGTAGACCGAACCCGAATTCGATTCCGGCACCATCAACAGACCGGCCCGTGTGAGATTGTTCCAACATGGTCGACACCACAGACGCCGTATTTGCCTTTCTGGCGGCGGCGCTGATCACCTGGGCGACAGTACCCGTTGCGGAGATCCTGGCGCGGCGGGTTGGGGCGATCGACACGCCCGGGCCGCGTAGTGCCCACACGGTGCCGACACCGCGCATGTCGGGGATCGCGATTCTCCTTGGTGTCGAGATCGCCGGGTGGATCTTCCTGCCGATCAACTCGGAAGCCACCGGGATCCTGCTGGGTGCCGTGGCGGTCTGTCTGGTCGGTGCGCTTGATGATGTCTTCGACCTGCCGGCTCTGGTGAAGTTGATCGGCCAGATCGGTGCTGCAGCGATTCCGGTCTGGTCCGGGGTGCGACCGGACGTGCTGACCATTCCGTTCATCGGTGGCTTTGAACTGGGGTGGACCGCCTATCCGCTGACGATCTTCGGCATCGTCGCGGTGATCAACATCATCAATCTGATTGACGGCATCGATGGTCTTGCCGCAGGCGTGGTGGCGATTGCCGCCGCGGCGATGGCAGTCATCGCGCTGTCCCTCGAGCGCTACGAAGCCGGCGTCCTTGCGGCACTGACCGCCGGCGCGGCGCTCGGATTCCTTCGACATGGCTTTCCGCCAGCCTCAAGCTTCATGGGGGACAGCGGTTCGAACCTGCTCGGTTACCTGATCGCCGTGGTCTCGATCCAGGGGGCGCTGAAAACCAATGCGGTTGTTGCACTGGCCTTCCCGCTTGTGATCCTCGCGGTGCCGATCTTCGACACAGCCTTCGTGGTCGCCAAACGCCTCAAGTACCACCAGCCGATCTATCAGGCGGACCGCTGGCATTTCCACCATCGCATGGCCAACCTCGGTTTCTCCCAGCGAAAAACCCTGGCCTACTTCTACGGCTGGACTCTGGTTCTGGCCCTTCTGGCACTCGCTCTGCGCCTGGTTCCATACAGCGACGATCGTGGCCAATTCCACCCTGCCTGGACGATCTTCATGGCGGCGATGATCCTCGCCGCAGTGGGGGTCACCGTGTACCTGGTCTACGTACTCGAAATCATCAAAGGACCACGGTCCCGGGAGGAACCCGGCCAGTAGCCGTTCTTGGCTTGGCAAAACAATAAGTGGCACTTGTCACGTTGACTGAGCGCAACGCTTAAAGGGAGATGGTCGGATATAGTCACGGCCCCTTGTCCGCCCTCGCCGCAAAGACCTCCCCCGAAGGGGAAATGAGTAACCGCAGCCTCTCCTTTCTTGCAAATCTGGATCTGATCGTTCTGGCGATCGCTCTCCCGGTTTTCATCGCCGCCGACTTCCCGATTGCCGGGTACCTGGTCGCCGCCGGTCTCTGGATTCTTTCGCGCGCCATCCATTCCGTCGCCGAACGCAAGGCGAACGAGAACCTGCTCGCGGGCAAGCGCAACTCCGCCATGGGTACGGTCGCCGCCACCTCCCTGGGCAGCGCCTGGATCATGGCGATCGGAGTACTCGTCGCCGGCGTCACCATGTCGGACAAGGTCGGCCTTTCGGCCGCCATTCTGCTGGTGGTGCTCTTCACCATCAACCTTGCGACCCGCGGTGCGGCCGCCCTGGCCAAGTCGGACGGGGAGAACCAGCCTTCATGACTGAATCAAGCGGATTCGAAGCCGACATCGAAAACACGATTGAAGAAGAGATCGAAGAAGGCACTAAGGGCGGTCTTTCGACCAAGGCCAAGGTGCTGCTCGGCTTTGTCGGGTTCTTCGCCCTGGCGATCATCGTCGGACTGCTCACCGGCAGCAACGGCCAGAACGACGAGTTCAAGCCGCAGAACGAATTCAAGCTCGACGCCTGGATCCCGCTCCAGATCGGTCCGCTCGACATGTCGTTTACCAAGGCCGTGATGTACCTGATGATCGCTTCGGCCCTGACGATCTTCGTCATGCTCTACGTCGCCCGGCGGATGAAGCAGAAGCCCGGCCGCCTCCAGACCGCGGTCGAAGTCGCCTATGACGTCGTCAAGGTCGACATCACCGGCGGCAACATCGAAGACGAGAAGCTCGCAAAGAAATGGTTCCCGTTCCTCGCCACGATCTTCTTCTTCATCTTCTTCTCGAACATGATCGGCTACCTGCCGCTGCCGACCAATACCCACGAGATGATCAGCATATTCGGCCTCGAGATTCCATCCTTCGCGTTGTATGCCGCGACCGCGAACATCGCGATCCCGCTTGCGTTGACGCTGGTTGTGTGGTTTTCGTACCACTACGAAGGTGTACGCGCCAAGGGAGTCATCCCCTATCTGGCCAGCTGGTTGCCGGCCGGACTGGAAGACATGAACCCGATCGGAAAGGCACTGATCTTCCTGATCGAAGTCGTCTCTCACTTCGTCCGACTGATTTCACTCTCCGTGCGACTTTTCGCCAACATTCTTTCCGGCCACCTGCTGCTTCTGTTCATGGGTGGTGGACTGGCCGTGCTGCTCGGTATTGCTTCCCTGGGAGTTCTCACTTTCCCGATGGCCTTTGCCTTCTACGTTTTCGAAGTCGGCATCGTGGCAACCCTGCAGGCTTTCATCTTCTCGATTCTGACCGCTATCTACATCGGCGGAGCTACCGCCGAAAGTCACTGAAAAAGGAGTCTCTTCAATGGATCTGACCGTACTCGCAGCTGTTGCCGACGGAGAAGTCGAGGCCGCCGGTAAGGCGATCGCGCTCGGCGTCGGTGCTGGACTCGGCTCGATTGGCGCCGGTATCGGCATCGGTTTCATCTTCGGCAAGGAGATCGAATCGGTTGCCCGCCAGCCCGAACTCAAGTCCGAGCTGCAGTCAATTCGTTGGCTCGGCTTCGCCCTGACCGAGGCCGTCGCCTTCTACACCTTCATTTTCGCGCTTATCGCGTTCTTCCTGTAGGCCGCTATGGAGCCGGTGCTTTCACATATCCTGGCTGTCCTGCCTCTGGCGGCTGAATCGGGAGCTGCTGAAGAGGGCGGCAACTTTCTGGTGACGCCAGGTCTGGGCCTCATGGTCTGGACTCTGCTCGTATTCGGCTTCACGATGTGGGTGCTGAAGAAGTTCGCTTTTCCGGCGATCACCGAAGCCATTGACAAGCGCGCCCAGGTGATCCGGGAGAGCATCGAGACTGCCGAAAAGCAGAAGGAAGAATCCGATGTGCTGCTCGCCGATTACCGCCAGCGCCTGACTGAAGCCCGCGAGCAGGCCGACGAAATCGTCGCCCGTGCCCGCAAGGCTGCCGACGCGACAAAGTCCGAAGCGGCCGCCGAAGGTATGGCGAAGCGCGAAGAACTGGTCAACGCCGCCCGCAAGGACATCGAGGCCGAGACCCGTAAGGCTCTGGGCGACATCCGTAAGGAAGTTGCCAACCTCACCGTTCTCGCAACCGAGCGTGTCACCCGTAAGTCATTGACCGAGCAGGATCAGAAGGATCTCGTCGAAGACGCCCTTCGTGAGGTCGACTTCTCAGCCCTGTCCGGAGAGCGGAACAACTAATGGAAGAACTGGCTCGGGTATACGCCGGGGCCCTCTTTGGCGTCGCCAAGGAGAAGGGCACTCTGGACACGGTTCGGGATCAACTCGGCCAGTTCAGTGATGCCCTCGATCAGGACCGTGACCTTCAGGTCTTTTTCTTCAGCCCATCCTTTTCATCCAAGGAGAAGCTGGATGGCCTTCACCTGGCCGTGACCGACGCTGATCCCGAGTTCCAGAACTTTCTTGAGTTGCTGATCGAGAAGCATCGCGTTCCGGCGGTTTTCAGAATTCGCCGGGTGTATGACGAGATGTGGCAGAAAGAGAACAAGCTGCTGGAAGTGACCGTGACCAGCGCCATCGCCCTGGACCCGGCTATTGCCGAACAGGTCGGGGCCGAGGTTGAGCGTCAGACCGGAAAAAAGGTCGAACTGACCAGCCGCGTCGATGAAGACATCATCGGCGGACTCGTACTTCAGGTCGGGAACATGGTTCTCGACAGCAGTATTCGAAATAACTTGGAGAAACTCCGCCTGAGCGTTGCTCGGGCGGCATAAGGAGGATTTGAACCGAGATGCAGATCAAGCCAGACGAGATTGCCAGCATCCTGCGGCAGCGCATCGAGGGTATTGACCCCGGTAGTGCAGACCTTTCAGAGGTCGGCACCGTCCTGTCGATCGCGGACGGAATCGCCCGGATCCATGGCCTCGACAACTGCATGTCGTTCGAAATGCTCGACTTGCCGCATGGAGTCACCGGCCTTGCCCTGAACCTCGAAGCCGACAACGTCGGTGCCGTGCTGTTCGGCGAGTGGGAGCACATCAAGGAAGGTGACACGGTCAAGCGCACCGGAGAACTTCTCTCGATCCCGGTCGGCGAAGAGTTCCTCGGCCGCATGGTTGATCCGCTCGGCCGTCCGCTCGACGGCAAGGGTGACATCAACACCGGCAAGACCCGCCCGGCCGAGTTCAAGGCCCCCGGCGTCATCAGCCGTCAGCCCGTGCGTGAGCCGATGCAGACCGGCATCAAGGCGATCGACGGCATGATCCCGATCGGCCGTGGCCAGCGAGAGCTGATCATCGGCGACCGCCAGACCGGCAAGACGACGGTCGGCATCGATTCGATCATCAACAACAAGGATTCCGGCGTCATCTCCGTATACGTGGCCATCGGCCAGCGCATGGCGACTGTCGTTCAGGTCCGCGAGGTCCTCGAGGCCGCCGGCGCCATGGAGAACACGATCATCGTCGCCGCCCCGGCTGACGAAGCGGCACCGATCAAGTTCATCGCGCCGTACGCCGGTACCGCAATGGCCGAGTACTTCCTGTACGACGGCAAGGCCGCCCTGTGCGTCTACGACGACCTCACCAAACACGCTTACGCTTACCGCCAGATGTCGCTTCTGCTTCGCCGTCCGCCGGGCCGTGAGGCATACCCGGGTGACGTCTTCTACCTGCATTCGCGTCTGCTCGAGCGGTCGGTCAAGCTCAGTGATGATCTCGGTGGTGGTTCACTCACCGCCCTGCCGATCATCGAAACCCAGGCCAACGACGTTTCGGCCTACATCCCGACCAACGTCATTTCGATCACCGACGGCCAGATCTTCCTCGAGTCGGACCTGTTCAACTCGGGTATCCGTCCGGCCATCAACGTCGGTATCTCGGTTTCGCGAGTCGGCGGTGACGCCCAGACCAAGGCCATGAAGAAGGTTGCCGGCAAGATGAAGGGTGAGCTGTCGCAGTACCGCGACCTCGCCGCTTTCGCCCAGTTCGGCTCCGAACTCGACTCCGACACGCAAAAGACCCTCGCCCGAGGCGAGCGTCTGGTCGAACTGCTCAAGCAGAACGAACGGAACGCACTTTCGGTCGCCGACCAGGTCGCATCGATCTACTCGGGCACCGGTGGGTTCCTCGATCGCATCAAGACCGAGCGCGTCCAGGAATTCCTCGACGGCCTGCTGATCCGCCTCCACACGGAGAACAAGGAACTTTGCGACCGGATCAATGAGACCGGCCTGTTCCCCGAAGAAGACGAGAAGGCACTTTCCGACGTCATCGGCGGTTACGTCGACGACTTCGGTCCTGACTTTGATGCCGACGGCGAAGAAATCTCCGCCGGCGAGTCGGACCGGGTTGGGACTGCCGGCGCAGCTTCGGAAGCAGTCGAAACGAGCGAAGAGGAAGCTCCGGCCGCGGTTTAGTCCCCGCGACCTTTCCACCTTCAATCAGAAGAACCCATGGCCAACCGTAAAGAAGTCACCAATCAGATCTCCAGCGTCAAGAACATCCGCCAGATCACGCGGGCGATGGAGGCAGTGGCTGCCGCACGGCTGCGCAAGGCAGAGAACCGCATTGCCCTGCTCCGGCCTTACGCCCAGGCACGGAGGAGCCTGACCCAGCGCGCAGCCGAAGGAGCCGGAAGCCTTACCCACCTCCCGATTCTGGATGAGCGCGAAGATGTCAAGACCCTGGCGATCGTGCTGGTCACGGGTGACCGTGGCCTCGCCGGTGCTTTCAACGCCAACATCATCCGTGAAGGCCTTGAGCTGCGTGAGCAGGCAATCGAAGAAGGCAAGGAAGTCGTCTTCTACGTCGTCGGACGCCGCGGCGCCGGGGCCATGACCTTCCGCAAGCAGACGATCCTCGATTCGTGGACCGGATTCACCGACCGTCCGGCATTCACCAATGCCCGCGACATCGGCGAAGCCCTGACCGCGGCCTACATCGACAAAGAGATCGACAAGGTTGAAGTCATTTACAACCGTTACGTCTCGCCGTTGACCCAGCACGTTTACGTTCAGACGCTGCTGCCGGTCCAGGAAGCGGGTGTCGTCGGTGAAGGATCCGAAGACGAAAACGAAGCCGAACTCGAAGGCGATCTGGCCAAAGCCCACGCCCGCTCTTCATGGGAGTACGAACCGGAGCCGGAAGAACTCATGGCGCGCCTCGTGCCGGACTACATCAACACTTCGCTCTACCGGATGCTTCTCGAATCTGCAGCATCCGAACTTGGTGCCCGCATGACCGCCATGCGCAGCGCCGCAGACAACGCTGAAACGATGATCGACGACCTTACCCTTGAAATGAACAGGGTCAGGCAGGCGGAGATCACGCAGGAAATTCTGGAAGTCGTCGGTGGCGCGGAAGCGCTCGGCTAGACGGACGCCAAAGCTCGAAACTGGAAACTGGAGATATGTCAGAGAACAACGGTAAAACCGACACGAATTCAAAAAACACGGGACGCATCGAAGAGATCACCGGCGTCGTGGTCGACGTCGTCTTCCCCGATCAGCTGCCCGAGATCTTCTCGGCCCTGACCATCGAAGTCGACAAGTCGGATGCCCGTGAAGCCATGAGCATCGTCTGCGAGGTCCAGCAGCACCTCGGTGATGACCGTGTTCGCACGGTCGCCATGGACGCAACCGACGGTCTGCAGCGTGGCGACCGTGTGGTCGATTCCGGCGGACCGATCACCGTGCCCGTTGGTGATGTCACCCTGGGCCGCATCTTCAACCTGCTCGGCGAGCCGATCGACGGCGGCGACCCGCTGCCCGACGACGTCGAGCGCTGGCCGATCCACCGTCCGTCACCGGACGCAACCGAACTGACCCCGACCCAGGAGATCCTGGAAACCGGCATCAAGGTCGTCGACCTGCTCGCGCCTTACGCCAAGGGCGGCAAGATCGGCCTGTTCGGCGGCGCCGGCGTCGGCAAGACCGTTCTGATCCAGGAACTGATTCACAACATCGCCCAGGAGCACGGCGGTCTGTCCGCTTTCTGTGGTGTTGGTGAGCGGACCCGAGAGGGCACCGACCTCTACATTGAAATGACCGAATCCGGTGTCATCGACAAGACGATGATGGTCTTCGGCCAGATGAACGAGCCCCCGGGAGCCCGTCTGCGTGTCGCCCTGTCCGGCCTGACCATGGCCGAGTACTACCGCGACGAAGGTGGCCAGGACGTGCTGCTGTTCATCGACAACATCTTCCGTTTCGTACAGGCAGGCTCCGAAGTTTCGGCTCTGCTCGGACGTATGCCTTCCGCCGTCGGTTACCAGCCGACGCTGGAAACCGAGATGGGAACGCTTCAGGAGCGGATCACCTCGACCTCACGCGGATCGGTCACTTCGATCCAGGCCGTCTACGTGCCAGCCGACGACTTCACCGACCCGGCCCCGGCTTCGGTGTTCGCCCACCTCAACGCGACCACGGCACTGTCCCGTGCGATCTCGGAGAAGGGCATTTACCCGGCCGTCGATCCGCTGGATTCGACCTCGACCATCCTCAAGCCGGACATCCTCGGCGAGGAGCACTACAAGACCGCGACCGACGTTCAGGAAATCCTGCAGCGCTACAGCGAGCTTCAGCAGATCATCGCCATCCTCGGCATCGACGAACTGTCGGACGAAGACAAGGTGCTGGTCTACCGTGCCCGCAAGATCGAGCGATTCCTTTCGCAGCCGTTCTTCGTCGCCGAGCAGTTCACCGGCAGCCCGGGACAGTACGTTCCGGTTGGCGAGACCGTCCGTGGTTTCCGCATGATCCTCGATGGTGAGCTGGACGAATACCCGGAAAGCGCCTTCTACATGAAGGGCAGCATCGACCAGGTCACCGAAACCGCCAAGGCCGCAGCGTAAGTCTTGGCCGGCGAGACGACATTCACGGTTGAAGTCCTCACGCCTGAGGGTGAGGTCTTCAATGGTGAGGTGATCCAGCTATCGACCAGGACGGTCACCGGCGAGCTGGGTGTGCTCGCCAACCACGTGCCGGTTCTCGCGGCACTGACTCCGAATCTGCTTCGCCTCAAGATCTCTGAATCCGAGACGAAGCGGTATGCGCAGTCGCACGGCACCCTTCAGGTTTTTGCCAACCGCGCCCAGGTTCTCCTCGAGGAAGCAATTCCGCCGGAAGAGCTGGACGTGTCCGCCCTCGAAGCGGAAAAGGCCAACGCCGAAGAACGCCTGGCTGACGACAGCCTCGGTGAAGCCGCACGCCTCGATGCCAAACGCGACCTCGAGCGGTCCGAAATTTTCCTGAAGATCAGCCAGGGAGACTGAGAGTCTCCGATCTGCTGGCCCTCGCGCAGCGCCTGATCGCCTACGACACCTCGCAGCCGGAAGGCATCCACGAGGCGGCGGGATTCATCAAAGGCTGGTTGGAAGCGCGGGGAATCGAAGCTTCACAGAGTGAGTGCCGGGGCCTTCCGGTAATCACCGCCACAGTGGGGCGGCCGGAAGACCCAGCGGTCATCCTGCACGGCCACATGGATGTTGTGCCGGCCGAAGCCTCCCAGTTCGAACCGAAGGTGGAGGGCGAACGCCTGATCGGCCGCGGTGCCTACGACATGAAAGCCGCGCTCGCGGCAATGATGCTGGCGATGCCGGTACCGGGCAAGGAGCCGGAGGGCCTGCGGGTGGTTCTGGGCATCGTCTCTGACGAAGAATCCGAAGAGGACAAGGACCGGGGCAGTGACTACCTGGTGGGTTCCGGCATCAAAGGTGAGTTTGCGATTACCGGCGAACCGACCGACATGCACGTCGGAGTAGCCGCGAAAGGAGTGCTGGCCGTGCGACTTGGCGTGGCCGGGCGAGCGGCCCACGGATCAACCCCTTGGCTGGGTGACAACGCGGTCCTGCGTGCCGTCGACCTCTTCCGTGGCATTGAATCATTACCTTTCGCTCGTGAAAGCTCCGAGCTCTTCGACCGACCTTCGATCAACCTGGGCCGCATCTGGGGTGGGGACGCGCTGAACAAGGTGCCTGACCACTGCGTGATTGACGTCGACATCCGCTACCTGCCCCATCAGGATCCAGACGAAATACTTGCCGCCATCAGGGGTCTCGATCCGGCCAGCCTCGAAACGATCTTCGCCCTGCCCCCGATCGACAGCGGAACTGGAAATCCCTGGGTGAAGAGCCTGATTGCCGTCGCTGATTCCCACCATGATGGGACATCTGTCTCAGTCGGAAGGGATGGAGCCTCTGACGCCGTATCCTTCATCCGGGTCGGAATTCCAGCCGTGGAGTTCGGACCAACCGGCATGGGACACCATGGTCCTGAAGAATGGGTGTCAATTCCTTCCCTGAACGCATATCTTGAGACGCTTCGGGAGTATTTAGGCTCCGCTGCAAAGCTGGCCGACGGCAATTCCAATGACTGAGCACGACGAAGACAAAGACCCGCATCCGAGCGACTCGACCGAGGAATTCCTCCTCGGCGCGCTCGACGAGAACGCAGCGCCCCTGCCAGAACGGCCAGTGACGCCTCCTGAGGAAGAAACGCCTGCCGTTCCCGAAGCAGGACCAGAGCAACCGTCCGAACCCGAAAACCTGGCAGACCCCTCTGAACACGCTGAACCTTCGTCACCGGCTGAACCCGGGGTGCCGGCCGGGCCAGAGGCACCGCAGCCAGGTGAGTACGTCGAGCAGCCCACTGAAGAAGTATTCGCCCTGGAAGCGCGTCTCCTCGATGGGGAAGACGTACCCGACCTCGACCCGGTATTCCGGGCCGCGCTGCTCGAGAGCCCGGAGAGTGCGGCCGCGAGGCACGACGCCGGCGAGACCGGTGAATACACGTCAGAACATGAAGTCCCGGCCGATGGTGGTGAGCCTCCGACCAGCGAAGAGACGGGCGAACATCCCGAAGGAACCCAGGAATGGGACCTGCCTTCGGAGACCCAGATCACGGCGGAGCAGACCGCGATCCTGGCCGCCGCGGCCAAAAGCGAGGTCAATCACGCGATCGAGACTTCCAGGAAAACCGGAGAGGCATGGAACCCGCGTCGTCCGCCAACCGGTGGCGACTTTGAACCACCGGCCAAACGCAAGCATCACTGGTGGCGTTTCGGCCTGGCCACGATCATCATCATCTTCTCTTTCGCCGCCGCCACATCAGCTTCGATCATCAACGTGGTCGATGATTTCTCGGCGAAGATCGGCAAGGGCGACAAGGGAATCGAGATTCCCAAGGGAGTCCTGGCCGCGAACGACGGCCCGCAGACCATTGCCATCCTTGGTTCTGATGTGCGCACCGGAGGTGGCACCCTGGAAGGCGATCCCGGCCGCTCCGATACGACGCTGCTACTGCGACTAGATCCGGATTCAGGTCAGATCGCGATGCTTTCGATTCCCCGCGACCTCAAGGTCGAAATTCCGGGGTATGGCACCGACAAGTTCAACGCCGCCTTCAGTTACGGTGGCCCGGAACTGACCCTCAAGACGATCAAGTCGGTCACCGGCCTCGATATCAACCACGTGATCAACGTTGACTTCCAGGGTTTCGCCGAAGCGGTCGATGCGATCGGCTGCGTATTCAGCGACGTCGACCGGGACTACTTCAACGACAACAGCCAAGGGGGCGAGGAGTACGCAACCATCGACATCGACGCCGGCTATCAGAAGCTCTGTGGACCAGACGCGCTCGATTACGCCCGCTACCGACATGAAGACACCGACCTCGCCCGTGCCGCGCGCCAGCAGGACCTGGTCGGAGAGGTGCGTAACCGTCTGTCCATCACCGAAATCATCAAACGGCGTTCAGAACTGATCAAGGCTTTCACCGACAACACGAGATCAGACATTTCCGGAGTCGACGATCCTCTGGAGATCCTCAATCTTCTCTTCAAGTCGCGTGATTCGAGTGTGGTTGAAGTCAAGTTCCCTTCGACTTTCACCTACGAAAACGACATTTCCTACGTCACGGCAACGCCCGATGAGATTCAGGGTGCCGTGGACAAGTTCCTCGGCTTCGAGGATGCCACCGGTCCGGTCGGAACACTCGACGAAGGCGACGGCGGCAGCAAGCAGGCAAAGAAGAACGCCAAATCCGAACCGGGTAAGGCCAAAGCGGTCGACCAGAAAGACCAGCCCGCACCCACCAAGAAAAACGACGGACTGGTTGACGCGTCGCAGGGCGGACAGGACGTGGCCAAGGACCTCGACCGCCAGATCAAGCGAGAGTTCCCGATCTTCTATCCGAAGCGCTTGCCTTCCGGTTCGATCTACGCCGAAGGCAGTCGGGCCTACCACCTGCGTGATCCGGAGAAGAATCCGTATGCGGCTTACCGCATGGTCATGGCCCTCCAGGCGAGTGATGGGCTTCACTATTTCGGGGTGCAGGGCCTGCGTGGCTGGAATGATCCGCCGATCCTCGACGCGCCGCACGAAGGAATCACGATGGACGACCGGGATTTCAACGTCTACTACGAAGGCGATCGCATTCGCCTGATTTCGTGGCAGGACGGCGACAACACTTACTGGGTTTCAAACTCGATCCTGCTGACGCTGGAAAACGAACAGATGCTGGGCATGGCCCGTTCGACCAAAGCGTTTACGCCAGGCTGATCAAACACTGGGGAAGAAAATGAATAGTCCAGAGAAGGCGCCGATCGGTGTCATTGGTGTCGGATGGGTCGGCCTGGTCACGGCCGCCTGCTTTGCCGAACTCGGCCATCCGGTCATCGCCCGCGACGTCCTCGCCGAGAAGGTCGAGTCGCTGAGTCGTGGCGAAGTGACGATCCATGAGCCGGGACTGGGTGAATTGATCCGCAAGAACCAGGATCGTCTGACCTTCACAACCGACATGGACGAGCTCCTGGCCGGCGCCAAGCTGCTTTTCGTCTGTGTTGACACCCCACCGACCTACTCCGGGGATGCCGACCTGTCGCGGGTCCGGTCGGTTGTGGCCGACCTGCCGGCCGACGGCGACCACGTGCTGATCATGAAAAGCACGGTCCCGGCTGGCACCGGCGAGACGATCAGGCGTGATCTGCCCGGCATGCCTTACGTCTCCTGTCCCGAATTCCTGAAAGAAGGCACGGCGGTCGAAGACTTTCTCCACCCGGACCGGGTGGTGGTTGGTGCCGACCCCGCCGACACAGCGGCCGCCGACGCCGTCGCCGCCCTCTACGTACCGCTTGGCGGCGAGATCGTGATGACCGACATCTCCAGCGCCGAGATGATCAAGCTCGCATCCAACGCCTACCTCGCGACCAGAATCTCCTTCATCAACGAGATCGCCAACGTCTGCGAGGAAGTCGGCGCCGACGTGGGGGAGGTCGCCCGTGGCATGGGCCTCGATGAACGCATCGGCCCACACTTCCTGAGGCCGGGAATCGGTTTTGGTGGCTCCTGTTTCCCGAAGGACGTCAACGCACTTAAACTCCTGGCTGGCAATTCGGGCTATCACTTTCAGTTGCTGAACTCGGTGATTGAGGTGAACGAGCTGCAGAAGCGGCGCGTGGTCAGCAAATTGACCAAACACCTAGGGTCGCTCGTGGGGCGTCGCGTTGCCTTGCTGGGGCTGGCTTTCAAGCCGGAAACCGACGACATGCGAGAGGCGTCGAGTCTCGTGTTATCTGCACGTTTACGCGGGGAGGGTGCAGAAGTCGTTGCATACGACCCGGTTGCCATGGGTAATGCAAGGACTCTGCTCCCCGGAGTGGAAATGAAAGACACGGCGATGAAAGCGCTTGAAAATGCGGATGCGGCGGTCCTGGTGACCGAGTGGCCGGAGTTTCGGGAGCTGGACTGGGTCGGGGCAGCAGCAAAGATGCGGCGCCCGTTGATAATCGATGGACGAAATTTTCTTGACGCCGAGATGATTCACAGTTCCGGGTTTACCTATGAAGGAATAGGCCGCCCGGGGATCGGCACTGAAACGGAGTAGACAAAATTGCAAGCACTCGTCCTCGTTGGAGGCAAAGGCACCCGCCTGAGGCCCCTCACCACAGAGACGCCAAAACCAATCCTGAATCTCGTTGACCGACCGTTCCTGAGCTACATGATCGAATGGCTCGGATCGCACGGGGTGGACGAGGTAATTCTGGCTTGTGGATTTTTGCCCGACCAGCTTGAGAAGGTGCTTGGCCGCGGCACCGCTGATGGTCCGACGCTCCACTATGTCGTTGAGCCGGAGCCGCTTGGCACGGCGGGTGCCATCAAATTCGCGGAAGAGCATCTTGACGACCGGTTCTTCGCCCTGAATGGCGATGTACTGACCGACCTGGACCTGACCGCACTCTGGAATTCTCACCTCGAGCGTGGTGCCACTGCTTCGCTGGGCCTCTACCCGGTGGAAGATCCCACCGGATATGGACTGGTTGAGATGGACGAGAACGGGGTGGTCCTCGACTTCCTCGAAAAGCCCGATCCGGCCCATGCCGGAGCCGGCCTGATCAACGCCGGAACTTACGTCCTCGAAAGGTCCGTGCTTACTGATGTTCCTGCCGGCCGCGAAGTTTCGATCGAGCGGGAGGTCTTCCCGCACCTGATCGACCATGGACTGCACGGGCTCCGGCTGGATGGGTACTGGATGGACATCGGCACGCCTGAGCGTTACCTCGAAGCCAGCTGGGACATCGTCGAAGGAAGAGTCAGGACCGAAGTGGAAACCAACACCGAAGGAATGCATTTCGGAGTCGACTGTGAGATCACGACCGGTGCCAGGATCGGCCCGCGGGCTGTGATCGGTAACCGCTGCAAGGTCGGAACGGGCGCGCATATCAGCGATTCGGTCCTGATCTCGGATTGCGAAATCGGCGAAAACGCCGTCGTAACCGATTCGATCCTTTCGCCCGGCGTAAGGATTGCGGCCGGAGTTCAGGTAGGAAACCGCGTTCTCGGCAAGAATGAGGTTGTAAATGCTTGAAGACGTCCTGGATATTCCGAACCACATTCGTGACGCGCTCTGGCGCGTTGAAACTGCCCATCTGAAACCGAGGAGTTCCTCGGGCTTCCTGGTCTGCGGCATGGGTGGCTCCGCAATCGGTGCCGAACTGGCCCGTGGAGCCATTGGTGACCGCTTGACCGGCCCGCTCGTTGTGGTCAGGAGTTACCGTCTTCCGCACTGGGTGACAGAAGACTGGGCCGTGCTGGCATCGAGCTATTCCGGCGATACAGAGGAAACACTCTCGTCTTTCGAAGCAGCCGGTGAAGTCGGGACGCAACGGTGGGCTGCCGGGACCGGAGGCAGGCTCGGCGTACTGGCGCGAGAGAACAACATCGGAATGGTCGGCCTGCCCGGCATGTTCCAGCCGCGGGTGACCGTTGCCTACATGACGGTTGTCGCCATGTGCACGGCGCACCTTGCCGGTGTCGCCCCGGATCTGCGCAAAGAACTGGAAGAGGCGGCCTCCTATCTCGATTCCTGTAAGGAACGGCTCCAGGGCCTCGCTCTTGAACTGGCCGACGGCATCAACGAAACGCCGATCGTGGTCCACGGTGCTGAACTGACCACCCCGGTTGCGCGCCGCTGGGCCAACCAGTTCAACGAGAACGCCAAACAGCTTTCTTTCGCCGCTGAGATCCCCGAGGCGAACCACAATCTGATGGAAGCATGGTCCAAAGGAACCGGCGGTCTGGGTGCGATATTCCTGAACGATTCCGGGCAGAGCCCAAGGGAGCACCGACGGATGGAACTCACGGCAGAAACCATTTCGGGAACTGGTGCGCCGGTCTTTTCTGTCAAAACAGAGGGCGAAACGAGAACTGAACGACTATTCTGGGCGGTAATGCTGGGAGATCTCGTATCCGTAGCTGTTGCCGAAAAACGCGGCATCGATCCCTTGCCAGTTCATGAAATCGAGAACTTCAAACGGCGGTTGGGCGACGACGGATGAAGGCGATGGTGCTCGCGGCGGGTCTTGGTACCCGGCTGCGCCCACTTACATATTCGGTACCGAAACCGATGATTCCGATCCTGAACCGTCCGGTGATGCAGCACATCGTCGAACTGCTAGCGAGCCAGGGTTTCAATCAGGTGATCGCCAATCTCCACTGGTTCCCGGACGTTGTCCAGTCGCATTTCGGCGACGGTTCGGAATTCGGGGTGGAGATGAACTACAGCTACGAGGATGACCTGCTCGGCACCGCCGGCGGGGTCCGCGGTGCATCTGATTTCTTCGACGGCTCATTCATGGTGATTTCCGGTGATGCCCTGACCGACATCGATCTGGTTGCGATGAGGGAGTTCCACGAATCCCACGACGGCATTGCCACTCTCGCCACCAAGAAGGTGGAAGACACCTCCGAGTTCGGTGTGGTGATCACTGATGACCGGGGACGGATCCAGGGCTTCCAGGAGAAGCCCGATCCAACCGAGGCCCTGTCCAATCTGGCGAACTGCGGCATTTACATGTTCGACCGAGAAATCTTCGACTTCTTCCCGGAACCCGGCACCAGCAAACTGGCGGCTCCCGGTCACCCGTCGGGTTTTGCCGACTGGGCATTGGACGTCTTTCCGGCACTCATGGACTCCGGCGCGCCTTTTTATGCCCACGAAGTGGACGCCTACTGGAACGACGTGGGGACGATCGGTGAGTTCATTCAGGGCAGCTTTGACGGGCTGACCGGCAAAGTGGATCTGGCGATCGGACAGCCCGAGATCGAACCCGGACTCTGGGTTGCCGAAGGAACTGACCTCGATGGGGTGGAGGTGTCCGGTCCAGTGCTGATCGGACCCGGCTGCCGCATTGCCCGCGGGGCCCAGCTGGTGGGTCCGCTGGTCATGGGTGCGGACTGCACGATCGGCGTCGGCGCGCGGATCAAGGAAGCAGTTCTGCTCGACCGTACGCAGGTGAACGCCGACAGCTTCGCGTTCGGCGGGGCTCTCGGCGCGCTTCCGCGCGGCTAGCACGAGGCATCCGAATCGCTTCGCTTCGCTGTTCGACTCGGATGTCGAAGTTCTGTGGATTTGGTCCATACCTTGTTGCCTCTTTGACACCCTCCTGAGCGGTATTGCACAAGGCTCGGTTGATGAGCCTTTCGCGCTATCTCCTGCCTCCGCTATGCGTGGTCTGCCGTGGGGTCTGCGAACCGGATTCGACCCTCTGCGAGGACTGCCGGTTCGAGCTCGATGCTTCCGGACCGCTCCGGGATGATCCCCCGCCGGGTATCGACGAGATCGTCGCCGTGACTTCGCATGATGGTGTCGGACGGGACCTGCTTGCCGCCTACAAGTTCCGGGGGCAGTTCCGGCTCGGACAATTCATCGGCGCACGGATGGCCGAAGGTGTTGCCGATGACCTGAGTCCGATGCAGTTCGTCACGCCGGTTCCTGCGGTACCCCTGAGGAGCCGGCTTCGCGGCTATGACACCGCATATGACCTTTCCCGCCACATCGCAGGAATGCTCGGCCAGGCCTGGATCCTCGGTCCGATCGAGCGGATCGGGCATGGTCGCCAGCGGGGAAGGGACAGATCAGGGCGACTCGGCGATCCGCCGAAGATCCGCTCACGTCACTCATCGCCGGAGGAAGTGCTGCTTGTTGACGACGTCACGACAACCGGCGCAACACTGTCGGCGTGCGCTTCAGCGTTGCGAACCGGCGGGGCCAAGCGAATTTTCGCAGTGACCTTCACTAAACGGATATGAAAGATCCCCGTCGGCCCTTGTCAGCGTCATGACGGAGGGGTAAGGTGGTTCAAGGAAACACAACCCCCGCAGGAGGTCCCATGCGAATTGAAATTCGTGGTCGCAACGTCGAAGTAACTGACGATTTGCGCGAGCAGGTGACCCAGCGGTTCAAACGGATCGGCCAACAGGTCTCTCCGATGGCCCGCGTCGAAGTTGTCGTGTCCGAGGAGCAGAACCCGGCGATTACCAACAAGTATTGCGCCGAGGCAACTCTGCACGTGAAGGGTGTCACCCTCCATGCCCACGAAGCCACGCCAGAGATGACCCACACAATCCATGAGCTGGCGGAAGACATACGCCGCCAGGTAAAACGCCACCGGGAGAAACGCAGAAAGCGCAGTCAGACCCGCAGTCTTGTGAATCAGATGAAGGGTCGGCCCTCTTCGGGGGGAGCTTCAGCAAGTCTGTAACCACCTCCTGAGCTCTGTAGGGAGCTCCGGAACTGACCAGTGAGGTGATCCTGTATCTCGGAGGCCCCCGAAAGGGGGCCTTCGTCACGCTGTGGGACGGTTGGCAAGCGGCACCCCCGGGAACTCCCTTTGGGCCGGTTGGCGAGCGGCGCCCGGGGCCGACCTATGCACCGCTGACCTTCGTCAGTCGCTCGCGGGTTAGGGAACGCACAAAAGTGCGCCCCCGTCACCAGCTTCGCTCGTTCCTCGGCAGCGGCGCCTAGGACGACCCCGTGCACCACTCTTATT
>Ga0105048_10006906_pt1 | contig 18285 bp, 14 predicted proteins | sample MAT05_FD_78382 | JGI IMG/M metagenome (GOLD analysis project Ga0105048, IMG submission 78382) | Freshwater microbial communities from Lake Fryxell liftoff mats and glacier meltwater in Antarctica - MAT-05 | ecosystem: Environmental > Aquatic > Freshwater > Ice > Liftoff microbial mat | place... | reverse complement strand
CAGCTTCTAATTCACGACCCAGGGGGCCATCATTAGTAAGAATTCCCGATTTCCAGATTCGTTCTAACTGCTTATGATATTCCTTCGGGTCAGGCAGGAATGATTTGGTAACGAATAGGGGCATAGTTCATTGATGAAAAATGGGTAATGAAAAATGGATAATGCCAAGTTTCAACAATAGCTCAGGCTTTCAGTGGTACATTACACAGTATTCATTGTCCATTTTCCAACCATTAATTGATTGGTTCCGCAACAAGAGAATCCATCTGGAACTGAAACTGAGGGCGTACGTAACCCGGCCATTTGCCGTACCAGGCTACGCCTTCGCGGTAATCTTCCACGTCAAAAGTCACTCCTTCTTCGAGGTTGAACAAGGGCGTAACGGTGTCTTTCACAATCATCATCGAGAGCGTATAAGACCCGTCGTTCAGAAAGTAACCCGGAATGGTACACTCTCCCGATACGATCCCTTTCCCGTATGGTTGTGATTGCGACCCGACATTGAAAATACATTCACCGGTCACCGAGTTCAGGTGCATGCTTAAATTCAGGTTGGCGCGGTCCATCATGTTCCAGAACTCAAACCGCACCCGCATAGGCGTTCGCACGTCAATGTGTGTCAGGTTATCCTGGTATTCGGGAATTAACTCCATGCGCTTAATACGAATGAGGTCGTTGCCGGGGGCGGATTCGGGGGTATCCCAGGAGCGACACAGGCGTGTCCGCGAAACTTTGCTCAGGTAGGTAGCAATCACCGCATTGGTTTCACCCTGCTCCAGCAACTGTCCTTTTTCGAAGTATAGCGTCTTGTTGCAAAGAGCCTGCACAGCCGTCAGGTTGTGGCTCACAAACAAAATAGTGCGACCACTGGCCGAGTTGTCACGCATTTTACCCAGGCTTTTCTTCTGAAATTCAGCATCTCCTACAGCTAGTACTTCATCAACAATCATGATTTCGGGATCGAGGTGAGCCGAAATTGCAAAACCGAGCCGCACATACATACCCGACGAATAGCGCTTTACGGGGGTGTCCAGAAACTTTTCGACGCCTGCAAAATCGACAATAGCCTCGAACTGTTTTTTGATCTCGCTCCGCGACATTCCCAACAGCGACCCGTTCAGGAAAATATTCTCCCGACCCGTCAGTTCGGGGTGAAAACCCGTGCCAACTTCCAGCAGAGAGGCCACCCGACCTTTTATGCGCACAGAGCCCGTGGAGGGTTCGATAATCTTACTTAAGATTTTGAGTAAGGTCGATTTTCCAGCACCGTTATGGCCCACAATACCCACCCGGTCACCCTGTTCGACGTTGAAACTTACATCGCGCAGTGCCCAGAAGTCCTCATGGGTTAGGAGTTCATCTTCGGGGCGTTTCTTTCCGAACAAACTTCGCATATTCTCATTGATTACATCGCGCAGGCTGTTGGTGCCTTTACCACGTTTATGATCAATGATGTAATGCTTGCTTATATTTTCGACCTTAATTACAGACATTGGTTATTAGTCGTTGGTCATTCGCTTCGCAGTCATTAGTCATTAGTCATTAGTCATAATAACGAATGACAGTGAAGCAAATGACTAATGACCGCGAAGCGAATGCCTATAATTATATATCATCCACAAAACTATTTTCCCGCTTCCGGAAAAAATATACTGACAGACTCAGGCAAACCAGTACGATCACCACGGAGTACAGAATACTCTGTGGGTTAAAGTACGCTTTTTCGCCGAGTAAAGCCCAACGGAACCCGTCAATAATGCCAACCATCGGGTTAAGTATGTAAAACTTATAATACCATTGATTCGAGACTAACCGACTGCTGTAGGCAATGGGGCAAATGTAAAAGCCAATCTGCACAATGAACGGTATAAGTTGGCCAATGTCACGAAATCGCACGTTTACAACCGCAAAAAACAATCCGAAGGCAAACGATGCCAACATGGCCAGTACCATAAATACGGGTACGAATATAAGGTGCCAATCGGGAATAAACCGATACCAGATGGCCAGCACGATAAATAACCCCAGCGACACCAAAAAGTCTATAAAACTCACGGCTATCGAGCTAAGAGGCATAATAAGCCGGGGGAAGTACACTTTTGTGACAAGGTTCGAATTGAGTGTCACACTGTTGCTCACCTGCGTAAAAGCAGTGGCAAAAAACGTCCAGATTGTAATGCCACCCAGCACCATTAGTGGATAGGGTATACCCGGATCAGGGGGTAATTTGGCAACATTGCTAAACACAAATACCATGATGAGCATGGTTGTCAACGGACGAATAAGTCCCCAGGCTGCTCCCAGCGCGGTTTGCTTATACCGTACCGACACGTCGCGCATCGAGAGGATATAGAGCAGCTCGCGGTTGCGCCACAAATCACGCCAATAGTGCCGCTCCGAGCGGCCGGGTTCAATAACGACTTCCTGAGTTCTCAAAACAGTTTACAATGAACAGTGAGCAACTAACAGTTAGTAATGAGCTTATCGATCTTTTCTATTGTTCGCTGCTCACGGTTCGTTGCTCACTGGGTTTAGCCTTCCCGCATAATCGACCGGTAGGTTTCGCGGAAAAAAACAATCAGAATGCTTAATATCAAGCCTAGTACGATGCCCGCCTGAGCCGCAATAGACGTGCGAATTTCTTTGTAAAGCGGTAATGAAACCGGTTCTATTTCGGTAAAGAGGGGAGCCTCTTTAATGAGCGACAGGCGCATGTTGTCCTGTTGTTGCAGGGCCGAAAAATACTGCTGACTCAAAAAGGTCGAGTTGCGGGTTAACCGGGTTTCCTGAATCTGGGCCCGGGCCACTATCACCTGCTGGTTCTGGTCGATCTGTCGGGCCAGCTGATTCTCGGTGCCGGTTAATACGTGGTAAAGCGAATCGGTCCGGTCTTCGAGCAGGGCGTACATCTCGCGGGATTTTTTGGTTTGTTTTTCCCGGTAGTCTTCCTCAATAGTTTTGAGGTGGGTTTCTACAAACACTTTCGTTAGGTCTTCATCTTCCATGAAACCCTCTAACCGCATGAACGATGATTTACGCTCCGGTTGAGATACACCCATCTCGGTGAGGATACGTTTGTAAATCTGGTCCATGGCAATAATCTCCTGCTTGTTGTATTCAACCGGTTTTTTGGCCCGGTCCAGGGTAAATGCACGGAGTGTATCATCGTCCTCCCACTCTTTGCCGCGGATGCCGCTATGTTGAATGTAGTAGTTAACCAGCAATGTATCTATCCCGTGTATTTTAACGGTTTTCATCAGCGTTTTCTCCACTACCGGCCTCGACTTAGCGTAGATCATGAAGTTATCGCCCACAAAAATATTGGCATCTGGTGCGCCACCGCCTAACCCAAAAGCACTGGCCAACGTCCCCAGTTCGCCCATGCCGTTATTGTTTGAGCTTCCTCCGCCGAGGTTAAAGGTAATACCGCCGTTATAGATTGGCTTGCGTTCTTCGGAAATATCGATAAACTTGCCGATCACACCACCGACAACCATTAAGCCTACAATGAGTTTCCAGTACCGTTTGAAAACGTGCCGAAGGTTAAAAACCTGTAGTATTACCGCTTTAGGCGACAACTGATCGGGTGGTACGGGCCGAACCAGCGGGGCGGGTATATTACCGTTGTTTGGAACGGGTGTATTCGGGTTCATAAACTAAAGTCTGTATTGAAGGGTAGCCAGTTACTGAATGTTTCGGAAAGCCAGCACACCCAATATGAGGGTAAATACCGATGATGTGATGGTGGTTATCTGCGAAATAATCTGTTGTGGTGTAACAGGGTTGGCTGTAGTACGTGGCACAATAATTTCCGAACCGGGTTCTACCCGCGGATAGATATTAAAAAACATAAACTTGCGGGTCCGGTCAACGGAGCCGTTGGCATATACGACAAACGACTTCCTACGCTGCGATTTATCCGTGAAACCACCTGCCTGACTGATGTAATCCTGGAAGTTTTGCCCATTGCGGAATTTGACCGTTGTGGGCAGTAGCAGTTCACCCTGCAAACGTACCGTTTCCAATTGCTTGGGAATACGGAGCAAGTCACCTTCCGACACCAGAACATCTTCGTCGGAGCCGGGGTTATCCAGAATTTTTTGTAAGTTAATACCAATCGACTCCGTTTTAAACGGCGTTACGGCTTCAATCTGAACCACACTTTTGCGGACGTCATCGGCCAATTCGTCTACTGACCGCTGGCGTTGAGCCAATTCATCCTCGCTCAGTTTGATGGTACGGATCAAGGTTGCTCCCCGCACATAGGCAAATGGCGTAAGACCACCCGCCAGCTTCACCATGTCCGAAACTTTCTGGTCTTTAGCTTTGATAGGATACGAACCCGGAAGCGTTACCTCTCCTTCGACCCGGGCATACGTCTGAATCTGGTAATTGGGCGACCGGCGTACAATAACCTGATCGAATGGCTGCAACAGGAACTTACTATCGCTGCTTTTGATGGTCAAGTCGCGATCCACATTGAAGATGAACGTTTCGGCAACCTGGGCTGACTTCGAATTAATGTCCACGTCTTTTTTCCGGCGTACCACCTCGACCTGAGCGGCTGCGGCTGATTCTTTCAGGCCTCCTGCCCGAAAAATGAGGTCTTCAAGCGTCATATTCGACGCAAACTGGACGCCATCGGCTGGTACATTTACTTCGCCCAGAATCGACACGCTAGCTCCTTCAGCCAGTTCAAATCGGGAGGTGATAATTACCTGGTCTTCGCGTTGCAACGGCACATCTGGAGTCGTTCCGTTTAGAACCTCGGCTAGGTTAATGGGTATCGTTTCGAAGGATAAATCTTCACGGGTTCTGATAATCTGAATCCGGCCGGTAAAAGCGTCGCCTTTTAAGCCCTCAGCATTGTCGATCAGCTGACGAATCGTTTTGTTCTGGTCGAGCGAGTACCGGCCCGGCCGATACACGGCCCCCTGGATATTCACCTGGTTCTCGAATCGGTCGAGTAATTGCTCTACATCGACCTGATCGCCATCCTGCATCACAAACGCTTTAAAATCGTTCTGCGTCACATCGACCACTTTACGTTCGCGGTCAGTCAGGCGCGTTACCTTAACCCGATTGCGGTAGGCATTCGCGGCAAAGTCAGCGGCATAAAACAGGAGCTTATCCAGTGTTTCGCCGGGCAACATCTCAAAAATATTGTTTCGGTTCACGGTTCCGGCAATCTCTACCCGGCTAATATACTTGCCAAAGCGAATAATATCGCCATCCTGAAGTCGCAAATCGTTGCGTTGAATTCCCGTCAGCAGGTAGTCATACAGGTCAAGCGTTGTCAGAATTTTGCCACCCCGAATCACATTGACCCGCCTATACGACCCTAAAAGATCGGGACCAGCGGCCTGGTAAATAGCATTCATCACCGTTGAAAGTGATGACATGACATAGGTCCCCGGTCGGAAAGCTTCGCCTAAAACTGATACCCGGATGCTCCGTAACCCACCCAAAGACACTTCCAGATAGGTATTTTGAGGACCGTATGAGCTACTTTTCAGACCGACAAATTTGGGAGACAGTCGGCTGACGATCCGTGCTTTAACGGCTTCAATTGTCAAACCTGACACATTGACGGGGCCAATTCCGGTCTGCTGAGTGAAGTATATATTCCCTTCTTTGGATACACTCTGGCTGAAATCGGCTTCTGTAAAACCGTACAACTGGATGTTCAAGGCATCGCCTGGCCCAACCACATAATTACGGGGCGTAGCGATATTGCCGTTAGCCTGAAACGTCTGAGCGTAGAGTGGGTTGTTAAAAATTTCGTAACCAAATATTTTTGACCGGAGTCGCTCTCGCTCCCGCGCCCGAGCAGCCGCGTAACCGTCTTCCAGCACTTCTTCGGTGCTTTTCTGAACCTGCTCATCGCCCTGTTCTACGGCGTTAGGATCTGCTACAACCGGGGTCCCATCGGGGTTAAGTTGAGGTTGCCCGGTTTGCCCATTAGCATTCGTTCCCTGTTGTGTTTGCACAGACCCGTTAGCGGCACGGCCAGTCTGATTCTGTCCATTGGCTGGTATGTTGGCCCGGTTATTTGGCCCAGTTGCTCCTGGCAAACCCGTTTGACCAGCACGACCGGGCACTGTATTTCCGGGCACGGTTCCACTTGACTGAACAGCCCCTGGCCGGGCACTCGGTTGGGCTGCTGGGGCCGTTGGAGCCGCAACTTGTGCCGTAACCGATTGTGATTGAAGGAACAAACCCATTAAAACCAGCGAAAAAGCAGATTTCATTGCTGATCGAGCAATTTGTGGGCGGGGAGCTTGGGTGTGTGCCAGTGATTGGCGCAATTCTTTTTGCATATTTTTTAGATGCATGATCTACATCGTCGGGCTAAACCCGTGTTGGTAGGCTAACGTTATGGCTGCTAAAAACGTACTTTAGTCTATTCAGGTAGCAAAGTAAACGAACTTTGGTGGCATTCTAAATAGTTTTCTATTTGCCGGGTTTTTTTCGTATCTTGCTACGTGGCAAAAATTGGTCACCTGTGTTTTTGTATTTTACCCTGAAAGTGGGATATTTGGTGAGCAGGATAAATGGGTAATTAAGGTGAATGAGTAATGAACAAATGACTTAGTTACCCCAATTAACCTAATCACCAATTAACCTATATTACCCCAGTTACCCAACTATCAATGACAGATAATATTCCCAAGTCCGTTCAGTACAACGAAGATAGTATCCGTTCTTTAGACTGGCGCGAACATATTCGTTTGCGGCCAGGTATGTATATCGGCAAATTAGGCGATGGCTCGGCTGCCGATGACGGCATTTACGTATTGCTCAAAGAAGTAGTCGATAACTGTATCGACGAACACGTGATGGGAAACGGTAAAACCATTGATATCAAAGTGACCGACCACCGGGTTGAAATTCGGGATTACGGCCGGGGCATTCCACTAGGCAAAGTAGTGGAGGTTGTTTCCAAAATAAATACGGGGGGCAAATACGACTCCGGTGCTTTTCAGAAATCAGTGGGGCTCAATGGCGTTGGTACCAAGGCGGTGAATGCGCTATCATCTTATTTCAAGGTGCAGTCGTACCGGGAAGGACGGTCGGTTTGGGCCGAGTTTGAGCGGGGCGTCCTAACCAATACGGGCGAGGAAACAACCAACGAACGCAATGGTACCCTGGTAAGCTTTGAACCCGATGATACGGTGTTCAAAAATTTCCATTACATACCACAGTATCTGGAAAATATGATCTGGAATTACTGCTACCTCAATGCCGGACTGGTCATTTCGTTCAATCGCCAGAAATTCGTTTCACAGAATGGCCTGCTCGACCTTCTCCGCAACAAAACCGACGCAGACGCACTCCGCTACCCGATTATTCACCTGAAAGGGCAGGATATGGAAATTGCCCTGACGCACGGCAATCAGTATGGCGAAGAGTATTATTCGTTCGTCAATGGTCAGTACACTACCCAGGGGGGGACTCACCTGGCGGCCTTGCGCGAAGCGGTAGTGAAAACCGTTCGTGACCACTTTGGTAAAGATTACGATGCCTCCGACATACGGGCCAGTATTATTACTGCCATCAGCCTTCGGGTGCAGGAGCCAGTGTTTGAGTCGCAGACAAAAACCAAATTGGGCTCTATAAACATGGCACCCGATTCAGAGTCAACGTCGGTGCGGTCGTTTGTGCTTGATTTTGTGAAGGAGCGTCTCGACGATTACCTGCACATGAACCCGACGATTCGCGATGCGATCAAGAAACGGGTCGAACAATCGGAGCGGGAGCGGAAGGAGTTGGCGGGTATCAAGAAATTAGCCAACGAACGAGCCAAAAAAGCCAACCTCCACAACAAAAAACTCCGCGACTGCCGCCTGCACTTCACCGATCAGAAAGGCGAAGAAAAACACCAGACAACCTTATTCATTACTGAGGGCGATTCGGCCAGCGGGTCTATCACCAAGTCGCGTAATGTGCAGACCCAGGCAGTTTTCAGTTTGCGGGGAAAACCACTCAACTGTTTTGGTCTAACCAAAAAAGTGGTGTATGAAAATGAGGAGTTTAACCTCCTTCAGCACGCGTTGGATATTGAAGAGGGTCTGGACACGCTCCGCTACAATCGGATTGTGGTGGCTACCGATGCCGATGTGGATGGGATGCACATTCGACTGCTGATGTTGACGTTTTTCCTGCAATTCTTCCCGGATCTGGCACGGAATGGCCACCTGTATATTCTTGAAACACCCCTGTTCCGAGTCCGAAATCCTAAAAACCACAAGGAGACAGTCTATTGCTATTCGGAAGAGGAAAAGAAGAAGGCAATGAACAAACTGACCAAAGGCGGTAAGAAAATCGAGATTACCCGGTTCAAGGGTCTCGGTGAGATTTCGCCCGATGAGTTTGGCCTGTTTATCGGCGAAAGTATGCGGCTGGAGCCGGTTATCATGGAAAAAGAAACCTCCATTCCGAAACTTCTAAGCTACTATATGGGCAAAAACACCCCCGACCGCCAGCGGTTCATTATCGACAATCTGCGGATTGAGAAAGACATGGAGGACGTGGCATTGGTGTAGGCAATGTACAATTATCAGCCAACAGCCAACAGTTGGCTCAAATGCAACGTACTTTTGCAAAATACTGCCAATTATTACTGTTAGCTGCTCACTTCTCGTTGTTTGCTGCCAACTGTTCACTGAATATGACCCTCCAGACTTTACGCGACCAGATCGACTCTCTCGACGATCAGCTATTGCAACTCCTCAATCAGCGCATGGACTATGTGCGTCAGGTGGGTGAGTTGAAACGGTCGACCAATGCCATCATTTACCGGCCCGAACGCGAACGCCAGATTCTGGACCGGGTGTTTACCCAGAACAAAGGACCGTTGAATCAGGCGGCTATCGAAGCCATTTTTCTGGAAATTTTTGCGGCTGCCCGCAACATGGAACTCCCTGAGCGCGTGGCTTTTCTGGGGCCAGAGGGCAGCTTTACTCATCAGGCTGCCGAAAGTCGGTTCGGAGCTATCAGCGCCTATACCGCCCAGCCAACCATCCGCTCGGTATTTGAGAGTGTGGAAACAGGTCGGGCACGGTTCGGGGTCGTCCCTATTGAAAATAACCGGGAAGGTATTGTGAATGAGACCATTGACCTGCTCAACGAAAAAGACCTCATGATTGCCGCCGAAGCCGAAATTCCGGTTCATTTTACGTTTGCTACGCAGACCGAAAATCTCGCCGACATCACACATATCTATTCCAAAGACATTGCATTCCGGCAGTGCAGTAAGTTTCTGAACGACTCATTCGATGGTCTGAAAGCCGAGTTGGTGCCCGTTGAGTCAACCTCGAAAGCCGCTAAAATGGCGGCTCAACAGCCCAATACGGCCGCTATCTGTTCGCACATTGCGGCCAAGTTGTTTGGGGTTCCCGTGCTGTTCGACAACATCGAAGATTCTGACCTTAACCGAACACGCTTCCTGTTGCTGGCTAAAGATTTTCGCAATCAACCCAGTGGTCGCGACAAAACAACGTTGATTGCCCGACTCCCAAATACCAACTCGCCAGGGGTTTTGGCTGAGTTTTTACAGGAGTTCAACACCCGAGGTATCAACCTGACCAAAATCGAAAGCCGCCCGCTGCGCGAAGGGGCCACTTTCCGCTACTGGTTTCTAATCGAATGCGAAGGTCATGCCGATGAACCGGATCTCCACGAAGTTCTAAATCACCATACAGCTGATGTGAAGTGGCTAGGAAGTTATGTGAGGGTGTCGTGAGATAGTGCAGCTAAAATCGCGTTCAGTTTATCGGTAATTTCCGGGTCTATTTCGTCGGGTTGAAGTAAGCTGATAAGGGTATAATAATCGCGCTTGTAGAAGTCCTGGGGTAAGCCAATCCGCTTGTAAAATTCGGGAAAGATGACATCTAACCAGTCGTCCGATAATTTCGTATCGCTCCAGAATTTGTGGGTCATATCTTTTAATGCAACGGGTATTGTGTTTTCAGCAATTACCTCTTGCATTATTTTTTCCAAACGAACACCAGAAAGCAAAGAAGGGTGCTTGAGATGTAACAGTCCGGCATTGCGTATCAGCAACTCAGGTCGGGCGAAGTAATTCTCTAGTTCTCTCTTCTGCCAAAACTGCACGGGTATGGGTCTTGGATGGTTTTGGTTCGTATCAACCATGTCGAAAAGAGCAAATCCACGTAAATCAGGAATGAACTCTTTTAACGGAACAAAGTTTTCAATAGCCTTGTGCGGGACATTATTAGCCATGTATTGCACGTTAGCTTTCTGTAGAAATACCTCAGCAGGATGCTTCAGCCGGTTCGCAAATTTTTTTAGCATTTCAAGATCAGTTGCCCCTTCCAGATAAAGAACATGCTTCTTTAGGCGAGCTAAATAATATCTTTCCCACCCAATCTCAGTAAGTGCTTTTTTGAGATAAGTGATTTTTTTGCGGTCTTGTTTGGAGTTTAATTCTATTGCCTGACTGTCAATAACAGCAATGATATTTGATGCATCGGCGGCTTCATCTAATACAACTTCCGAGTGAGAAGCAATAATTAATTGTGACCGAGTGTCGTTGGCTACTGTATTAATAAGTTGAAACGCTTCACGCTGCCGGATAACCTCCAAGTGAGCATCTGGCTCGTCAAGCAAAAGTGTTGTACCAGGATGAGCATACATATAAGCTAATAGCAACAGCGTTTGCTGAAAACCACGCCCCGCCGACGAAATATCATATCGAATCCCGTTTTCGGTGTATTCCAGTTGTAATAAGCCGGTTGCACGGAGGTATTCTGGCTCATGCAGAATGGCACCAAACATTTTCTTAACAGCTTCCCGTAGTTTTTTCCAATCATTGGCAGAGGTTTCCATCGCCTGAGAACGACTTTCTGGATGAAGTATGCTGTAACAAATATTACGCAAGACCTCAGCCGTTCTGCCTTCGCCTAACCGACGATCAATTGCTCCGGGTGTTAGCAAATCTTCCTCAGTAGCTAAACCAGACATGGGCTGTAAAAATCCAAAATGGACCCCTTTACTTTCTTCAATTAATCGACGATAAATTTGTAATCCCTTTACTATTTTACAGGAAATTGATTCCGCGTTTGAAAAAGTAAACTCTGCTTTACAAGACCACTCCTTACCATCATCTTCGCCGGATAATTCAACCACCAACCGAACATGGTCAGTACCACCTTGTTCACCTCTTTCTGTTACATGTTTATTGCGCCAGAGAAAGCGAGCATCAGCAATTGGACTATTCATTAAGTCCTTACGGTTGATTGTAACAGCTCCCTGACGGTTTAGATCATTTTTTTTGCTTGCTTGAATAAAGTTTATTACCCCAATCTCCCACAAACACAACGCCTGAAAAATAGTCGACTTGCCCGCATTATTGGGGCCAATCAGTACGACCGACTGCGAGAGTCCAAACTCGACTCGCTCCAACTTTTTGAAATTCTCTATCGTGACTTTTGTCAGCATGATTCAGACGATAACGGTGATCTCTGCTGTAAATGTGCGAATTTCATACCCAACCACAAGCAAAATCGGGCCTTTCGGCCCGATTTTGTTAGTTTTTCTCCTCGTTCGACTGACTGCCCGATTGCTCGCTGTTATGTCCGGAGTGACCGTGGCCACCCTTATTTTTAACCTCTACTGAACCAGTGGCATCGTGCTCATCTTCGGTACTTTGCTTCGTTTTGTGAACGCCCCTTGCAGTTTTACCCTGAGCCTCATCGGGGAGGTTGGTGTTCAATTCGTATTTTTTGGTGTCGTCTGCAGTTTCGCGGACGGTTGGTTGAGTTGCTCCTTTGCTCATGAGTTCTGATAACGTTGTGTTATCGTAATAACCCAGTATTGAGGGGTTTGTTAAACGGCTACTGCTGGTGGATGTTGCATCGACGCCATGGCCCGCCGATAGGGAGTCAACCCCAGGCTGTAACAGCCCAGCGAAATCATAGAGGCCAGCAACGTAACCGTCGCCAACGAATACCGGATAGCCCCTTCATCCTGAAACACATAGTCGGTGAGTAGTGCCACGGCCGTGGGGCCAAACCCCAGAGCGATAATATTGATAAAGAACAGGTACACCGCCGAAGCCAACGCCCGCGCCTGGTTGGGCATAATGTCCTGAATAGCGGCCGTGGCCGCCCCGAATGGAAACGCCACAAAAAAGCAGGGAATAGGCAACATACACACCGCTATGGTGGCATTGTCGATCAGTGGATAAAAGGACGTGATGGCAATGGCCACCGCCGAATAAATTCCGATGCGTAATCGCCCATCTGTTACACCCCGGCGAGTGAGGGCATCGGCATACCGACCACCCAGAATAATACCCGTTGTAGAGAACACCGCTACCATGAGGCCATAAATGGCACCAGCATTACCAATTTTCCAGCCAAAGGTACGTACCAGGTATGTGGGTGTCCAGGCCGAACCAGCATACGCAACCAGTGCAATGAATGTAAACCCAATGGTGACGCTGAAAAAAGCGGCCTGTTTCTGTCGAATAAGCCCAAAGACTTCGTTTACTGACAATTGCTGTACTTGCCCGGTCGCGGTAGTGAGCAGGCCTTTCCGGGCGGGTTCGCGCACGGTCAGGACCAGCAACGCGATTACCAAACCGGGCAGACCTATATAGAAAAACAGTACCTGCCAGGTGAAAACCTCTCCTACCAACGGCAACGTAACCGTGCGGGCATCGCCACCCATACTCACCAGCCAGGCCCCAATCAGCACCGCAATCCCCGACCCTATGTAAATGCCGGCTGAATAAATGCTGATGGCAGTGGCTAGTTTTTCGCGAGGGAAATAATCGGCCAGCATCGAATAAGCAGCGGGCGACAACGTAGCCTCGCCAACCCCAACCCCCACGCGAGCCAGGAAAAACTGCCCGTAGTTCTTCACAATCCCACAAAGTGCGGTCATCAAACTCCAGATCACAATGCCGCCAATGATGATGTTCCGGCGGTTAGCCCGGTCAGCCAGTCGGCCAATGGGAATGCCCAGAAAGGTGTAGAACAGGGCGAAACTCAGGCCCATCAACAGGCTGACTTCGGTGTCGGTCAGCAGGAGGTCGCGCTTGATGGGACCAACCAGCAGACTCAGAATCTGCCGGTCGATAAACGAGGAAACGTAAGCCAGCATCAGTACGAACACAGCGTACCAGCCAGGCCGAAGGGAAGAATTAGGAGACATGGTTTTGAGGGATTTAGGAATTCAGTGATTGGTTAAAGCTAACCACTAGTCAAAAAAATGGGGACTGAAATTCATCAAATATACTTCGTCGGTAGCACGAGTCATAGCGGTGTATAACCAACGCACAAATTCATGCGTAACAGTTGGGTCGGGCATATAGCCCTGATCAACAAAAACGGCACTCCACTGCCCTCCCTGCGCTTTATGGGTGGTGAGGGCATAAGCAAATTTTACCTGCAAAGCATTCAGGTACGAGTCGCGCCGGATGGCTTCGGCTCGCTCTTTTTTGGTTTTGATGTATAGATAATCTTTCTGCACACTGTCGTACAACGCCCGGCCCTCGGCCTGCCCCAATGCGGGCGTGGCCGTATGGAGCGTATCTAAAATAATTTTGGCTTCGAATTCCGGCTGTTCCTCATAGTCGACCAGGCGGAGCGTGACCGTAGCAAACCGTAGACCGTGCAACTCTTCTTTTTTGCGAATTTTGAGTACCTCGGCAAACTCACCGTTAGCCAGAAAACCAGCGGGGGAGTCTTCTTCTAAAGTGGTGTAATTATTTCGGGCAATCATCAGCATATCGCCCGCATCCAGTTCATTTTCGCACTGATTAATGATCCGCCGAATGAACTGATTGTACTGCACCGCCGACTTGTTCGACCGGCACAGAATCACTGTATTCTCCCGCCCAAATTTATGGTAGGCATACTGAATACCATCTTCCAGGCGGGTTTGGGGCATCTTATAAATATCCCGAAACGAGCGGGTGTTCAGCCGAATCGTGGGTTCCGAAACGGCCAATTCGTTGCGGAGATCGGTAGCGTTGGCCAGTATTCCCGACGATTCTTCCTGACGCATTACCTCGGTCAATTCCTGTTCGTACACAGTCATTTCGAACGAGCGAGCTACAAAATCCGCATCTAAAGCGGGGCTTCCATCACGACCAACGGGGGGCAACTGGGCGGTATCGCCTACTAGCATCAGCTTGTTGCCTTTGTTTTCAAATACAAACTCGATCAGGTCCGTTAGTAGGCCTTTGCCGCCAAAATCAGCTTCGTCGGAGATCATCGACGCTTCATCAACAATAAAGAGGGTGTCTTCGTGGTAGTTTTTCTGCCGTTGAAAACTGAGTGATCCTGAACTGGGGTCGGCCACTTGCCGGTAAATTTTCCGGTGAATCGTCTGGGCCGATTTCTTGGCATAGTTCGACATCACTTTAGCGGCCCGACCTGTAGGCGCCAACAGCACCGATTTATACCCAAAACGGGGAAGCACTTTAATGAGCGTGCTGATCAATGTGGTTTTACCAGTTCCGGCGTAACCGCGTAGCAGAAAGCAGTCCCGCTTGTGTTCAATTTCTTCGTTGACAATGAACGCGCCTATCTTCTCGAAAAATTCCTCCTGCCCCGGAGTGGGTTTATAAGGGAACCGTTTCGCCAGCAATTGGGCGGCAGTCTGGGTATCGTTCATACCTATAAAGATACGAAAAAAAGAAGATAGAAGGGCGGATTGAGTAGTGAGGATAAATCTAAAGAGCGAGCATTATTTTTCTCCTCTATCCTCACTACTTACTACTTTTTCCTTTTTTTTTCCTACCTTCATTCCCCTATTAATCCCCTTACACATAATGAAAATCAAGCAAATACTCTCCGGCAAATCTATCAACACAATTTATTCGACCAATTCATCCGCAACAGTTTTTGATGCGCTTCAGCTCATGGCGGAGAAAAACATCGGTGCCGTTTTGGTTATCGATGACGGTCAGCTTGCTGGCATATTCTCGGAGCGTGACTATGCTCGGAAAGTAATTTTGCAGGGGCGGGCCTCTAAAGATACACTCGTGGCCGATGTTATGACCAGCAAGCTCATTACCATTGACCCCGACGATAAAATCGAAGCGGCCATGCTCATCATGTCCGACAAGCATATTCGTCACCTGCCTGTTGTCGACAAAGAGGACCTGATCGGTATTATTTCCATCAATGACGTTGTTTCCGCCATCATCCACGATCAGGAAAACCGCATTAGCTCCCTGGAAAGCTACATTTCGGGAAGTCCATATTGAGGTAACTGGGTAAACAGGCGATTTGGCGATTACCTATTTACCCGGTTATTTTACTCATTTCTTTTTCCTTCTCCCCTACCGGAGCCCGGTATTTTTGGAAAGGCACTTTAAGAATGCCGCCAATATGCGCATTTTCATTTGCCTCCATGTGGGTATCGAGTCCATAAACAAGGTTTCGTCCGTCAACCTCGGTATAGGTGCCGAACAGTTTATCCCAATACGGGAAAATGTTGCCGTAGTTGGTATTGGATAGCGGCAGCACATAATGGTGATGAACGTGGTGCATATTGGGCGTCACCACAAACAGACTCAGCACCCGGTTGGCCCAGCGGGGTAACTCGATGTTGGTGTGATTTAACGGCGACAAGACCACCGACAGAGCCTGGTAGAGAAACACTAACCACATGGGCGCACCCGTGATCAAAATGGCGACTAGCGTGAAGACAAACCGAATCACACTCTCACCGGGGTGGTGGCGGTTGGCCGTGGTTGTATCTACGTGTTGGTCGGAGTGGTGAACCGAGTGAAACTGCCACATCCACTTTACGTGGTGTTCAGTCCAGTGAGCCAGCCAGGCACCAAAAAAATCGAGCATCAATAGACCCACAATAATGGTTGCCCACAGCGGCAGCGATACCCATTGCAGCAGGCCAACCCCCTCGGCAACAACCCATTGGCTACTTTTTACGAGAATGAATGCCAATCCGAAGTTGACGATGATGGTGGTCAGGGTAAAGAAAAAGTTGATCCCGGCGTGGCGGGTTTTATTATAGCCAGGCGTGGCCCGGTCAAACCTAAACAGTGGTACCGCACTCTCCAAAAGCCAGAAAAATGTGATGCCCCCCACCAGGATCAGACTTCGGTGCGAGGATGGGATTGTTGCAAAATACTGAACCAAACGCTCCATAGGTAATTGCTATTTTTTCTCGGTAAAAACAAAAATAACACCTGGTGCTCATTTATCATTCCTTTACTCGTCACTCTTTGCTGCTTTTGCCGCTACGCGCTGTTTTATGGGTGTTTCGTCAGCAGCAATCTCCACCCGTTGCGGCCTGTTTTGCCGCTCGAAAACGTGCATCAGGACGATGAAATAAGACAACAAAAGCGGGCCGACCACCAAACCAAGAATACCAAAGATCGGCACCCCCAACACAATGCCCGTGAGGGTGATAAGCGGGTGAACATCGCCCATTTTTTTGGCAAGCATGATCCGCAGCAAGTTGTCGATATTAATAATGACAATCACACCGACCAGCAGAATTCCCAAACCCTGTCCGGTATCACCTTGTGAGAACTTGATCAGAGCGGCCGGTCCCCAAACCAAGGGCGTTCCCAAAATCGGGATAAACGCCATAAAAAAGGCAATCATCCCCCAGAAGGCCGGGTCGGGCGTACCAAAAATCCAGAGCGTTACCCCCGTCAGAATGGCCTGAACCAATGATACCAGGGCCTGCCCCAGCACATTGGCGTTCGTGTTGTTTTTGAGCGACTCACCGAGTTCGTTCAGCGTCTTTTGGTCGAAAGGCAAATAGCGTTGCAGGCCCTTCACAAAGGCTTTCTCCTCCACAAACATGAAATACAGGGTAAAATAGAGCAGACCCAGAATCACGATAAAATCGAGGGTACCAACCAGGATCAGCGGCACCTGACGGCTGGCAAACGAGGCTCCCTGCGTTACCATCTGCCGGATGTTCTGCTCCGTAGTGATTTTGAAGCCCGTGGCTTTTTCCAATTGTTTCACTAAGTCCAGAATCTGATTGGGGTTCCGGGCATATTCCTGAATACGATCCACCAGCAGCCCACTCAAGACCGCAAAGGGCATGACGATAACGATCAATGAAAAAAGCATCAGCAACACCGTCACCAATCGTTTGTTCCATTGTTTTTCGGTGGTCAGTTTGTGAAACCACGGACGAAAAACAACGAACAAAATAGCCGCCCCCAGAAAAGCCGTAGCATAATGCCGCAAACCGTAAATAATGAACCCAGCAATGATAACAAGGCTGGTGATGAGCAAAATCCGCTGTTGACGCGGGGTATAGATATTAGGCATAATAAATGGTTTCAATGGCTGCGCCGTTTAGCATTCCGTTGCGCTCAGGGCCAGGTCCGCTTCGGAGGTTTCTTTGTACTTGGTTGACATGTCGCGGCCCGTTGCTTTCATAACCTTGATGACGGCGTCTAAGGAAATTTTCTGATTTGACAGCACTCCAACGGTGCCGATGCAGTACCAATTTCGCCCATGCACCGGCAGCGGCCGACCGCCATTTCGGCCCCCGAAATACTGGCATTGTGTTTTACTAAAAATCCGATGGCGGCTGCCGCCCACATGCCGCTGGATAACAATTAATGACAATAACGTAAAGTAAAGTGAAAACCCATCTGGCTTTTAAAAGCAACTACTTTACTATTCTTAACTCTCTATGCGTCAATTTTCGATAAATCGTCGGCAGTTTCTTCAGGGTACAGCGGCCTCTTTGGCCCTTTCTTCCATAGGTGCCACGGCAATGCCTTTCAGCGCGGCAGATAAAACCTACCGGGTGGGCCTGATTGGCACGGGGTGGTATGGCAAAAGCGATTTGTTTCGCCTGATTCAGGTGGCTCCCGTGGAGGTAATCGCCCTCTGCGATCCCGACAAAAACATGCTCGAAAAAGCGGCTGATCTGGTGGCCACCCGGCAGCACAACAAGCAGAAGCCCAAACAATATGGCGATTATAAAAAGCTCCTGGCGGAGAACAAATTAGACATTGTTTTGATCGGCACACCCGACCATTGGCACGCCCTGCAAGCCATTGACTGTGTGAAAGCCGGGGCGCACGTGTATGTGCAAAAGCCCATCAGCGTGGATGTGATGCAAGGGTATGCCATGGTGGCCGCTGCCCGAAAATATAACAAAGTGGTGCAGGTTGGAACGCAGCGCAAAAGCACTCCGCACCTGATCGACGCGAAGAAAAACATTGTGGATGCCGTTTTGCTGGGCAACATCAAGCACGTTGACGTGTGCTGCTATTTCCACATGCGGGCAAACGGAAATCCACCT
>Ga0105048_10006905_pt1 | contig 18285 bp, 13 predicted proteins | sample MAT05_FD_78382 | JGI IMG/M metagenome (GOLD analysis project Ga0105048, IMG submission 78382) | Freshwater microbial communities from Lake Fryxell liftoff mats and glacier meltwater in Antarctica - MAT-05 | ecosystem: Environmental > Aquatic > Freshwater > Ice > Liftoff microbial mat | place... | reverse complement strand
TGTTCGAGACCGGCTATGGGCCGTCGGGTCTGCCGCATATCGGCACGTTCGGCGAGGTGGCGCGGACCACGATGATCCGCCGGGCGTTCGAGATTATTTCGGATATCCCGACGCGGCTCATCTGTTTTTCGGATGACGTGGACGGTATGCGCAAGGTGCCCGACAACGTGCCGAACCGCGAGATGCTGCTGCAGAACCTGCAGCGGCCCTTGACATCCGTCCCCGATCCGTTCGGCGAACATGAAAGCTTTGGTCACCACAACAACGCCATGCTGCGGCGGTTTCTGGATACGTTCGGGTTCGACTACGAGTTCATCAGCGCCACCGAGTTCTACCGCTCGGGCCGGTTCGATGACACGCTGAAACTGGCCTGCGAGCGGTATGACGCGATCATGGCGATCATGCTGGCCAGTTTGCGCGAAGAACGCCAGCAGACCTATTCCTGCTTCCTGCCGATCCATCCGGAAACCGGGCGGGTGCTGTATGTGCCGATGAAGAACGTCGATCCGGTGCGGCACGAGATCACCTTTGACGACGAGACTGGCCGCGAATGGACGTTGCCGGTGACGGGCGGTCAGGTGAAACTGCAGTGGAAGCCGGATTTCGGCGCGCGGTGGGCGGCGCTGGATGTCGATTTCGAGATGTATGGCAAGGACCACTCCACCAACACCCCGATCTATGACGGCATCTGCGAGGTGTTGGGGGGCCGCAAGCCGCACCACATGAGCTATGAGCTGTTTCTTGACGAGACCGGGCAGAAGATCAGCAAGACCAAGGGCAACGGGCTGTCGATCGACGAATGGCTGACCTATGCGGCCAGCGAAAGCCTGTCGTATTTCATGTATCAGAAACCGAAGACCGCCAAGCGGATGCATTTCGACGTGATCCCGCGGGCGGTGGACGAATATCACCAGCAGTTGCGCGCTTATCCGACGCAGGACAGTCTGGCGCAGGTGAACAATCCGGTCTGGCATATCCATGGCGGCAACCCGCCCGACTCGAAAATGGTGGTGCCGTTCTCGATGCTGCTGAACCTCGCCTCGGTGGCGGGGGCCAAGGACGTGTCGGGGCTCTGGGGCTTCATCCGCCGCTACATGCCTGACGCTTCGCCCCAGACGCATCCCGACCTGAACGCGGCGGCGGGTTATGCGCTGGCCTATTTCAATGACCGGATCCTGCCAACGCGCACCTTCCGCCTGCCCGATGACCGCGAGCGGGCGGCGATGGCCGACCTGCGCGCGCGGCTGGCGGTCTGGAATGGCGGCCTGGACGCCGAGGCGTTGCAGACCATGGTGTTTGCCGTCGGCACCGACGCCGGGTTCGATCCGCTGCGCGACTGGTTCACGGCGCTTTACGAAGTGCTGCTCGGCGCATCGCAGGGGCCACGCTTTGGCGGGTTCATTGCCCTCTATGGCGTCGACGAGACCATTGCGCTGATCGGCCGTGCGCTGGACGGCGATCTGGTTGCAAACAAAAGTTGACAGGGGCCTGCCGCGTCCTACGCTCTGTTGGGGGACGTCAGGAGGCCACGGATGCGCAGCGTTTTGCTTGGACTGACTATGGCGGGAATGCTGGGGCTGCAGGCCCTGGCGGATGAGCCCCGCAACACCGCGATCGAAGGGGTGATCGAGAACCAGATCACCGCGCTCAAGGCGGATGATTTCACCACCGCGTTCACCTTCGCCTCGCCCAACATCCAGGGCATGTTCGGCACTGCCGAGAATTTCGGCGCGATGGTGGCGCAGGGCTATCCGATGGTCTACCGCCCCGATGCCGTGCGGATGCTGGAATTGCGGATGGTCGCGGGCAATCTGTGGCAGCGGGTGATGATCACCGACCAGACCGGGCGCACGCATCTGCTGGACTACATGATGATCGAGACCCCCGATGGCTGGCAGATCAACGCCGTGCAACTGCTGCCAGAACAGGGCGTCGGGGCCTGAGGCTTTCAGTCTGACACAAATATCCCACGGGGGTGCGGGGGTGTGAAACCCCCGTCCGCCGCTTGCGTTGCGTGCCGCCCTCATCCACCGCGCGCCCCGCTTTGTCCGCGTTAACCGCGCCTGACTACATCCTGCGCCTCACGGGCCCGCCCAAGGGTTGCAAGAGGCAAGGACAACGCATGAACAAGGTGATTACCGAAGGTCTGGTGCTGATGCCGCCGCCGTTCTCGGCGGGGCTGAACCTGTGGTCGCGCGAGGATGGTCGTTCCGGTCAGGGCTCCTATGCCGGACAGCCGAATGCGGCCTTTGTCCCGGCGGATGCGGATTTCGCGGGCTGTCTCGAACTGCAAAAGACCCTCAGCACCCAGAAGCTGCGGTGTTTTCAGCAAATTCCGATGCAGCCGGGCCTGTATCTGATGGTCACCGTCCGCATCAAGGCCATCAGCGGTGCCTTGCCTTCGGTGCGGGTGGCCGGTTGGGCGGGGTCGAGCAGTGGCGCAAACGTCGTGGCTGCCGATCAGCAGGGGCCGTCAGTCGCGCTGACCACCTATGGTCAGGTGGTGACGCTGCGCACCATCATCGGGTCCGGCAACCGGCCGGGGGTCGACATGGTCTGGGGCGCCGCGCCGGTTTACGGCCATATCGGGCTTGACCTGACGGGCGCCACCGGCGGTGTGGTGCGGATTGACGATATCACCATCGAGGATGTCACGTCGGTGTTTCACAACGCGATGTTCGACTGGGTCGATGTGCGCGACCATGGGGCGGTCGGCGATGGCGTGACCGATGACCGCGCAGCCTTTGATGCCGCCGACACCGCGGCGCTTGGCAAGCGGGTGATCGTGCCGCCGGGCACCTTCTATATCGCCACCCATCTGACGTTCGAAAACCCGGTGCAGTTCGAGGGCACAATCACCATGCCGGCCACGCAGCGGCTGGCCTGCACCCGGAATTTCAACCTTGATACCTATTCCGCGGCGTTTGGCAGCGAACTGGCGGGGTTCAAGAAGGCGCTGCAGGCGCTGTTCTACTTCACCGACCATGTGGCGCTTGACCTGTCGGGACGCCGGGTCGAATTGACCGAGCCGATCGATGTTGCCGTCCTCGCCGGGCTGTCGACTTTCGCGCAACGACGGCTGTTGGCGCATGGGCAATTGACTGTCATCCCCGGTGCGCCCTGGGACAGCCAGGTGGTGACCTCGGTCGCGACCTATGCGGTCGCCCAGTCTGCGCGGCTGACGGCGGTTGCCAATGTGGCGGCGGTGCCGGTCGGGGCGCTGGTTACCGGGACCGGGGTCGGACGCGAGGTGTATGTGACGTCCAAAAACGTCAGCGCCGGGACCATCGAGCTGAGCCAACCGCTCGTTGCCGCCGCCGGGACGCGGACGTTCACCTTTACCCGCTTCAAATACATGCTTGATTTCTCGGGGCTTTCCAGCCTGTCGAAATTCGAGGTGCAAAACATCGAATTCCTGTGCGGCGGCAATGCCAGCGGCATCGCGCTTGCACCGCAAGGTGAATCCTTTCGGGTCGACAACTGTGTCATCAACCGCCCCAAGGACCGGGCGATCACCTCGATCGGGCGAGGATGCCAGAACCTGCAACTGGACCATAACCAGTTCATCTCGAACGAGACGGGCATGGCGGTCGAGAACCGCACGACCCTCGTGTTCAACGCTGCCGCGAACGACATCAAGGTCCGCAACAACTGGGTGGTGCGGTTTGCCCACTTCGGCATCGTCGGCGGCACAGGCAACGTGTTCATCGGCAACCATTTCTTTCTGGGCGACGACCAACCCGCGGGCATCCGCCGCGCCGGGGTGGTGCTGACCAGCAAGAACGTGAAAACGTTTTTCACGGGCAACTATATCGACAACTGCTTTGTCGAGATGACCAACGAGCATGACGACACCCCCGATTTCGCGTCGGAGTATTCGTTCGGCGGCCTGACGATGACCGGCAATATCTTTACCGTCAGCCAAGTCGCGCCGTGGTTCCGCTTCATCGTCATCACGCCGCGCGGGCTGGGGCACTTCGTCAATGGATTGTCGATCAGCAACAACGTGTTCCGGGTGGTCGGAGCGGATATCGACCGGGTCGAGATGGTGGATACCACCTTTGCCACGCTTGCCACGCAAAGCTACAGGAACCTGATTTTCGAGGGCAACACCTTCAACGGGGTAACACAGCCAACCTCCAGCCCGGTAATGGTCGAGCACGTGCAGAACACCGCTGCAGACACTTGGGTGCTGAACGCGGCGGCCTACCTTCCGTTTGGCGGGCGGGCGCGGAACGTGATGTCCTTTGTCGCCGAGGGTCCGATTACCAATGCCTCGAACGCGGTGCAGTCGACGATGCCCTATGTGATCGTCGAACAGGGGCCGGGCCAGCAGCTTGCGCATCTGAAATGGCCGGTGGCGGTCAGGGGCCGGGTGCAGGCGGTGCTGCGCTGCGACAATCCGCTGTAGGCTTTGGGCCATATGCGTCAGGTGGCCGGGGACAGATCCCCGGCCGCAAAGCTGTGGGCACGCCCGAAACCGCCGTTCAGCAGGGCCGATACCGGCGACAATCGAACAAAGCCGAAATCGGCGAAATCTATGTAAAGCCGGGATTTCGGATGATCGACCAGCCACTTGTCACGGATTGCGTCCCGGTCCCGAGGTTCGGCGAACCGGGCCTGTGCGCGTAGCATCAGCCGGGGGTGGGTCAGCGGGTCGCCCTTGTCGCCCGGCTCGCCCAGCATGACGGCGCAGTCGGGATGCGCCTGCAGGGCCGCGAAATGCGATGCAAGACTTGAAATCAAGGTGACCGGCACACCATTCGGGTCAAGGCCAAAGGCAATGCGGCTGATGCCCGGCGTGCCGGTGGCAGGGTCGGTATAGGCCAGCGCGGCATGGCGGGATTGCGTCAGCAGAGCCCGGGCAATCTGGCGCGCCTCGGCATCCGGTGGCTGGACGGGGTCGCGTCTGGGTTCGGGCATCGGACCATTGACAAGGGGCGGGGGCGGGGCGTCTAAGCAGAGCCATTGCATTGGGTAATGCCAGCCATTTGGCCCGTCTGTCCACATCCAAGGTGGTCCCATGTCCGACAAACCTGTGTCATCGGCCGAATTCTTGCCGAAACTCGTCTCGACCCTGCGCGAAGGCTATGGGCTGGCCGATCTGCGGGCCGATGCGTTGGCCGGGCTGACGGTTGCGATCGTCGCTTTGCCCCTGTCGATGGCCATTGCGATTGCCTGCGGGCTTGGCCCGGAACGCGGCCTGTTCAGCGCCATTGTCGGCGGGTTTCTGGTGTCGGCGCTTGGCGGCAGCCGCCATCAGATCGGCGGGCCGGCCGGCGCGTTCATCGTGCTCGTCGCGGCCTGCGTGGCCGAGATCGGCGTTGATGGCATGATCCTTGCCACCCTGATGTCGGGCGTCATGCTGGTGATCGCGGGCGGCTTGCGGTTGGGGGCCTACATCCGGTTCATTCCCTATCCGGTGACCGTGGCGTTTTCTGCCGGGATCGGACTGATCATCTTTCTCAGCCAGGTGCACGACTTGCTGGGACTGACGCTGACCGGGGCCGAGCCAGCCGCCGCCCTGCCCAAGCTTTCGGCGCTGTGGACGGCGCGGGGCACCTGGCAGGCGGAGTCGATGATGGTGTCGTTCGGCACGGTGGCGCTGATCACCGGGCTGAAGGCGTGGCGACCGCGCTGGCCGTCGTTCCTGATCGCGGTGGCGCTGGTGACGGGCGTGGCGCAGGCGGCGGGGCTGGATGTGCCCACCGTTCAACAGCGGTTCGGCGGCCTGCCGCACATGCTGCCGGTGCCGGTGCTGCCGGTGGTGTCGACCGATCTGCTGTGGCAGGCCTTGCCCTTTGGCTTTGGCTTTGCGCTGCTTGGGGCGATTACCGCGCTGCTGTCGGCCTCGGTCGCAGACGGGCTGGCGCAGCGGCAGCACCGGTCGACCGCCGAACTGGTGGCGCAGGGGGTTGCCAACATTGCGGTTGCGGGCTTTGGCGGCGTGCCGGCCACGGGTGCCGTGGCGCGCACCGTGACCAACGTGCGGGCCGGGTCGCGCGGGCCTGTCTCGGGCATGCTGCATGCGGTGTTCATCCTGATCTTTCTGATGGTTGCCGCCCCGCTGATGGGCCTGGTGCCGGTGCCGGTGTTCGCCGGGCTGCTGGCGGTCGTCGCCTGGAACATGGTTGATCTGGCCGCGATCCGGATGCTGATCCGGTCGTCGCGGGCGGATGCGATCGTGGTGGCTGTGACGTTTCTGCTGGTGGTGTTCCAGGATCTGATCGAGGGGATCGTTGTCGGCTTCGCGCTCGGCGGGCTGGTGTTCATCAAACGGATGTCGGATGTGGCGGCCGTGGAACGCGAGCCGCGCATGGCGGACGAGGACGAGGCCGGCGACGTGTTGATCTACCGCCTGTCGGGGCCCTACTTCTTTGGTGCCGTGGCGCAGCTTGGGCAGGCGCTTGACACCATTGCCGATCATCCGCGCGCCTTGGTGGTGGATTTCGGCGATGTGCCGTTCATCGACAGCACGGGGGCACAGTCGTTTGCCATGCTGGCGCGCAAGACGGCGCAGCGGGGGGGCATGCTGTATCTGACAGCGACCCGTCCCGAAGTGGCGCGCAGCCTGACGATGGCAAGGGTTGAGGGAGCGGGCGTCGTCTTCCTGCCCGATCTGGCAGCGGTGACTGCCCACCGCCTGTCAGCGATTCGCTGAACGCCGTTGTCGCAACGCCGAGCCCGCTGCCGGTAAAATCCGGATGACCTAGGGGTGTCGAAAGCCGGAAGGACTGGCTCTTGTGCAGGGGGCTGATATCCGTATCAATTCTGTGTGAGTGTATTGGTTATTTACAGCTTCACTTTGTAACCGTCAATAAATTTACAGAATAATCCATGATTTAAAAGGGGTTACAGAAAGTTTACGAATGCGCTATGTTTAACCGGGGGCAGATGGTCGGCACGCGGTGCTGGGCGTCAAGCGGCAGGCCAAAGCCTGCTCAGAGGAGAGACCATGTCGGATCAACAGCAGGCCGTTTACCCGGCGTCGGCGGCGTTTGTGGCAAATGCCCATGTCGACGCGGCGGGATATGCGCAACGCTATGCACAATCGGTCGCCAATCCGACCGCATTCTGGCGCAAAGAGGCGCAGCGCATCGACTGGATCAAGGATTTCACCCGGGTCAAGGATTCGACCTTCGAACTTGGCAAGGTCTCGATCAAGTGGTTCGAGGACGGCACGCTGAACGTCAGCGCCAACTGCATCGACCGCCACATGGTCACCCGCGCCAACCAGACCGCGATCATCTGGGAGCCCGACAGCCCCGACACCCCGGCACAGCACATTACCTATGCCGAGTTGCTGGAGCAGACCAGCCGGATGGCCAACGTCCTCAAGGCGCATGGCGTCAAGAAGGGCGACCGGGTCGTGCTGTATCTGCCGATGATTCCGGATGCCGCCTATGCGATGCTGGCCTGTGCGCGGATCGGGGCCATTCATTCGGTCGTGTTCGCGGGCTTTTCGCCCGACGCGCTGGCCAACCGGATCAACGACTCGGACGCCAAGCTGGTGATCACCGCGGACTTTGCCCCCCGCGGCGGCCGCAAGACCGCGCTCAAGGACAATACCGACATCGCCTTGCTGCATTGCAGTGACCGGGTGAAATGCCTGATGGTCAAGCATACCGGCGACCAGACCAGTTGGGTCGATGGCCGCGACTTTGACCTGCGCGCCGAGATGGCCGAGGCCAAGCCCTATTGCTCGTATGTCGAGATGAACGCCGAGGATCCGCTGTTCATCCTCTACACCTCGGGGTCCACCGGCCGGCCGAAGGGGGTGGTGCACACCTCTGGCGGCTATCTGGTTTATGCCTCGCTGACGCACCAGATGACGTTCGACTATCATGACGGCGATGTGTTCTGGTGCACGGCCGACGTCGGCTGGGTCACCGGGCACAGCTATATAATCTATGGTCCGCTGGCGAACGGCGCGACGACGCTGATGTTCGAAGGCGTGCCGACCTACCCCGACGCGGGCCGCTTCTGGGAGGTGTGCGCCAAGCACAAGGTCAACCAGTTCTACACGGCCCCGACGGCGATCCGCGCGCTGATGGCGCAGGGGACGTCCTTTGTCGAAAAACATGACCTGTCGAGCCTCAAGCTGTTGGGGTCGGTGGGCGAGCCGATCAACCCCGAGGCATGGAACTGGTATAACACCCATGTCGGGCAGGGCCGTTGCCCGATCGTCGATACGTTCTGGCAGACCGAAACCGGCGGGCACATCATCACGCCGCTGCCAGGTGCAATGTCCGCGAAACCCGGGTCGGCCACGCAACCGTTCTTCGGGATCAAGCCCATCGTGCTGGACCCCGCGACCGCAACCGTCCAGACCGACATGGCAACCGAGGGTGTCTTGTGCATCACCGACAGTTGGCCCGGCATGATGCGCACCCTGTGGGGCGACCATGCGCGGTTCGAAGAGGCGTATTTCAGCCAGTATCCCGGCTTCTACTTTACCGGCGACGGCTGCCGCCGCGATGCGGATGGCGATTACTGGATCACCGGCCGGGTCGATGACGTCATCAACGTCTCGGGGCACCGGATGGGCACGGCAGAGGTGGAATCCGCGCTGGTGGCGCATCCCAAGGTGGCCGAGGCGGCGGTGGTCGGCTATCCGCACGACATCAAGGGGCAGGGCATCTATGCCTATGTCACGCTGATGCACGGGCTGGAGCCGACCGAGGACTTGCGCAAGGAGCTGGTGAAATGGGTGCGCACCCAGATCGGCCCGATTGCCGCCCCCGACCTGATCCAGTGGGCCCCCGGCCTGCCGAAAACCCGGTCGGGCAAGATCATGCGCCGCATCCTGCGAAAGATTGCCGAAAATGATTTCGGCGCGCTTGGCGATATCTCGACGCTGGCCGATCCCTCGGTCGTCGACGATCTGATCGCCAACCGCGCCCAGAAGGGGTGACAGGCTGGCGATCCTTCGGGACCGCCGCCGATACGGACTTGCCCGGACGCAGAACCGGACAAGAGGGGAAGGGCCGGTGGCGCTGCGATGCCACGGGTAAAAAGATGTGACAGGGAACCGGGCCTTCGGGCCGGACAACAGGGAGGAAAAGCCACATGGCAAATTCGATGGCCCACGCGAGCGTCCGTTCGCGTCCGATGACGGCAGAGGAGAAGAAGGTCATCATTGCCTCTTCGGCCGGCACGATCTTTGAGTGGTATGACTTCTACCTGTATGGCTCGCTGGCCGCGATCATCGGGGCGCAGTATTTCACCTCCTTCCCCGAAGCGACTCGCAACGTGTTTGCACTGCTTGCCTTTGCGGCGGGCTTCATCGTCCGTCCGTTCGGCGCGCTGTTCTTTGGTGCGATGGGCGACATCATCGGCCGGAAGTATACCTTCCTTGCCACGATCCTGATCATGGGCATTTCGACCTTTCTCGTCGGTCTGCTGCCGGGGTATCAGCAGTGGGGCGTCGCCGCACCGATCATCCTGATCGCGCTGCGGATGTTGCAGGGTCTTGCCTTGGGTGGCGAATACGGTGGGGCTGCGGTCTATGTGGCCGAACACGCGCCGTCCAACCAGCGCGGCTACTTCACCGCGTTCATCCAGACCACGGCCACGCTGGGCCTGCTGCTGTCGCTGGTCGTGATCCTGATGGTTCAGGGCTATGTCAACGGCAACTACCCGGACATACCGGTTCTGGACGCTGCCGGGGCTGCCGTGATGCAGGCCGATGGCACGCCGCAGATGATGAAGGCGTTCAATTCCTGGGGCTGGCGCATTCCGTTCCTGGGGTCGATCTTCCTGCTGCTGATCTCGCTGTATATCCGACTGCAGATGAACGAATCCCCCGCCTTCAAGAAGATGAAGGAAGAGGGTGCCGCCTCGAAAGCGCCGCTGCGCGAGGCGTTCGGCACATGGCGCAACGGCAAGATCGCCCTGATCGCGCTGTTCGGTCTGACGGCAGGTCAGGCGGTGGTGTGGTATTCGGGCCAATTCTATGCGCTGTTCTTCATGCAGAACGTCATCCGGGTCGACAGCTTTACCGCGAACGTTCTGGTGGCATGGTCGCTGATCCTCGGCACCGGCGGGTTCATCTTCTTTGGCTCGCTGTCCGACAAGATCGGCCGCAAGCCGATCATCCTGGCGGGCTGCCTGATTGCGGCGATCACTTACTTTCCGGTGTTCACCTTGCTGACCAAAACCGCCAACCCGGCGCTGCACGCGGCCCAGCAGGTGCCCGTCGTGGTGACTGCCGATCCGGAGGACTGCTCGTTCCAGTTCAACCCGACCGGCACGGTGAAGTTCACCAACTCCTGTGACATCGTGAAGGCGCAACTGTCGCGCACTTCGGTGAACTCGACCACCGTTGACGGACCGGCCGGCGCTGTCGCCACCGTGAAGGTCGGCGAAACCGAAGTTGTCGGTTACGACACGGTCAGGAACGCGGCCGACATCGCAGTGGCAACAACGGCGCTGGAAACCGCCAACGCCGGCACCGACCAGGCCGCCAAAGATGCAGCACAGGTTGCACTCGACGCCGCCAAAGGCGCCAAGGGCACTTTCGAAAAGGGTCTGAACGCGGCGCTCAGCGCGGCAGGTTATCCGCTGGTGGCGGCTGACAATATGACGGTGGCGAAGGCTGCGAACTTCTTCGACATCTTCACCGCGCAGAAAATGACCATCGTGGCGATCCTGACCTACCTCATCATCCTGGTGACGATGGTGTATGGCCCGATCGCCGCCATGCTGGTGGAACTGTTCCCAACCCGTATCCGCTACTCGGGTCTTTCGCTCCCTTACCATATCGGCAACGGCTGGTTCGGGGGGCTGCTGCCCGCCACCGCCTTCGCCATCTCGGCCCAGAACGGCAACATCTATGCCGGCCTGTGGTACGCGATCGTGGTTGCGCTGATGACCGTGGTGATCGGGATGCTGTTCGTGCCGGGCGACACCCACAAGAAGAATATCTTTGCCGACGACGCCAAGTAAGCGTCACGGCAGGTTCAGATCGGGCGGCGCAAGCAATTGCGCCGCTCGTTTTCTATCGTCGGCTGCGCAGGTAGATCATCCAGCCCGCCAGTGCGACGGCAAGAATTAGGCAATTGGCCACCATCCCCACCGCGATTACGGTCCAAAGCCCGAGGCTGTTGGCAGCCCCCAATCCCATCGTCGATGGCAGGATCACCGCCACAAACAACGCCCCCGTCAGCAGTGGCAGCCAAAGCCCGGTCTGCGCCCGGTTCTGCAGCGTGGTGTAAATCAGCGCTATCAACAGGCCGATGCGAAACAGGTCGGTAAGTTGGCTTGTCAGAAGCTCGGTCAGCGTCATTGGGCACTCCACACGATGCCACCGTGATACGGGATTGTGTCTGCTGGGTCTACTGTAGGCCGGTTGTCGCGATTGCGGCGACGGGCGGGGGTTTCACACCCCCGCACCCCCGTGGGATATTTATGCAGAGAGGATGAAGCGAAAGAAGGGTTTCAGCACCCCGACAGGTGACCCAGTCAAGCTGCGGGGTGCCGTCCCCTCTGGCGGTCATCGGCGTCCCCGCCTGTACCGCCTGATCACTTTGGCGGATCTGGGTTAAGTTGGCGTTAACAAGATTTGCATCCTCTCTGTGAAAGTATCCCACGGGGGTCTGGGGGTGTGAAACCCCCAGCTTTCTATCCACCCTTCCGAAATGGGTCTTCAGGATACCCGACCGCTGTCAGATACAGCCCCTGTGGCGGGCAGACCGGGCCGCAAGCGGCGCGGTCGCGGGCATCTAGTGCGGTCTTTACCTGCTCGGGTGTCCAGGCCCCGGTGCCGACCTTTTCCAACGTGCCGACGATGGAACGGACCTGATTGTGCAGGAAACTCCGCGCCCGCAGGCTAAAACGGGTTTCCACGCCGCCCGCATAGGGCCATTGGGTAACGGTGATCTCGTCCAGCGTTTTGACAGGGCTTGCGGCTTGACAAAAGCTTGATCGGAAAGTCGTGAAGTCGTGTTTGCCGATCAGGTGCGCCGCCGCCTCTTGCACAGCGTCGAGGTCGGGAACACGCTGCACCTGCCAGACCATACCGCGGTCATGCGTGGCCGGGGCCGGTCGCGACACCAGACGATACAGATACCGCCGTTCGCGGGCCGAGAACCGGGCGTGAAAGTCATCGGCCACCCGCGCCACCGCCAACACCGCCACGGGTGCCGGCCGCAGATGTGCGTTTATGGCCTGCGCCAGCCGGTAAGGGTCCCAGTCACGCGCAAGATCGGCATGGGCCACCTGCCCCGTCGCATGCACGCCTGCATCCGTGCGACCTGCGCCGGTTATAAGCGGTGCGGAAGCATCCAGTCGCGCCAACGCCGCCTCGATCACCCCTTGCACCGACGGCTGATGCGCGGCCTGACGCTGCCAGCCCTGATAGGGGCCGCCATCATAGTCTACAAGAAAGGCATAGCGAGGCATCGCCTTGGGTTAGCGAAACCCGCGCGCGCTGTCCACAACGGCTTTCCCCCTACCCAGGCCGCCCCTGCATGCCTATGTTGCGCCAAGGCTAAAGGGGAATTGCGTGGTCATCTCTGCCATTACCGACGGGATTTCCCGCCAGATCGAAGGCGCCGTCGCACAGGTGCAGGAAAGCCTGTTCGAGCCTGTGGTGCGGTTGGGGGTGACGGGGCTTAGCCGCGCGGGCAAGACGGTGTTCATCACCGCGCTGGTCGCCAACCTGCTGGAGCGGGGCCGGATGCCGCAGTTGACCGCGCAGGCGAAAGGCCGGATCGAGGCGGTCTATCTGCAGCCGCAGCCCGATGTCACCCTGCCGCGCTTCGACTACGAGACGCATCTGGCGGCGATGACCGGCGACGATCCGCGATGGCCGCAATCGACGCGGGCCATTTCCGAACTGCGCTTGTCGTTCCGGGTCCGCCCGAGCGGCTTTTTCGGCGCGATGCGGGGGCCGCGAGTGCTGCATCTCGACATCATCGACTATCCGGGCGAATGGCTGCTGGACCTTGGGCTGCTCGACAAGACCTATGCCGAGTGGTCCGAGGCGACGCTGGACCGCATCGCCAACAGGCCGGAGGCGGCGGATTTCATGGCGTCGGTGCGGGCCGAGGATGGCGCGTTGCGGCTGGACGAGGCGAAGATCCGCAACCTTGCCACCCTGTTCACCCGGTATCTGTTGGCGGCGCGGTCGGCGGGCTGGTCGGACTGCACGCCGGGGCGGTTCCTGTTGCCCGGCGATCTTGCGGGCAGTCCGGTTCTGACCTTTGCGCCGATGCCCAAACCGGCGCTTACGCCGCGCGGCAGCCTGTGGCGCGAAATGCAGCGGCGTTACGACGCCTACAAGGACCGGGTGGTAGAGCCGTTCTTTCGCGATCATTTCGCGCGGGTGGACCGGCAGATCGTGCTGGTCGACGTGTTGGGCGCGATCCATCAGGGACCTCGCGCTGTCGAAGACCTGCGCCGCACCATGGCGGATGTGCTGGCGGCGTTCCGGCCGGGGCGGAACCGCTGGCTTCTGGGCATTCTGGGTGGCAGGCGGGTGGAACGCATCCTGTTTGCCGCCACCAAGGCCGATCATCTGCACCACAGCCAGCACCCCGCCCTGACCGGGATCATTGCGGCGATGCTGCAGGACGCCAAAGCCCGCGCCGATTTTGCCGGGGCCCGAACGGCGGCGCTGTCGATGGCCAGTCTGCGCACCACGGTCGAGGAAACCATCACCCGCGGCGGCGAGACGCTGGATTGCGTCAAGGGCCGGCTGCTGACCAGTGGCAAGCAAGTGGCGATGTTCCCCGGCATCCTGCCGACCGACCCCGCCCGCCTGCTCGCCCCGGCGCGCGAGGGGGCGGACCGCTGGCTGGACGCCGAATACGGGTTGATGGAGTTCGCCCCCGCCCGGCTGAACCTTACTCCCGGCATCGGTCCGCCGCATATCCGGCTGGACCGGGCGGCGGAATTTCTGTTCGGAGACCGGTTATGACCGACCTGCCCCCCAAACGGCCACTGCTGATCGAACTTGACGAGGTGTCCGATCCGTCGCTGGCCCCGCCGGTGCCCGATGCGCTGCCCGAAGGCCGGGCGATGCAGGCTGTCGCGGGGATTGCGCGGGCGCGCAACCCGCTTGGACGGCTGACGGTCTGGGTGTTTTCGGGGCTGTTCACGTTTGTGCTGTCGGTTGCGGCCTATGATTTTGTGACCGAGCTGTTTGCCCGCAACCCGGCGCTTGGCTGGTTCGCCTTTGTGCTGACGCTGCTGGCGGCGGCGCTGGTGGTGATCTTTGCCTTGCGGGAACTGGCCGGGTTTGCGCGGCTGGCGCGGCTTGACGGGTTGCGCGCGCAGGCCGAGGCAGCACATGACGCGGCCGATCTCATGGCGGCGCGGGGCGTGGTGGCGGGGCTGCTGCGGCTATACGGTGCGCGGGCGGAAACCGCGTGGGGGCGGCAGCGGCTGGCCGAACGCGAGGCAGAGGTGATGGATGCCGATGCCCTGCTGGCGCTGGCCGAGAGGGAACTGCTGACACCGCTGGATGTGCTGGCCCGGGCCGAGGTGGAGGCTGCGGCGCGGCAGGTGGCGACCGTGACGGCGCTGGTGCCGATCGCGCTGGCCGATGTGGCGGCGGCGCTGTTTTCGAACCTGCGGATGATCCGCCGCGTGGCCGAAATCTATGGCGGGCGGGCGGGCAGTTTCGGGTCGATGCGCCTGCTGCGCCGGGTGTTTTCGGCGCTGATCGCCACCGGAGCGGTCGCGCTGACCGATGATCTGATCGGGTCGGTGGCGGGCGGCGGCATTCTGGCCAAACTGTCGCGGCGGTTTGGCGAGGGCGTGGTGAACGGCGCGCTGACAGCGCGGGTCGGTGTGGCCGCAATGGAAATCTGCCGCCCGCTGCCGTTCCGGGCGCAGACGCGCCCCAATGTCTCGAGCCTGGTCACCCGGGCGCTTGCCGGGCTGTTCGGGCGCGGCTAGCGGAACTTGTCGAGCAGTTTCTGCATGGCGCTGCGGGGGTCCTGAGGCTCGGGCGTGGCCACCGGGGCCGGGGGCGCCACCTGTGACACCTGTGATACCTGTGACACCTGTGCCGTGGTGGTGGACGACCGGGGCGGCGCCGTGCGCAGGGCGACGGCATTCATGAACCGTGTCGCATCCCCCGCGGCCAGCGCGACTGCGCCGTCAGATATGCCGCGCAGCAGATCGTCAAGCCAGATTGCATCGGCCTTGGCAAAGTCGTGCAGCACATAATCGGCCACCGCATCCTTGTGGCCCGGATGGCCGATGCCCAACCGCACCCGGCCATAAGCTTCGCCCAGATGGCCGTGAATCGACCGCAAACCGTTGTGACCGGCATGGCCGCCGCCCTGCTTGACCCGCATCTTGCCCGGCGCAAGGTCCAGTTCGTCATGAAACACTGTCACATCGGCCAACGGCAGCTTGTGAAACGCCAGCGCCGCCTGCACCGACTGGCCCGACAGGTTCATGAAGGTCTCGGGCTTCAGCAGCAGCATCTTCTCTTCGCCAAGCCGCCCCTCGGCGACCAGCCCGTGAAACGCCTTTTTCCACGGGCCGAACCCGTGATCCGCCGCGATCCGGTCCAACGCCATGAAGCCGATGTTGTGCCGGTTGCCAGCGTATCTTGCGCCCGGATTGCCCAACCCCACGAACAGTTTCATTGATCCCCCGCCCGCAGCTTGACTTGCCCCCCGCTGTTCTACAGCCTTCGCGGCGTGCCTTCCAACAGAAAGAGCCTGACCCTTTGCGTGCGACTGTGGTGTGTTCGATGCGGAATGAGGGGCCGTTCATTGTCGAGTGGGTCGCCTGGTACAAGATGCTGGGCTTCAAGAACATCGTGGTGGTCACCAACAACTGCACCGACCATTCGCCGCAACTGCTGGATGCGTTGCAGGCGGCGGGGTGGCTCTATCATCTGCGCCATGACGTGCCGCCCGGAAATCCGATCACCCCGGCAAAGCTGGCGCTGGCCAAGCGGCACCCCCGGGTGCGGCGGGCGAACTGGGTTCTGGTCTGCGACGTCGACGAGTTTCTGGTGATCCACAAAGGCGGGGGGCTGCTGACCGATCTGGTCGGCACCGGCGATCCGGCTTTTCTGGGGATGTCGATCAACTGGAAGGTTTTTGGCACTGCGGGCATCGACCAGTTTCACGACGAGCCGGTGCATCGCCAGTTCTTTGCCGCCAACGCGCCGAACCGTGGCCTGTCGCGGTTCGTGAAATCGGTGTTCCGCAAGCCCGACTGGTTCAAGATCATGGGCGAGCATGGCCCGCGCCGGCTGGACCTTGCGGCGGCCGGGCAGGCCTGGGGCGCGCCGGGGATGGCGTGGGTCAACGCGCGCGGCGACGTGGTGCCGCGCTGGACGCCAGACGGCGAGTATGTGCGCATGATCGGCTACGAGGATGGCGCCCACGAGGTGGCGCAGATGAACCATTACATGCTGCGCTCGGTCGAAACCTACAGCCTGAAAAGCGGCACGCTTTCCCCCGTGGCGCGGACAGAGCGCTATTCGCCAAAGTATTTCCGCATGGCCAACCGCGCCGATGAAATCGACACCTCGGCGTTGCGCTATGCTGCGGCGTTCGAGGCCCGCCAAGCCGCCGCGATGGCGCTGCCTGATGTGGCCCGGCTGCACTATCAGTGCTGTGCCGACCATCTGCGGCTGATCGCCGAAAAGCTGGGGCACGACATCACGGCCGATCCGCGCCATGCGGCGTTTCTGGAAAACGCGCGGGCATGAGAAGATGGGCGCAGGAGTGAGAAAAAGGGCGGCAGGGTTGCCCCTGCCGCCCTTTCGAGACCTGATCGGTGGATCAGATTTCTTCTTCTTCGTCGATGAACCCGGCAGGAGCCTGCACGTTGGCGATGACGAAGTTCCGCTTGATCGTGGCGATGGCGCCTTCGGGCAGCACGACGTCGCTGATGTGGATCACATCGCCGATCTGCTTGCCGGTCAGGTCCACCGTGACGTGATCGGGAATCTCGCCCGCCGTCACTTCCAGTTCGATCTCGGGGCGCACCACAACCAGCGTGCCGCCACGCTTCAGCCCCGGCGACGCTTCATGGTTGATGAAGGTGACGTGGATGAACAGTTCGATCCGGCTGGTGCGGCGCAGGCGCATCAGGTCGACGTGGGTCGGAAGATCGCGGACCACGTCGCGCTGGACACCGCGGCAAATGACGCGGACATCGTCCTGGCCTTCGACCTTGAGGTTGAACAGCGTCTGCAGGAAGCGGCCTGCCTTCAGCTTTTTCAACAGATAGTTGTATTTGATGTTGATCGGCTGCGGATCGACTCCGCCGCCGTAAACAATACCGGGCACGTAGCTCTCACGACGAGCTTGACGGGCGGCCCCCTTGCCTGTCCCCATCCGTGCCTCGGCGATCAGATCAGGGATCTCACCAGCCATAGACATTCTCCATATGTAATCCGCCGCCCTCCAAGGGTGTGCGACGCGATGGGGGTCTATAGGGGGGATTCGCCGGGATGGGAAGGATGAATATGCGGCCCCGCCACCGCCACTGCCACCGCCACTGCCACCGCCACTGCCACCGCCGCCGCCAGATCGGCGGTGCAGCGGACCTGCGGCCACGGCCACACCGCAGATCGGGAAGCCTCGGAAACTCCGCCGCCAGGATCGTTTCACCGCGATGCAGGCGCCAGGCGTCGCGGCCAGACGGGCCGTGGTCGCGGCAAGCGCAGCCCGGCACCCCGGCAGCCGCTAGACACCGGCCATGACGACCAGATCCTCTCCCCTGTCGCTGCTCGCGACTGCCCGCGCGCCATTGGCCGCGTTTGCCGCAATGGGCATCGCCTGGGGCAGCTTTGCCGCCGAGTTGCCCGACCTCAAGGCGATGCTCGACGTGGACGAGGCACGCCTGGGGCTGTTGCTGCTGCTTACGCCTGCGGCGGCGGTGGTGTCGATGGTGCTGGCACCGATGATCGGACATGCGCTTGGCCGAATGGCGCTGCCGGTCGCGGCGATCTGCATGGGGCTGGCGTTCGCGTTGCCGGGGCAGGCGTCGGTGGTCTGGCTGTTTCCGCTGGCGATGATGTGCTGCGGGGCGGCGACGGGCCTGACCGACGTGCTGATGAACGCGCGGGTGGCGGCACTCGAGAACGAGCGCGGCCTGCATCTGATGAACCTGACCCATGCCGCCTATTCGTTCGGCTATGCCGGGGGGGCGCTGATGACGGGGGCGATGCGGGGCGCCGGATGGGGGCCGCCTGCGGTGATGGGGACAGTGGCGCTGGTGGCGGCGGGTTTTGCCCTGCTGACGTTCGAAGCCGATGGCCGGATCGACGGGCTGCAGCGGCCCAAGGGCAAGGGGGCGGGCCAC
>Ga0105048_10006904_pt1 | contig 18287 bp, 14 predicted proteins | sample MAT05_FD_78382 | JGI IMG/M metagenome (GOLD analysis project Ga0105048, IMG submission 78382) | Freshwater microbial communities from Lake Fryxell liftoff mats and glacier meltwater in Antarctica - MAT-05 | ecosystem: Environmental > Aquatic > Freshwater > Ice > Liftoff microbial mat | place... | reverse complement strand
TACCCCGCCGGTCCGCGGGCGACACCGACGGTTCACGATGGCAAAGTCTACTGCGTCGGCGCGGAAGGCAACCTCGTCTGTCTTGACGCCGCCAAGGGAACGCTGATCTGGTCGAAGGATTTCAAAAAGGACTACAACGCCAAGACGCCCATCTGGGGCTTCTGCGGCCATCCGCTCATCGATGGCAACAAGGTCTTCGCCATCGTCGGCGGCGAGAACGCCTGTGTCGTCGCCTTCAACAAAGATGACGGCAAGGAAATCTGGAAGGCGCTCAACGCCGTGGAACCCGGCTATTCATCCCCGACGATGATTGAAGCGGGCGGCGTCAAGCAGCTACTCGTCTGGCACGCCACGTCGATCAACAGCCTGAACCCGGAGAACGGCGCGAAGTATTGGTCGGTGCTGCTCAAGGCCGAGTTTCGGATGTCGATCATGTCGCCCCGGCAAGCGGGCGAGTTCCTGTACACCGCTGGCATCAACGATGCCGCGGTGCTCTTGAAGTTGGCCTCCGACAAACCGACCGTCACCGAAGTCTGGCGCGGCAAGAAGAATAACGCCGTCTATCCCGTGAATATGACGCCCTTCATCGAGAATGGCACCATCTACGGGGTGAATCAACCCGGCGCGTTCACGGCCGTCGATCTCAAGACGGCCGAGCGAAAATGGGAAACCACCGATCCCGTGACGGGCATCAACAGCACGCTGGCCGACTCCGCGACCGCGTATCTCGTCAAGAACGGCGAGCGGTTCTTCCTCTTCAACGAAATGGGCGAACTCGTCATCGCCAAGCTGACCCCGCAGAAGTACGAGGAAGTTAGCCGAACCAAGATCATCGCCCCGTCAAACAAGGCCTTCGGCCGCGAAGTCGTCTGGAGCCACCCCGCCTTCGCGAACAAATGCATCTACGTCCGCAACGACAAGGAGATTATTTGTTATTCGCTGGCGAAGTGAAGTGAGACACGCCGGCCATCCCGTAGCCGTGTTCGCCAGAACGCGGGGTGAGGCGAACGGGGTTCCCCGCGTTCTGGCGAACGCGGCTACTTCACTTCTTCGGCTCAATCTCCACCGCCTTCGGCACGGGTGGCTTTAAGAGTGCCGCGTTGGCGTAATGCCACACCGCCGTGACCATGTCGTAGCGTTCCTCCGCCAGAAAACCCAGGGCATGTTGCTCCCGAGAACGGTGGAACGCAGCGGCGTAGGGCGAATCGTTCTTCTCCGCCAGTTCCGCCTGCTTGCGGTGCCAGAATAGGTCGGGGCGGGCCTTGGCGGATACAAGTTCGCGATCGACATTTTCATCCACGCTCCTGCCATCCCAGACACGCAGAGTCTTGTCATCACTGCCGGAAACCAGTCGGCTGCCGTCCGGGCTCCAAGCCACGCTATTGACCTGATCAGTATGCCCATACAGCGCGGCGCACGAGCCTTCGAAATGCCGTTGCAGATAGTCCCACTCCCAGCCGTGGGCGCGTTCTGGAATAGTGAACAACAACTGTTTCGCCTCTTGAACTTTGTTCTCCTGAAATCGTGACTGGGCGAGATCCCGTGCGGCTACGATTAACGAATCCTGGGTGCGTTCCGTCTCTTCCCGCGCTTCCTTCTCGGCGTTGGCCCGGTCGTTCGCCAAGTTGGTCTGTTCGTTTGCAAGTGCCAGATTACGACGCGCCTCAATGGTCTGCGCGTTGGCCCGAAACATTTGCGACAAGGAAATGCTCGTCCCGACAATCAGCGACACCACCACCGCCGCCATCAGACCCGCCACCGCCGGGTTCCGCCGCGTCCACTTCACCCCGCGTTCCGCCCGAGTCAGCCGCCTTGCCACCACCGGTTCGCCAGCTAACCATCTCCTCAAATCTTCGCCCAACTCTTCGCAACTCGTGTAGCGTTTCTCAGGTTGCTTCTCCAAGCACTTCAAGCAAATGGTCTCCAGGTCCTTGGGCACTTCCCGATTCACGCTGCGCGGGCGTTTCGGTTCCACCTGCATGTGGTTGAAGAGGATGACTTCGAGAGAACCCGCGAAGGGGACTCTTCCTGTCAGCATCTCGTAGAGCATGATGCCCAGCGAGTATTGGTCGCTGGCGGGGCCGGCTTCGTTGGATCGACCCGACGCTTGCTCGGGACTCATGTATGACGGTGTTCCCATGATGGCGTTGTCATGGGTCATCTTTTCTTCGCCAAGGCGCCGGGCGGCCAGGCCGAAGTCGGTGAGCATGGGTTCGCCGTCTTCATCAACCAGCACGTTGGCGGGCTTCACGTCGCGGTGGATGATGCCTTCGGAATGGGCGTAGGCGAGCGCCTCCGCCATTTTGCGGACGATGCGGGACGTGTCGTTAAGCGGCAGGCGGCCTTTGTCGAGGAGCGATTCAAGCGTTTGTCCCTTGATAAACGCGCTGGCGATGAAGTAGCGATCGCCATCACGGCCGGTCTCGAAGAGGGGAACGATGTTGGGATGCCGCAGATTGGCTGCTGCTTTGGCTTCGCGCAGGAAACGCTCGACGCGATCTGGAGTCGTCAGCGTGCCCGGCTTGGCGACCTTCAGGGCTACTTCGCGATCGAGTTGCGGATCGTAGGCGCGGAAGACTTCGCCGAAGGCGCCTTCGCCTAGTTTGGTGCGGATTTCGAAGCGGCCGATTTGGTTGCGCGACGCCGCAAGCGGCGGAGGGGGGGCTGCCGACGAGGGTTTGCTGCGCGGCGCTGGGGAGCGGAAGCGTCGCGGATTCGGAGGGTGTCGGATCAGCGGCGGTACGTTGAGGCTCGTTCATCGGGGCAACCTCGGAGGACGGGTAGTCTGTTTTTTAGAGAATGGAATGTGGAAGCCCTTCGAAGACCGGCTAAAGCCGGGACTCCCGCGAAGAAGGTGTCTTCGTTGGAATCCCGCCTTTAGGCGGTCTTGCCTGCGGGATGGGGAGGTCACACGAAGACCGGCTAAAGCCGGGACTCCAGCGAAGAGGGTGTCTTCGTTGGAGTCCCGCCTTTAGGCGGCTTCTCGCGCGCCGGCCATTTCTCCGTTTGCTCCTGCGCGCTCGATCCCTACACTTCGAAGTACACGATGGCTGGCCCTCGACATGGCGGATTTTCATGGCTCTTCCCCGGCAGACGGTCGCGCTGCTCGACGCGGCGCGGGAACTCGTCAAGGATCAGATTGCCGAGATGGTGCTCCTTCTCACGGAGACCAATCTCGATTGGGACGAGGTGCGCTCGCACCTGCGCGGCTGCCAGATGCTCGTTGCCGCCGAGAGTTCAACCATCACCAAGGAGATCCGCGAAGAGACGAATATCGACATCATCGAACTTGATCCCGAACCGGTGCCAGCCCAGGAGCGGATGAGTCTTGCCCTGCTCAAAGCGATCGCCATGGAGAAGGTCACGCCCGGCGAGCATGTCGTCGTTCTCTACAACGGCATCGCCACGCAGGAAAACAAGCCGGAGCCGATCGACAGCCTCAGTCTCGTCCACCTGGGCGAGCACCTCGAGCGGATGACCGCCCAGGACTTACGGCGGCTCAACACGACGATCCCTCATGAAACCCTGAAGCTCGTCGTCGACCTGGCGTCCGAGATCGGCCGCGAGGGCCGTGAAGGCCATCCGGTCGGCACGATCATTGTCGTCGGCGACACGCGCAAAGTGCAGAACATGTCGCAGCCGATCAATTTCAACCCGTTTCGGGGCTACAGCAAGGAAGAGCGTGACCTGCGCGACCGGCGTGTCCGCGAGCAGATCAAGGACCTCGCGCAACTGGACGGGGCGATCCTCGTCGACCGCGATGCCTTCGCCATTGCCGCCTGCCTGCACCTGAACGTGCCGGCCGAGGGCGTGTCGGTGAGCAAGGGCTTCGGCAGCCGGCATCGCGCCGCCGCGGCCATCAGCCGCAAGACAACCGCCATTGCCGTCTGCATCAGCCAGTCTTCGGGTACGGTGCGTTTATTTCAAGATGGCGCGGTCGTCCTGCACGTCGAACCCCTGGCCCGCCCTCACATCTGGCAGCCATTCCGGCTCGAGACACAAGAAGACGGACCCCCGGCGCCGCGAGAAGAATGATTCCCCCCACAAGCCCCGATGTTGCGCTTGAGACTCAAGAGTAAACAATCATTTCCGGGCGACGACTTTCAGTTTCACTTTCTCGGCCACGAATGTCTTCTCGCCCTGGGTGGCGAAGCGGATCTTGAGTTTGCGAAGAGCGCCAAAGCCGCCGACGCTGGTGATTTGGCCGATGCCATATTGCTCGTGCTGGACGATCTGGCCTTCGAAATACTCCACGCCGGCATCGGTCTTGATCGTATTGACGACCGCTCCGCTCCGCGACACGCCGGTATCGTCCCAGGCGTCGTCGGCCTGCTTGCTGCCGCCCCGGTACATGTCGTGCGACAGGGTCCGATTCGCGTGCCGGGTCTCCGCGTGATGCTCAATCTCGTCTGACGGGAGTTCGTTGAGGAATCCGCTGGAGACCGCCAGGAGAAACTGCCCACGGAAGTCGCGGTTTCGCGCGTGGCTGAGATGCAACTGCTTCTTCGCCCGCGTCATGCCCACGAACAACAGCCGGCGTTCTTCTTCAAGTTCGTCGGGTGAATCCGAGCGCATCGAGCGCTGATGCGGCAAAATCCCTTCCTCCACCGCCAGGATGTGAACGATCGGGAATTCGAGTCCCTTAGACGAGTGCAACGTCATGACGGAGACGCAATCCTGTTGATCATTCCAGCCGTCGACATCGCTGGCCAGCGTGATCTGTTCGAGGTAATCGCCCAGCGTCCCGGCCGCATTGCCTTCGCCGTATTCACGGGCGGCCGAGATGAGTTCTTCGATGTTCGCCAGGCGTTCTTCGTCTTCCGGGTTCTTGCCGGCATGCAGCATTTCGCGGTAGCCGCTCTTGTCGATCACTTCCTCGATAATCTCGTGGGGCTGTAGTTCGAGCTTAGTCTGAAGTTGGGCGATCATCGCGGCGAAATTCTTGAGTGCAATGGCCGCCTTGCCCTTGATCTCCGTGATGCGGGCGACGTGAGCGCACGCTTGCAGCATCGAGAGTTGATTCTCCTCGGCGAATCGGCGCAGGTGTTCGACGGAAGTCTTGCCGATGCCGCGGGCCGGCTCGTTCACGATGCGCGTGAACGAGAGATCGTCGTGCGGATTGACGATGACGCGCAAATAGGCGAGCACGTCCTTGTTCTCTTTGCGGTCGAAGAACGCGAAGCCTTTGACAATCTGGAAAGGCACGCCATGCTTGGCGAACGCCTGTTCGAGCGACCGCGTCAGGGCGTTGATGCGAACAAAGACCGCGACGTCGCCGTAGCGATACTCGCGATTCGCGACGGACTGTTTGATGCGCCCGGCAATCTGGTTCGCCTCATCCAGCCCCGTGTCGTACGACCAGAGTCGCACCGGGTCGCCGCGCTCGTTGTCGGTGATCAGTGGCTTTTTCTTGCGATACTTGTTATGGGAGATCAACGACCCGGCGGCCGAGAGGATCGCTTGCGTGCTGCGGTAGTTCTTGTCGAGCAGCACGACTTTCGTGTCCGGAAAGTCGGTCTCGAAATCGAGGATATTCTTGATGTCCGACCCGCGCCAGCCGTAAATGGATTGATCGGGATCGCCGACCACGCAGAGGTTGCGGAAGTCCATCGAGAGCTTGCGGGCGAGTTCATACTGGGCCTGGTTCGTGTCCTGGTATTCGTCGATCAGCACGTAACGGAAACGCGCATCAAGCTCGGCCCGGAGCTCGGCGTTTGTCTTCAGGGCCAAGGCGGGGAGAAAGAGCAGGTCGTCGAAGTCCATCGCGTTGGCGTCGCGGAGTTTCTTCTGATAGATCGGGTAGACCCGCGCCACCGTCTGGGTGAAGAAGTCGGACGACTCACGGCCGTATTGATCGGGGAGGATCAACTTATTCTTCGCCTTACTGATGGCGCCGCCGATCCGTTCCGGCGTGAACGATGTGTTGTCCATCCCGGTCGCTTCGAAGGCCTGCTTGACGATCTTGTTGCGGTCGTCGCTATCGTAAATCGTGAAGTTGCGATCGAGCGACAGGCGGTCGGCATACTGACGCAACATGGTGGCGCCAAAACTGTGAAACGTGCGGATCATGACGCGATTACCGGGGACGAGGTCCTCGACGCGCTGCCGCATCTCGCCAGCCGCCTTATTCGTAAAAGTAATGGCCAGAATGTTGCTCGCCCGCACCCCCTGTTGGAGAAGCCAGGCGACACGGCGGGTAATGACCCGCGTCTTACCCGAACCGGCGGCCGCGAGGATCAACAACGGGCCGTCCATGTGGGAGACCGCTTCACGTTGGGCGTTCGTCAGGTCGGCGAGGAGATCCGGTAGTTGCTGATCCATGCGTGCCTCGCGGTTAATCCTGGCGTCTCGTCCCGTGGTAATAACGATATTATAGAAGTGGGAGGCAGCCGTCCGAGCCAGCGAAGGGGTTCGTCATGCGCATTGTCGGACTGGGGAGCGATATTGTCGAATGCCTACGCATTCGGCGGATGATCGAAGAACATGGCGAGCAGTTCCTTCTGCGTGTCTTCACGGCAAAGGAAATTCGGACGTGCCAGGCGAAACGGCACACCACGGAGCATTTTGCCGCTCGCTGGGCCGCGAAGGAAGCGGTTTTGCGCAGCCTGGGCACGTCAGGCAAGAAGTCGACGATCTGGACCGACATCGAAACGGATCTGGGTGAAGCGGGCAATACGATCGTTCTTATCGTAGGCGGTCTCCGCGAGCTCATGGACCGCCGCGGCGCCAACGATGTCTTGGTCACCCATGCCTTCTGCCGGGCCTACGCGACCGCCACCGCGCTGGCGATCGCGAATGGATAAGGCTCTATCGTCTTCCAGTTTGCCTCTTCGGTTGGTAGGATAGGTAAAACGAATTTGTGGCGCCCCGGGAGCACCCGGCGAGGGAAACCCATGCGCGATCCGTTAAGCTGGTCGATACCGCTGTTTCGCGTCTTCGGGATCCAGGTCCGCCTGCACATCCTCTACATAGTCATTACGCTCGGACTGATTCTTCGGAAGGTCGTCAAGGCGCCGGATAATTGGTTCGAATACACCATGATCTGCGTGGTGATGCTCTTCGTAGTCGTGCTTCTTCACGAGTTCGGCCACTGCTTCGCCGCCCGCCGGGAAGGGGGCGACGCCACCGAGATCCTGATGTGGCCGTTGGGCGGTCTGGCGATGTGCGAAGTGCCGCCTTCGCCGCGAGCCCACTTCAACACGGCCGCGGGCGGGCCGTTCGTCAATGTTCTGATATGCCTCGCCTGTGCCGCGGTTTTGATACCCTTCGGCAAAGTGCTGCCTCCGCTGAACCCGCTCAATTCCGAGCAACTATTCCAGCCTCGCCTCTACTGCTGGACCGACGGGACGACTCAGTACGCGGCGGATGCGGTCACGTTTTATAAGGAAGGCTCGACGGAAGCCGTCGATTCGTTCAATCAAGTAATTCATTTCAAAGATGGCCCGACCTTTGTGATGGTGGAAGGGAAGAAAGAGCCGATCCGTGTTGTCCCGGCCGTCGTCAAGCATTACGACACCTGGGTCCTGTGGACCGCGCGGCTATTCTGGGTTAGCTGGTTCCTCTTTCTCTTCAACCTAATCCCGGCATTTCCGCTCGACGGCGGGCGGCTGCTGCAAAGCTGGATCTGGGGCCGCACGGGCGATTTCCGCCGCGGCACGACGATTTCCATCTACACGGGCTTTGCGGTCGCACTGATTTTCATCATGGCCTCGTTCTGGATCGTTGATCCGCTCTTGCTCGGTATGGCCATTTTTATCTGGGTGTTCTGCCGGCAGCAGTACATCGCGATGGAGATGGCCGAGAACGAATCGGTCTTCGGTTACGACTTCTCCCAGGGCTACACCAGCCTGGAGAAGGACGAAACCAAGCAGCCGAAGCCCAAGAAGGCGGGCTTCATCAAACGCTGGCTACAGGCTCGTCGCGAACGCAAGGAGCAATTCGAGGCCGAGGAACGCGCCGCCGACGATGCGCGGATGGATGAGTTGCTTGAAAAGATTCACCTGCAAGGCAAAGAAGCGCTGAGTGAAGAGGAACGTCGCTTCATGGACCGCGTGAGTGCGCGGTATCGGAATCGGTCGCAGTAAACGAACTCAAATCCACGCTTCTACTTTCGCCACCATCCCGACCACGACATGAACCGGCGGCGTCAATTTCGCTTTTTTCGCTTCGTCGCCGCCGGCTTGGATTTGTGCTTGCGAAGATACTCCTCGATTTCATCTCGTGATAGACCTTGGAGACGCTGATCCAATGTCAGGAGCGGTAGAATTTGGTCGGGCGTCAGCCCGCGCAGGCGCTCTTCGGGTGTCGCCTCGTCCATCAGTTCTTGACGATATTCCTTGCGAAAATCTTCCATCGTGTATGGCATATTCAGTCCCTCGTGCTGATAACCCTTTAGCAGTTTGCTAAGCTGCGTACTGGTTTCTGCCGAGTGCTGCTGGTAGTGAGTCGCTCCGAAGCGAACTTTGGCTGGCGACGCACTCAGCAAATGCAACGGCGCGTTGCGTTCTACATCCGGCAGTTTTCCCAGGATAATGACGCGGATGCGATCGGTTCCGCGGCGATACTCCGCCACTCCGTCCTGCAAAACCTTCCAATCGCTTGACTCCGCCCATTCGTGCGGTTGTCGACAGCATACAGCCGAAATTGGTCTTCCGGCAACAGGTTGTCGAAACTGGGACTCTCTTGCTTGCGATAGTTGACGTAATGGCCGGTCAATTCTTTCATCGCCCAATCGTCGAGCGTCTCCTGATGCGATTTGAACGTGATTAAGTTATGGGTCGTCAGATCCTCGAAGCTATCGGGTAATCGATCCACGAACTGGCCTGCTGTCTTGCGGAGGATAACGATGTCCAGCAACTGCTTCTTCAGCGACAGATCCTTCTCCATTTCAACCACGTACGGTGAATCGGTGAAGAAATCCGTGAGAAGGAGCCCGAACAGTCGATGCCAGTTAGTCGGTTTCATGACGGTGTTATTTCTTCGGCTCAATCTCCACCGATTTCAGCACGGGCGCCTTCAGCAAGCGGCGGTGATAAATCTCCGAGTGTTGATTTCACCACTTCTCCGCGAACGCGTCCGACTTGTCCGCAAAATAGGTCAGGCTCTTGGCGGAGGGGAAGGCCTGCAGCATCTGTTGGAGGTCAGGGCGCAGGCGGCACAGCGCGAGGCTGTTGCCGAAACCGGCCAGCCACTTCTTCAGGTCGGCGAGCATCTCCGCCGCGGCACTCGACATGCGTTGGATATTCTTCAGGTCGAGCAGCACTCTCAGGTTCGGGCGGTTCAGGTTGTCGTGCAGTTCCTTCTTAATGAGGGCGAGCTCGGCCTCATCGACCAGGTAAAGATCATTGAGCCGGACGACGGTAAGCCCCTCTTCACGGGAGACGCGCAACCGGCCTTTGACGATCCCCTTCTTGGCGGACAGGCGATCGAGAATCGCCGACGCGGCGGAAGCGGCATTTTCGGGCTCGGCCGACGAGCCGGCCGCCGCTTCGAGTCGATCCATCGCGGAGAGATGGCGTGCGCTGTCGGCGTCCAGGCAAGTCAGAGCCCATTCCTCCAGGTCGCGACGAGACAGGGCTTTCTCGTGATACTGGACCATGAATTGCAACGGGCCGACTTCGATGATGTCGCCGGCATGGAGAGGCCATTCTTCGCTGTCGGGGATTTCCGCGCCATTCACCAAGGTAGGCTGGCCGCTATTCAGGTCGCGGATGAACACCTTCCGGTCTCGTGTCGCCAACGCGCAGTGCTGGGCGCCAATGTGCTCGTGGACCGCACGCAACTGGCACATCTTGCCGGAACCAATCAGGAAGAGATCCAACTCGATGGGGATTGGCTCTCCTTGCCGTTTCCCCTTCGCGACAATGAGGAAAAATTTCATGTCTCAACCTTGTGAGAGGCTGCGAGAATCCGGACGAACTGCCTTCAAACAACATGATGGCGACTTTATCGTCCCGAATCAGAACGATCAGTTCAAGGTAAAAATGGTGCGGAAATAGCGAAATTCACTTCGCATGCTAAGCATCAGCCACACCGAACGTAATGATCTCGTCGTTCCAGAGAATCGCGGCGACCGGATACCCGTACATCATTCGCAAATAGATGTCCGCCAGGTTCACCTTCGCCTTGCGTCGTAGGCCCAGGTACGAGGTCGTCAATCGCGGATTGATTTCAATCACCCGATCTTCGCCGGCATGCAAGCCGAGAACGAGATCGACACCCACGTAGCCGCGTAAACCGGATACCGAGTCGATCGCCATTCGCGCCAGTGTGATGGCCCGCTGTTCGAGTAGGGGCGGCAACGGCGTAATTCCTCCCAGATAGCGAAAACGTCCGTCACGAGAAATAATTTGCGAACTGGCCCGCAGGGCAACGCGCTCCCGACTGCCGAGGAGGAACGCCACGCTAACGGGCCGGCCCACGGTGAACTCCTGGGCCAGCATCAGGGCTTCGCTCGATTCCTTGAGCAGTTCGATCTCCGCGTTGACACGATCGGTTCTGGAATTGATCAGAAAGGTAGCTTGCGAACCGGCGCCGTCGCACGGCTTCCAGACTACAGGTCGCAAATGTTCGGGTTCCGAACCCAGGGCCCAGGTCCGCGGCGTCGGCACGTGTTTCTCGCGGAAGTGTCGGGCCAGCGCCAACTTATCAGCCGTCAAGTGAATCGCGTCGGGCGTGGGACCGAGCAACCGCCCACCGGATTCCACCACCCAGCGGCAGCGTTGTTCCAGAATGCCGTCACTCTCCGGTGCGATAATTAGCGACCAGTCGGCTCGTGCCGTCAATTTGCGGAAGGCCGACTCGCACGGGGCGAGCAAGCCGCGAACGCGGACACCCGGAATCGCGCGGAGATCTTCCGACACGGCAGCGAGCATGGCACGGCCTTCGCGCAAAATAGAAGGAGCGAGCCGGAACTTGTGAAGCCGGCTCGCCCCTAATGCGGACGCGTGTTCATAGACAAAGATCGTCGTCATCATCGAGGTAGTTCAAGCGGGCGACTTACGGGCAGGTTGGTAGGCCGGCCCGTCGGCGGCAGCGTCATCGGCTGCGACATTTGACGTTGTTCGAGCGGCGTGCCAATCATCGGCCGCGGCGGTACGATCGGCGTGATCGGGTCGATGGGCATCGACGCCGGCATCTTCTGCGGATCGACCGACGGCACCCGGATCTCGGCCGACGACTTCGGCGCTTCGAAGACCGGAAGCCTCTGTTCCGTGGTCATCCTCGGGGCTTCCGCGGGCGGCAGCTTCAGTTCAGCCGGGACATCGGGCGTCGGCGGTTGGTGCTCCAACAGGCTCGGCAACGGGTTGGGGCCGTCCGCGGCCGGGGGCGTCGCTCGCTCCCGAACGACGATCCCGTCGGTCCGTTGACGTTGATGGTCGGTGGCGCGGGCCAGTGTGCAGTTCGGAAGCGGGCCATCGGCAATCACGACATTGTTATATTGCATCAACGTGCCCTTGGCATATTGCAGCCCCGCGAGCGAGATGTTGTAACTAGCGATGGCATTGTGCTCGGCACTCAAGGCCGAGGCGAATCGCTGCTGGGCGTCGAGGATCGTGATCAACGGCTCCTTGCCGGCCTGGATGCGGGCGTACAGGCCCTTCAGCTGTTCCGCCAGGGCGAACCGCTGTTCGCGGGCCGCGTCGATCTGCCGGTAGGAGCTGGCGAGATTCTGGTAGACGCCCGTCAGGAAACGCTCGGCCTTCAACTCCTGATTCTTCAAGAGGACGAAGCTGCGAGCTAGGTTCAATTGCGACGCTCGCAGCGAAGCGTGAGCATCGCGTGTTCCGAGCGGCACATCGAGCCGGAAACCCATGGCCCAGGAATTGAAATTGTTGTTCGCCAAGTTCCCGACCGCATTGTTCGGACCAGAGCCATCCAGCTGAGTGCCGATGGAGTTGACGTTGTAGTTGGCGAAGAAGCGAAGATCGGGCCGCGTGCCGTTCTGCTGGAGCATGACGTCAAGCTGGCGGGCTTTCACTTCTTCCCGGGCCAACAGGAGTTCCGGCCGATTGGCCAAGGCCTCGGTCAGCGACGAGCCCCAATCCGGCGTGAACGGGGCGAGCGTCGGGGCGTCCGCCGGGACGAGCCGTTTGCCGTCCTGCACCGGCATGCCCAGGATGCCGCGAAGCTGCCGTTCGGTTTCGAGAACTTGCTGCAGCGCCTGGATACGCTGGCTGCGGAACGAGGCGAACTGAGCCCGCACCTGAGCGACTTCGTGCGCGGTGGTTCGTCCCGCATCGAGCTCGGCTTTGCGCAACTGCCAGGTGAGATAAGCCTGCCGCAAGCCTTGCTCGGCGGCGTAGAGCGAGAAGTAACTGGCGTAGAGCGCCCAATATTGGTTTTCCACGTTAAACAGCATGATGTTGACGGAGCGTTCGAACTCAGCCTTCTGTTGCTCGAAGCGGATGCGGGTGATGAGGATGCCTTCCGCCCGGGCGCCCGAGGCACGGAGACCGTTGATCTGCGTGCTGCCCGGATGCGACGGCAGCAATTGGTTCACCTCGATGCCGTAGTCGCGAAGCAAAGGCTGTTCGAACTGAAAGTTGATGTTCGGCTGGTACGAGGGATTGATAACCTGGAAGCCAGACGGGGCATTGGAGAGCTTGGTATAGTTTGTGTTGAGCGTGATGCCGGCGACGCCGCCGGTGGGGAGCGGTTTGAACAGACCGCTGCTGAACTGGGCGGTATCGCCGTTGTTCAAGTTGTTAAAGACGTTGGCGACGGCGTTGTCGAGTTTCTGCCAGGTCATGCTGGTCAGCCAACGGGTGTCGAACTTGGAGAGGGCGCCTTCAATGTCGGCGCCGAGAATGGCCGGGTCGAGCGCGAATGCCCGGATGGCGTCGTCGCCGCCGATGCCTCGACCCTGGAAGGATACGAGATCATCCGCATAGGCGAAACCGAGACGGCCGCCCTGATTGCTGATGGCGCCAAAGACCCCCTGGCTGCCGCGGTTACCCGATTCCAGGGCAATCGCAATTGCTTCTTGCAGCGTGAGGTATCGGATCGGTTGATCGGGATAATCCACCGTCGGCGGCTTGAGATGCCCATCGCCGCTCGGCGCCGCCGTGACGTTCGGATTTTCATCCAGGTCGCGGGGAAGGCCCGGAGCGGTGACGGATTTGTAGTCTTCAACGGTCATGTAGAGTTGCTGTTTGCAACCCGCCAGACCGCTGACGACCAGCACCAACGCCGATAGCTTTTTCGTCCAGCGATTCATACTTTCCCCCATCCGACTTCAACTGAAACGATCGATTCCACGAACCACCCCCCGGCGATCCGCTCGAACCGACATTTCGATCCAGGTGACAATTCGTCGAGAAGAAAGACGCGTGGCGGCCAAGTTCAGCCGCCGACCCCCAGTCCTTCTCCCAACAGGGGGGCGGATCTATCGTCTACTTGAGAAAAAAACAAGGGCATTTGCTGCGTTATGCCGGCACACTTCGGTCGAAGCCGGCGTTCCAGATCCGCTACGGGGAATTGGGTTAAGAAGAGGCGTTGGACACAATCATCCGGCCGCGAAGTTCGGCGAAGGTCCACACGCCGAAACCGTAGTATTCAGGCTGTTTGAACCGCCCCGTAAGCCGCGGCACGTGTAATCGACGCCTTCGCGTTTACCTTCTTGATCAACCAGGCCGCCTGATCTTCATCACCCATGATCGCGAACACGGTTGGCCCCCAGGAACTCTGCCCGACGCCTTGAATTCCGAATTCCCGGAGCGTGTGGATGATCGCGGCGATTGCGGGGCTGGCGTAGGCTCCGCCCTGCTCCTGGGCGAACGCCGCTCCCGCCAAGGCATTGAAGACATGTACTGCCTCTCCAAATGGATCTAGATCCTGAGTGGCAAGAGCGGGCAGCATCTCCTCCCGGACGATTCGCCACATCTTCTCACTTGCATTCGAATGCTGAACGCGGCTGAACGCCGATCGTTCGCGTTCGCCATGCCAGCGGGCCGCCATCTCCGGTTGAACGAGAACGATCCGCCATGACGGTGGAACCTCGTGCCGAGCACTCAACGGCGAGATCGGTTCGCCGGGGCGTTTGCCCGCCTCCACGATTAAACCGCCTTGTTCGAAGCCGTGAATCCCGACCGCGGAACGCAGACCTCGGCCGACGCGTTGCGCCAGGTCGATCGTGGGAAGAGTGATTCCGATCTCGTGAGCGATGGCCTGGCTAACGGCAAGCGCCAGAGCGGTGCCGCTGCCAAGCCCCGCATGTTCTTCCGGCACTTCCGCGATCTTGATCCGAAAGGGCCGCTGTCGTTCCGGCGGCAGCGTGGCCGTGAATTGCTGGGCGAATGCCAACGCCCGGGTGCTCATTGGACCCTGGGCGGACCAGGACGCCGCGGGCGACACGAGCAGATCGACCCGGGGCGATTCAATCATCAAGCCGACGCCGCCGTACTGCCGAGCGTCGGGATCGCCTCCGGGCGTCGGCACGGAAAAAAGGCCGAAGTGCAGCCGGGCCGGGGCCGTGACGCGCGTCATGCCCGCCTCCGGGCCAGATACTCTTCAAGAAACTGAAACGCCTCGAACTCGGCCGGGCCGGCTGTCTTGTCGACGATGACACGCAGCCGGGCGAACTCGGCAGCGGCGAACTCGGTGCTCGTCAGATGCAAGCGGGTGACCAAGATCGCCGCCTCGATCACCGCATGCTTGGCCCGGTTGAAGCCCCAGAAATCACGGAGCGTGACCGAATGAACTATCTCCGCTTCCAGATGGACTCGCTCGCCTGATTCATCGATGGAGCGGACGACGAATTCTCCGTAACGGCAGGCATCAACGAGCACGAATCCGTTGATTTGTTCGGCGGGTCGGTGGGGCGGCGTCGACGCCTCGCCCACGGCCGCCCGTGCGATTAGCCTCACGTCGTCGGTCACGTGCAGGACGCCTTCACGCGTTCGTTTCAGGTTCTGGAAGGTGTGAGACGTCGGGAACGGCCGCAATAGCAAACGTCTGCCGTCCCGGCTGACGCGCGGCCCCATCGGCGCCAGGTGCATCCCGTCATCGGGATCGACCGTCGTCACCAGCCCTTCGAGAATCGGATCCTGAGTCATGATCGTATTCTTACATCGCCCGTTGCCGGTCGTCATCCTCCCAGCTTGAAGATGAGCTTACGGGCTTCGTAGAATGAACTCTCGTTCGGATTCTCCCCTCTGACTCGCAGCGAAAGGCATTTCTCCATGGCCGGCGAACACGATCCTCGCGACGGATACAACCCTGATGACGACTCGTTCGACCCCACGGCCCGCCGCAAAAAATCGGGCAACGGGCCGATCATCGCCATGATCGGCCTTGGCGTGCTGTTGGTCGGCGGTCTGATCTTCGCCCTCTACTACTTCCTCGGCCGCGATAAGGTCGATTCGGAGATGCTCGCCTATCTGCCGAAGGACACGAATGTCATTGCCGGCGTTGAAGTGGAAGAGATGCTGAAAAACGACAAGCTAAAGGAGTTGTGGAAGAAATTGACCGAGAAGGGTGAGACCAAGCAAATTCTCAACAAATTGAAACAGGCCGACCTGGACGAAAATGACATTTCCAAAGTCATGTTCGGCGGCGGCGTTAAGACCATGGAGCCGGGCGATTCGAGCACGATCGTTGTCCGCCTCAAGAAGGACGTTAACAAAGAGAAACTGGCCAAGGCGTTCGATCTCAAGGAAACCGAAAAGAACGGCAAGAAATTCTACACAACGAAGGTCGATCCAGGCACTCGCATCATCCTACCGACCGATCGGCTGATTGTGGTCGTGCAGTCGGAGAAGCGGCTGGACGAGATCCTGGGCAAGGATCCGGGGAACGTGCTAGTTTCCGACTCGATGCAAGAACTCGCCCACAAGATGAGCAAGGGGGCACTTTGGGTGGCGATTGATCGATCCAGCCTGGGTGATTCCATGAAGGATGTCGAAAAGGGGAAGGGGGCGAAGGACCCAGATGGCGAACTCCTGATGCCCGATGCGGTGATTGACGCGGTGAAAGATTTGAAAGGGCTCGGCTTTTATCTCAAGGTGGAAGGCGACAAGGCGTCGCTGAAGACGGGTTTGCTCTGCAAGGATTCGGACGCCGCGAGCAAGGCGGCCGATGAGCTAAAGAAGTTGCTCGATAAACACAAGAAAGATGGATTCGAAAAGAGCCCGTTGTTCATGGCGGTCGCGGGGGCTCCGAAAGAGGTCACGTCGTACTTCAACGAGATCCTCCAGTCTGCCTCCGTCGAAAGCAGCGGCGCGATGCTCGAGACGACGCTAAACGCCAGCATCGCCGGAACGGAAAAGGCTGTCAGGTATTACTTCGAACGAGACACGGGAATGGGCGAATTGAAGCTGATGATCAATGAAAAGGACAAGCCGGCGGATCCGCTCAAAGAGGCCGGATTCCTGGAAAACAAGAAGAAAGACTCAACGATCATCAAGGTGAAGAAGGGGGAAACGGTCGCAGAGACTGAACCCCTTGAATCGAAGCTCGAACGCGAATTGATCACCGCTCCACCGCGTGAGGTCAAGAAGTAGTAACTACCTTACAATTAAAGAAAGTACTCTTTTCGCTCTGCGAAGGTACTTTCAATCTTCGCTCCTCCCTCCTCCCTCATCCGGAGTAACCCACATGCGTCATTTCGCTCCCCTGGCGATCCTGCTCGTCGCGTTGCCCTTAATGGCCGACGAAAAGCCCAAGATGCCCGCGATCACGAATCCGGTCATGTTCAACACGCCGGAGGCCGACCGCATCGTATCGGCCATGCAGATCTTCCCGGCCGACAATCCCTGGAACGAGGATATTTCGAAACGGCCCGTGCGTAAGAACTCGACGGCCATGATCGCCACCATCGGCGCCGACAAAAAACTGGCCTACAACCTCGATATGGGGTTCATCATCGTCCCACCCGACCAGAAGAAGATCGACGTCAAAGTCGTTTCCTATGCCGATGAATCAGACAAGGGGCCGTTCCCGCTCCCCGATGATGCCCCGATCGAAAACTGGCCGCTCAATAAACGCAAACTGGAAGACGATCAGAAGGCTGATGAAAAAGGCGATCGCCACGTCATCGTGGTCGATCCCGTCAACCAGATGCTCTACGAGTTCTACCAAGGCCGTAAGATCGCCAACGGCTGGCAATGTGCTTGTGAGGCGACCTTCGATCTGAAGTCGAACAAGCTGCGACCCGCGGGCTGGACCTCCTCCGACGCGGCCGGCCTGCCGATCTTTCCCTCGATCATCCGTTTCGACGAAGTCGAGAAAGGCATGGTCGATCACGCCATGCGCTTCACCGTCCGCAAGACGAAGAAAGAATACGTCTATCCCGCGACGCACTACGCCAGCCGGCTGACGGACGCCGACCTGCCGCGAATGGGCGAACGCTTCCGCCTGAAGGCCGATTTCGACATTAGCGGCTATTCCCCTCACATGCAGGCGATCCTGAAGGGGCTGAAGAAGTACGGCATGTACGTGGCCGACAACGGCGGCGAATGGCGGCTCTCCGTGGCGCCGGATGCACGCATCAAGGGCCTCGACGAAATGCGCAAGATCAAGGGCTCGGATTTCGAGGTGATCGAGCCGACCGGTCCGAACGAGGGACCGCGGGCGAAGAAGTAGACAACAGGATGGGCTCCCCCCGCGAGACGAACCATCATGGCGATGACCTTCGACGCAACGCCGAAAGACATGGGCCGGGCGAGTCCCGACGGATTCCTGGCCACATTCGACCGGTCGCCGCATGGCCCCTTGAAGCTGCTGAATGTTGATCTATCAACGGTGACGACGGCGGCCGATCTGATGATCGGGCTGGGGGAGCCGCTCGAGGAGATCGTCCATCTCGATTTCCAATCGAGCGCGGCCGCCTGGAAGCACGCCGACGTGTTGGTCTACAATGCGCTAGCGTTTGCCCATTATCACGTGCCGGTGCATTCCATCGTCCTCTTGCTGCGCCCGGAAGCCGCCCACTCGAACATGAACGGTACGATCGCGTATGCGCCAAGGCCGGGGCGCGGTAACATGAACTTCGGCTACGAGATTGTCCGTTTGTGGGAGCGCCCGGCCGAGGAACTGCTAGCGGCCGACCTGGGAGTAGTGCCGCTGGCGATGCTGGGCCGGTTGCCCGAACGCCAGTCCCTTGAAGCCCGGCGGGTGGGCTTGGCCCCCGTGATCGTGTGATGCCCCCCCTGGGCGGAAAGCACCCACGATTCTTCTGCCGGAAAGGGACACACCCCTCTCCAGAAGAATCCAACATGTCCAGAAGAATCCAACATGTCCGGAAGAAACGAACCAAAACAGAAGAAATGTCGTTCTTTAGAACGTCT
>Ga0105048_10006902_pt1 | contig 18289 bp, 14 predicted proteins | sample MAT05_FD_78382 | JGI IMG/M metagenome (GOLD analysis project Ga0105048, IMG submission 78382) | Freshwater microbial communities from Lake Fryxell liftoff mats and glacier meltwater in Antarctica - MAT-05 | ecosystem: Environmental > Aquatic > Freshwater > Ice > Liftoff microbial mat | place... | reverse complement strand
TCGACGCCGCTGGCCGGCCAGACGGCTATCACTGTGCCTGGTGGGGGGCGCTCAGTGATGCTGAACTCGATGCTGCGCTCGGGCGCATGCGGTCCGAAGCAGGGGCGACGGTCCTGCGCTTCTGGGCGTTCCAGTCCTACACGAACGGCGGCACCGACTGGACTGGCATCGACCGGGTGGTGCGGCTGGCAAAGAAACACGACATGCGCGTCATTCCCACGCTGGAGAACGGCATGCCGCACTGCACGGACGCCGGCCCGAGCCGCACGGATGCCGCCCGGTGGTACGCCGACGCGTCCAAGCGCACCTACCGCAACGGATATCCGCTCTCGCTGCCGGACTACGCCGAGCGGCTGGTTGCCCGCTACCGAGACGAGCCGGCCATCCTCGGTTGGATGATTATGAACGAGGCCGAGACGGATAACGCGGGCGGCCTGTACACCTTCGCGCGGGAGATGTCCGCGCTCATCAAGCGGGTCGATCCGAACCATCTCGTCACGCTCGGCACGCAGAGCTCAGGGCAACCCGGCGCGCGTGGCGAGGACTTTCTCCGACTCTATTCGCTGGAATCACTCGATTTTGTCAGCGGCCACGACTGGGCCTACTGGGGAGACGACCAGAATCCGCTGCCCGGCAGTTCCGACGGCCAGTACCTGCCTGACCCGGCCCGGTGCTCGAACTACCGCGCGCTCGGTTGCTCTATCGCACAGACACTCTTCACGCTGAACAAGCCGTTCGTCATCAGCGAAGCCGGCATCAAAGCGTGGCCGATGGGGATGTATTCGACCCGGCAACGGGCGGTGCTTCTCGGTGCAAAGATGGACGCGGCCCTTGCCAATGATGTGAGCGGATACGTCATCTGGCAGTGGGGGAGAGTCGTTGACGAAGGGTACGACATTCTTGCAGACGATCCGCTGCTGCTGGTCCTGCGACAACGCGCGGCCCGGTTGTGGTTTGGGCTGCCCATCCAACGGCCGGGCGGCGAGGTTGCGGAGCCGTCGCCCGCCAGAGACGGTGGCAGAGAACTTGCATGGTGACTCCTGCCCGTCTCTCGGACACATCGGTGGCGCTCGTCGCAGTATCACCGGTCGTGCGAGCTGCGGTGCCTGGTCGGGTCGGACCAGCGGTTGCCTGCTCGGCACGTGCTGTCGGGGCACTCGTTTCGGCCGGTTGTCCGGTTCTTCGCAGGTCCAGGTTCGACGACCCGAACCCCTGTCGAGTTGTCGGTGGGGGCTCTCCATATGCGTGAACAGGGTGCTCCATCGGCCCTACGACTCTCGGTGCTGATCTTCGTCGGCTTCAGCTCAAGAACCCTCGTGGAGACGGTACGGCGTGGACACCTACGCAAGAGATTACAACGCGAAGCAGCAACAGCATCTGACGGTTTGTCAACTGATTCTGTCTGACCTGAATCGGTACCGCGCCCTGGAAAATCGGTCATACGTGTCGATGATCGTGATGTACCAGGGCATTACAGCGTCGACGTACTACCGGCTCGGTCACGCGCTGTGGAGCCGGCCCGGTCGTGATACGTTGCTGCGCGTGATACTCAAGGGCATCTACGTCGTCCTCAATCGCCTGGTGCAGGTATTTACTGGTATTTCGATCTCTCCAGGGGCCAGCATCGGGCCGGGGCTGCATATCAATCATTTTGGTGGGACGATCATCGGCTATGACGTGGTCATGGGAAGTAACTGCAACCTCTCGCATGGTGTCACGGTTGGTATTGCCGGGCGAACGAACCGCGGTATGCCGCACCTCGGGGATCGGGTGTTTATCGGCCCTGGTGCGAAGATCCTCGGCAAGATCACGGTTGGCGACGATGCGGCCATCGGGGCGAACGCCGTCGTCATCAAGTCGGTGCCGCCTCGTGCTGTTGCCGTCGGTGTCCCCTCGCGCGTCATCTCGCACAAGGGCAGTTTTGAGTTCGTCATCTACGACGGCATGGAAGACGACCGCGCGCGGTCGGCAAGCATGGCGCTGCGCGAGGGGCCGCCGACCGATCACGCTGAGGCCGACAGGGCGAGATACCGCCAGAGCCAGCCGGCCCCGACACATGTCGATGACGGTGGCGACGACCTGTTAGTGACTGACGATGCCTGGCGCGTGGCCGTCTCCGGCTAGCCGTTCTAGAGCGTGTGCCTGGGGCGGCCGGCGAGAGACGGCCGCCCCAGGCACACGTCCGGACTCAGGACACCGTGATCTGCCCAGTACCCTCGATGCGCGCGGTGGCCGTGATCGGCGGGTACTGCGCGACGATGACCGTGTACGTGCGGGACTGCGGGGCGCCCGGCCCCGGCTCCACTGTCAGCGTGCCGTCGTCGTAGGTGAAGGTCGTCGAGCCGCCGTTCTCGTGTAGCACGCCCGTCGCGCGTGGCGGATCAGGCAGGCGCGGCAGGTACACGCGTAAGGTTAGCTCGTCAGGACCGCCGTGCTCGGCCGCGCCGTCGCCGGTGTACTGCGCCACCGGCCCGAGAGGCAGCACCGTGCCCGCTTTGACGTACAGCGGCATGGTTTCCACTGTGGTGGGGATCATCAGCCAGCGCCCGCCTTCGTAGACGGTGTCGGTCCAGAAATTGTACCAGGTGCCCTTTGGCAGGTAGCACGGGCGCGACATCGCCTTGTCTTCCAGGACCGGCGACACCAGGAGCGACGGCCCGAGCATGTACTGGGTGTCCGCTCCGTGCACCGCGGGGTCATCCTGGTAGTCCAGTACCAGCGGGCGCATCAGCGGCAGGCCGGTCTGGTGCGCCTCGTGGGCATGGCTGTACAGGTACGGAACCAACTGCGAGCGCAGGTCGGCGTACTCGCGGAAGACCGTCAGCTTCGCCTCGCCCTGCTCCCACGGCTCGCGGCTCGTCGTGCCGTGCGCGCGGCTGAACCCGCTGAGCAGCCCCCACTGCGCCCAGCGCGTGTACAACTCTGAGGACGGCGTGCCCATGAAGCCGCCGATGTTGTGGCTCCAGAATGCGGCCCCCGACAGGCCCATCGACAGGCCGCCGCGCAGGGCGCTGGCCATCGCCGGAAAGGACGGCAGCGTCTCGCCGGCCCAGCCGATGGCGTGCCGCTGGCTGCCGGCCCAGCCGGCCCGCCCCCAGCACACCAGATCGTTGGCCCGGCCGCTGCGCGTGAACGCCTCGGAGAAGACCGACTGATACAGCGTGGCGTACTGGTTGTGGATCTCCCGGCCGCGCATGCCATTGGCGAAGACCGCATCCTCGGGGATGGCCTCGCCGTAGTCGGCCACGAACGCGCTGACGCCCTGGTCAATCAGGCCGAGCAGCTTGCCGATGTACCACTCGCGGGCGGCCGGGCTGCTGAAATCGACGATGCCACAGCGGTTGGCCGGGCGAATGGGGACCGTCGGGGTGTACCAGTAGATGTTACCGTCCTCGCGGGTGGCGAATGCGCCGTGCGCTGCGCCCTCCGCGAACACCTCGCTCTGCTCCGGAATCCACGGCTGCACCCAGAGGCTCACCCGGACGCCGGCCGCGCGCAGCCGCGCCAGGTTGCCGGCCGGGTCAGGGAACCGCTCGTCGTCCCACACCAGATCGGCGTACAGGCCGTTGCGCTGCCAGAACTGATCGAGGTGGATGCCGTCCAGCGGCACCTGCTTCTCACGCGCCGTGTTGACGACCGCCCACACATCGTCCCAGCTGCGGTAGCCCCACTTCGACTGCCAGTAGCCAAACGCCCAGCGCGGCGGCACCGGCGGCCGGCCGGTCAGGCCGGTGAAGCGCATCAAGATGTCCGCGATGCGCGGCCCGGCGATGAAGAACAGGTCCAGCCGGTCATCCTCGGTTTCGACCTGCGTCGAGACGGATGAAGTCGCGCCACTGCCGATGTCCCAGGTAGTCAGGTGGCTGGTGTTCAGGAAGATGCCGTAGCCGCGCGACGACGCCAGAAACGGCACATTCTTGTACGCGCGCTCGCCGGTGCTGCCCTGGGTGTTGACGTTCCAGGACTCGATACGCTGACCGCGCCGATCCAGCGGCAGCGACTTCTCGCCCAGCCCGTAGATGTGTTCGTCCGGGGCCAGTGCGAACGCGTCGAAGGTCGCCGCAACGCTGCCGTCAGCCGCCCGCCGGTACCCCAGCCACGAGGCCCGCCGTCCGCCGCGCACGCTGCTGTCGATGCGGTGCTCCCCCATGATCGGGAACCAGTTGCGGTTCTTCAGGGTGAATTCCCACGGCTTCTTGGTGATCTCGCAGCAGAGTTGCCCGAACGAGATCCGGATGACGCCATCGCGGTCGTCCACGTCGCAGGGGAGCGGTGGACCGTCTCCCTGCTCGTTGCCGATCAGCGGCGACGGTGGATCGGCGGCCAGGCAGGTGGTTGCGCGGGGCGCATGTGCGACGCCGTGCGGGTACAGCGTCATTCGCGCCACGAACTCGTCGACGGGCGCGAACGCGACCGTGGCCCACTCGCCGCCGCTCGTCCAGCAGTCCAGCAGCACGCGGCCGTCCTCGACGCGATAGCTGAGGACTTCCTCAATGGTGTGGAGGCCGTCGTCGGACGGCAAGGGGGCGCGTAGCCCGGCCAGTTGCAGATTCGGGTTGTCGGACAGATGCTCCTGACCGATTGACATGAGCAGCGCTCCAGGCAGAGATTGAGGGTCTCAAGCGGCAAAGCCCACCACTGCGGGGCCTGGCGACCCCAGCCACGAGGGAGCCGCGCATGCGTCAGCCGTTGACGGACGTGATGGTACCGGTTAGACGGTGGTCCGTGGGACCGTTTCCCGCCTCGGTGTCCCTGATCCGCATGCTGGCAGCGATGCGCACGGTCGGCATGGCGTCCACGGCGGGCGTGCTGGCGGCGGCACGGGTGGCAATGATGCCCTCTGGCCGGGCACCATGTCCCGGAGTGCAGCGTCACTGGGAGGCAGTCGTACTGTGGAGTATCGCCGGCTAGGCAAGACGGATTTGCGCGTGTCCCTGCTCGGGCTGGGGTCCGGCGGCAAGAGCAAGCTCGGGCAGACGCACGGCATGGAGCAGTCCGAGATTACGCCGATTGTGCGCCGCGCCCTCGACCTGGGCGTGAACTTCATCGACACCGCCCCCGGCTACGACGAGAGCGAGGCGCTGCTCGGCACGGCCCTCGAAGGCGTCCCGCGCGACAGCTACGTGATGTGCACGAAGTTCTGGCCCGTCCGCAAGGAGAAGGTCTTCACGGCGGCCGATCTCCACGCGTCGGTAGACCGCAGCCTGAAGCGCCTGAAGACCGACACCCTGGACGTGCTGTACCTGCACGGCGTCGCCCCCAAGTGGGTGGAGCCGTCGCTTGAGGCGCTGTACCCCGCCATGCAGGAGGTACAGCAAGCCGGCAAAGTGCGGTTCCTCGGCATCACCGAGACGTTCGCGGAGGACGACCAGCACCTGACGATGCAGGCCGTTCTGCCACGCGACCTGTTCGACGTAGTGATGGTGGGCTACAACGTGCTGTCGGCTGCGCCGGCGCTCACTGTGCTTCCGCTGGCCCAGCAGCACGACGTTGGCGTGGTCATCATGTGCGCGGTGCGCGGCGTGCTGCTCAATCAGGAGCGCATCCGCGAGGTCGTCGGCGAGTGGATGGATGCCGGGCTGCTGGCGCGTGACGCCGTGCCGGCCGACGATCCGCTCGGGTGGGTGCTGGGACCGTGGGCCGACACCATCCCGACGGCCGCCTACAAGTTTGCAGCCGACCACGCGGCGGTCAGCACGGTGCTGACGGGCACCGGCCGGGTGGCGCACCTGGATGCCAATGCCGAGGCGATCCTGGGCGGGAAGCTGCCGCCGGAGATTGTTGACCGGCTGATTCAGACGTTCGGGCCAGTCTCGCGCAACGCCTCATTCTGAGCCTGCCCGCTGTAGCGGGCTTTGGGAACTCTCACCAGCCCACCACGGGGCCTCCTGGCGCGTGGTGGGCTGGACGCCGCGCTGCCACGTTCGAGGGAGTGTGCTGGGAACGGTATGGAGGAGGGGAAGTAGCGGCCTCAGACAATGCTGAGGCCGCCGTCTACAAAGAGGTCCGCGCCGGTGATGTACTTGCCGGCGTCGGAGCAGAGCAGCAGCGCTGCCGCCGCGCAGTCGTCCGGCTCCCCGACCCGCCCGAGCGGAATCCGTGCGTTGATGCGTGCCACGTTCTCCGGGTCGCTCAACGTCTCCTCGTTGCGGAATGTGTTGATCGCGCCGGGGGCCAGGTTGTTGACGGTGACGCCGTACTGCGCCACCCGCAGCGCCAGGTTCCGCGACATGTTCAACTGCGCGTGCTTGGTGCCGGCGTAGATCCACATCTCGGGATGCGGCTTGGCCTGCTGCACGCTGCCGATCATCAGCACCCGGCCCCAGCCACGGTCACACATCGGCGGCACCGCCAACTGCGTCAGCTCCACCATCGCCTTCAAGTTGACGGCAATCTGCGTGTCGAACTCGCTGGACGGGATGTCGCCCCAGGCCGTGCGGTACTGCACCGACGCATTGTGCACCAGGATGTCGATGCCGCCCAACGCCTCCACGGACTGTTCGTACAGCCGTTGTGCGGCCCCGTCTTGGCCCAGTTCAGCCTGGATGGCGAAGGCCTTCACGCCGAACGCCCGCGCCTCGGCAGCGGCGGCCTCGCCGAGCGCCTTGCTGGACGCGTAATTAATGACGACATCGGCGCCACACTCTGCCAGCGCCAGCGCAATCGACTTGCCAATGCCGCGCGGCGCGCCGGTCACGAGTGCGCGCCGGCCATTGAGCCGGAACTGTTCAAGAATCGCCATTGATCTGCCCTTTCGGATGATGCGAGCACCAGGGTTGAGCCTGGACAGGAGTGTACCGGCCGCGTGGCCGCCGGCAGGTACAGGCCGTACTACACTGCCGAGATGGACGCACCAAAGCTGGTCGTTGAGCTTGAGCGCGAAGACGACGGCCGTTGGATCTCGGAAGTGGCGGCGTTGCCGGGCGTGTTAGTGTACGGACAAACCCGTGACGAGGCGCTGGCGCGTGTGGAAGCGCTGGCTCTTCGCGTGCTTGCAGACCGCCTTGAACACGGCGAAACTGTCCCTGAACTCAGCGGACTGTTTTCCGCCGCGTGAGCCAATGGTCGGCCGCCAGGGCTCGACGGGTGCTGGTGGCATTGCTTCGGATTGGCTGGCGGGTCAAGCGAACGACGGACTCGCACCGCATCCTGGAGCGCCCTAACTCGCCGGATGTCGTCTTGGTATTTCATGATGGCGAAGAGATCGGTCCTCGGATGCTCGCGCGTATCGGCCGGCAAGTTGGCCTGACGCCTGAGGATATCTGAGGGCCAGCAACGGAGGACGTCCGGGCCACACAGGCCTGTGTGGCCGCGTTGGCAGTCGCAGGTCAGTAGCGGCCGCGCGTTGTCGCCCGACTGCCGACCGCACGCTCTGGACTGGCTGCGCCTGGACGACCAGCGCGGCAGCATTGAGCAGATCGTCGTGGCCACGCTGCTCCGGCACGAAGAACGTCATGACCTGATGTGCGCGCATGGCATATTCGGCGGCCTCGCTCTGGCGCAGCAGTTCGCGGCGCAGGTCGTTCGCGGTGGCTTCCGTCGACTCGGCGTGCAGCTTGAAGCGCCCGCCGTTGACCGCTGCCAGGAAATCGTACGCCAACTGGCTCTTGCTGGCCGCCGTGTACCGGAACGGCTGCACCACCGCCGGCCCGAGCGCCGCCCCCAGGAACGCCGCCAGCCCGCCACCCACGCCGGTCGCATCGACCACCACCGAGCGGCAGCGCCAGCGCTCGCCTACCAGCGACAGGATGCGCGGGTACAGCTCGCGGTGGCGGTCGCCGCGCCAGGCATACTGCCGCACGACCTCGAAGCGTGGCTCCAGCACTCGGCCGCCCACGCGCTGCTGTGCCGCGTAGGCAATCGTCAACACCGTCGAGTCGCGGCCAGGGTTGACGCGCACCAGCGCCCCGGACGGGTCTTCCTCGTCTTCGCCGGCCACGTCGATGCCCGCCACGTACACCCCGCCTGCGGCGCTGGCTCCCAGTCGGCCGCTGGCCGGGCCGTCCTCAGGGGCGTGTTCTCCCAGCATCTGGCTGATCTGCGACGCATCGAGGAAGCGACCGTCGCCTGCGACAGTGCGTAGCAGATACTGGGTCCGGATGATCGGATGATGCTCGCCCAGGCGAGCGATCTCGCGCTCGACGTGGCGGCCATAGGTCGGGTTCGCTTCGGCAACGTCGGTCCAATCCACCTGGAAGTGCCGGCGCGTGCCGTCCTGCGCCTCGGCCTCGCGGTTCAAGGCGATCTGCCGGGCCAGCAGCGTATCGTCGGTCCAGGGGGTGCCGTAGAGCACGCTGGTCGTGTTCGCCGTGGCTCCCATCGGCCGGAAATCCTTGTCCCACTTGTCGGGCCGCACGTCCTGGGCCTCGTCGCACTCCAGCAGCAGGCTGGCGGTACCGCCTACCACGTTCGCGCCCGGCTCGGCTGAGTAGAACGTGATGCTGGCCTTCCCCAGTTCGATGACGTAGCCGTCGTGCCGCCGCCACTGGCCGCGTGTCAGTGGATTGTCGAGCGTCCGTACCAGCCGCGAAATCGAGGTGTGTACCTGCGGCCGGAACGTTGGGGCGCACTTGACCAGCGTACCGCCCGCCCGCTGCCGGCGCGTCAGCAAGAACGCTTCCAGGTGCGCTGACAACTGGTTCTTGCCGCTCTGGCGGGGCATCTGCACCGTGAACGTGTGCCCATGCCCCGCCGCTATGGATGCCAGGACCGCCCGCGCGACCTGCGCCTGATACGGCCGCAGTGCCATCCCAAGAACCGTTGCCCCGAACGTTTCAACATCCGCAAGTGCCCGCCGTAAGCCGGCCTGCCGGCGCTGCTGTATCGCCGCCGCTGTCGCCAGCATCGCCCGCGCTCGCCTCTCCATGGTCGGCCTCCCCGTACCAGTGCTACCCGTGACGCAGGTCTGGCGGCGATCCAGGCTTGCAGAGAGTTCCCCAGGCGGGCTATACCTATTACCCAGATGGACTATGCGGAAATCGGCGAAAACCGTCCCTGAAGCCGATTGTGTCGCGTTTTCTTATCGTAAGACCTCATAGAGTTGCATAAGACAGAACGATGCCGAGCGCGCCGCCCGTGTCTCTCGCGCCATGCCAACCCCTTCCGTTATCCGTCCTTCCGTTATCCGCTACGACAGATGCGCGGCCTGACTGGTATCATCACTACACGCCAGCGCGCGAGGAGAACTCCAGATTATGCGCGTGCTGATTGCCGAAGATGATGCAGTCTCGCGTCGTATCCTCCAGCGGGCCATCGAACGCTTTGGGCATGTCTGTCAGGCGGTTACTGACGGGGCCGAGGCGTGGCAGGCGTACCAGGACGCGTCGTTTGATGTCGTGATTACTGATTGGGTGATGCCGCAGATTGACGGCGTCGAACTGTGCGAGTTGATCCGCAAGCATCCCGGAACCCGCTACACCTACGTCGTCCTCCTCTCCGTCTTGAGTGACCGCGGCCACTTCCTGAAGGGCATGCAGGCTGGCGCGGACGACTACCTGACCAAGCCGCTTGACGCCGAGGAGCTCCAGGCGCGGCTGGCCGCTGCTGAGCGCGTCACGACGCTGCACCGGCAACTGTCCGACCAGAACAACCGCCTTGAAACGCTGCTGCACGATCAGCAGCAGCTTTCGGAGACGCTGGCAGACAGCGCCGAGGCCCGTGGGCGGCTCGAAGGCGTCAACCTGGCGGCCCGCGAGATCGTGCACCTGCTCAGCAACGACCTGAGCCTGGCCGTTGGTGCCATCGAGTTGATGCGCTTGCAGCAGCACCTGACGCCGAACGCGCTGGTGCTGCTCCGGCAGGCTGAGGCCGGCCTCAACGCGGCTGACCGGCACTTGCAGTCGCTGCAAAAGGTCGTGCGAGTCCGCACCAAAGAGACCCCCGTCGGCCTGGCGCTGGATCTCGCCCGGTCCACGTCTACCAACCCCTAGCTGCGGCGCCCGGCCTCCGGGGCACTGCCATCCTCGCACGCCTCGCCGTCCGTGTCTCCTGGCGCGCGCTATCATGTCGCCGGCCGGTCCGCCGGCGACATCCCTGCGGGCACCATGTCCGCACCTGGGGGCGAGCACCGTGGCGTTTGACGGCAACCGTTCGTACCGACCGGTCATCATGGGACGGCGCGGGGCCGTCGCGTCGAATCATCCGCTGGCGACGCAAGCCGGCCTGCTGACACTCCAGGCTGGCGGCGATGCCGTCGATGCGGCCGTGGCGGTCGCGGCGACCCTCAGCGTCGTCGAGCCGTTCATGTCCGGCCTTGGCGGCGATGGCTTCTACCACGTGTACCGCAAGGGTACCGGCGAGGCGACCGTGTTCAACGGCACCGGTGCCGCCCCGCGCGCCGCCACCCCTGAGCGGTACGCCGGCGGTATCCCGATCTCCGGGCCGCTCGCGTTCTCCACGCCTGGCTCGGTCGGCGCGTGGGGGGCCATGCATGCGCGCTACGGCCGCCGCTCCTGGACCAGCCTCTTTGAAGCCGCCATCCACTATGCGACCGAGGGTTTCGGCGCGACCCCAACCTACCGCAACTATGCCGGCGAGGCCGTCAAAGTGCTCAGCCCGGACGCCCGCAGCACCCGCACCTTCCTGCGCGATGGCCGCGCGCCGACGCTGGGGGCCGCCATCGCGCAGCCGGAGCTTGCCCGGACCCTGACGCAGTTGTCCGAGGAAGGTGCCGACAGCTTCTACCGGGGTGCCATCGCGAAGCGGTTCGCCGCCGGGCTGGCCGAGGTCGGGGCGCTGGTCACCGTTGACGACCTCGCTGAGTGCTACCCCGAGGAGCAGGCCCCTATCGAGATCAGCTACCGTGGCTTCACCGTGCGCGAGGCTCCGCCGAACTCGACCGGCTGGGTGCTGCTGCAAGAGCTGAAACTGGTGGAGCAGTTCAACCTGGCCGGGATGGGTGCGTTGTCCGCCGACGCGGTCCACACGCTGGTTGAGGCGAAGAAGCTGGCCTTCGAGGACCGCGAGACCTGGGGCGGCGACCCGAACTTCATCACGCCGCCGTTCGACGAGTTGCTGTCAGGCGCCTATGCCGCGCGCCGCGCCGCCCTCATCGACGCCCGCAAGGCCGGCCCCGCCGTCCGGACGCCTGTCGCCACCGCCGGGCGCGGCAACACGACGTACTTCTGCGTGGTCGATGGCGATGGCAACGCCGTCTCAGCCATCCAGAGCATCAATAGTCTGTTCGGCTCCGGCGTCACGGCCGGCGACACCGGCATCGTGCTGAACAACCGCATGTCGCCGTGGCACCTGGAGCCGGGCCACCCCAACCGCCTCCAGCCGGGCAAGCGCGTGCGCCACACCATGAACCCGCCAATGGTCTTCAAGGACGGCGAGTTGTGGGCGGTCTTCGGGACGCCGGGTGGCGACAATCAGGTGCAGGTCAACCTGCAAGTGCTCACTTCCATGATCGATTTCGGCTTCGACGCCCAGCAGGCGGCCGAAGCGCCGCGCTGGAAGAGCGAGGCGCCTGGCCAGGAGGCGAACTACCCGCACGACGCCCCGGACGCCCTGACGATGGAAGGCCGGTTCCCGGCGTCTGTGCGCGACGAACTCGCCGGGCGCGGGCACAACGTCGTGACGGTGGGCGACCTTGAGGGGCCGTGTTCCATCGAGATCATCCGCCGCGACCCGTCTAATGGCATGCTGATGGGTGGGTCAGATCCGCGCCGCGACGGCTGGGCGCTGGCGTACTAGTAGCCTGTCACACAGAATATGAGGGCCTAACACTGTCATCTTGAGTGATGTCGTTGCGCGCGGCGTGACGATATTTGTGCAGCGAGCTTGCCAGCGCAATCGAGGGATCTCTCGGTCGGGATATCCGTTGCCGAGATCCCTCCGCTCCGCTCGCACGCGATCGCGTCGGTCGGGATGACATGACGTGCTGCGACCCATCAATACTCATGTGACAGCCTACTAGCGTCCAGCCGCCAGCGGAATTCAACGCGATGAATCGCGCCCCTACGATGCCTGTCGTGTGCTGTAGGGGCGCGATTCATCGCGCCTGGGTAGGCGTAAGGGCGCGACCAACGCAACATCGATAAGCCTTGACATGCGACAGTAGATGATATAACGTATCAACTACGCCGCCTGATGCTTCTGGAGTGTTTGGCGGTGTCTGGATGAGGCCGGGCGATGAGCGAGCATTGGTGCCCTCCCGCCACGTTCGCTCTTGCCCGTCTCTCGCTCGGGCGGCGTGCCAGCCGCCGCCCGAGCACCCTTGATCTCAGTCCTCGATCACGTTCAGGCGAGGAACTTCAGGAGCGCTGCGTTCACCTCGTCGGCGTGGGTCCAGAGCAGGCCGTGTGGCGCGCCCTTCACCACGACGTAGGTGCTCCCCTTGATGCCAGCCTGGAGTGGGTCGCCGGTCGCCGCGATCGGCAAGATGCGGTCGTCGTCGCCGTGCAGCACCAGCGTCGGCACGTCGATGCGTGGGACATCCTTGCGGAAGTCGGTCAGCCAGGCCGGCACGCAGTCGATGGTGCCCTTCGCCGACGCGCCGACTGCCACGATCCAACTGTTCCGCACGACTTCCTCGCTGATGCGGCTGCCCAGGAATACGTCAACGTTGTAGAAGTTCTCGAGGAATTGGGCCAGGAAGGCCGGGCGATCCTGGGCAATGGCCGCCTTGATCCCCTCGAAGACGCTGTTGTCCACGCCGCCCGGATTGTCGTCAGTCTTCAGCAGGAACGGCGGCACCGACGCCAGCAGCGCGGCCTTCTTGACCCGCGCCGAGCCGTAGGTGCCCAGGTAGCGCGTGACCTCGCCGGTGCCCATCGAGAACCCGACCAGCGTCACGCCGTTGAGGTTCAGCGTCGTCAACACGGTGTTCAGGTCTGCGGCGAAAGTGTCGTAGTCATAGCCGAAGGTCGGCTGGCTCGACGTGCCGAAGCCGCGCCGGTCGTAGGTGATGACGCGGTAGCCGGCTGCCAGCAGCGCCAGGGTCTGCTTCTCCCAGGACGCTCCGTTCAGCGGCCAGCCGTGGATGAGCACGACCGGCTCGCCGCTGCCATGATCCTCGTAATACAGGTCAATCGTGCCCGAGTTCTCCTGACCAACGGTGATGTACGGCATGGGTGCTGTCCTCTCCTGGTGGCTGCGCTCCGGCACAGCGGCCTCGCGATGGCGGCAGGCCGTCGTCTCCCCGACCGTGCCTGCCATCGACATGGTGCCAGCGCACAACCCGGACCGTCGATGATTCAGCAGCCGGTGATCTGGGGACGGGCGGCAGCATGGAACGCGCACGCGTCGGGCGGAGTTATTCCCCGGACTTGCACCAACCTGACCAACGAAGTATGATACCGTGTATCAAAACGTGACGAAGAATGGCGTGCGGCTGTCCGGTTGGGGTGGTTGCCCTGGGTGTGCTACCAGCCTTGTCCCTTCGTCCACGGGAGTCCCTGTGCAGCAGCTTTCTTATCGCCCGGTCGTCTTTCTCGACCGGTCCGCAGATTTTGGCTTCGTCGTCCGCTCGACGGCCCTCACCGACAAGACGATTGTCTGGGAGGATGGCAAGACCTATCCGCTGGTGACGCTGGACGTGTCGAGTGCCTCGCACCCGTTCTACACCGGCCAGCAGACGACGCTGGACAGCGCCGGCCGCATCGACCGGTTCAATCGGCGCTTCGGGCGCAGCGGCGGCCAGGCCGGTCAGTAGGACGGTGGCCCGAGCCTCCCGACCGTCGGTGTGACATTGCGCGCCGACCCGTCGCAGCAGTCAGTGGCCGCACGCGCTAGTGCCTGGGACGCAGAAAGGCCCGGAGCAGCCTGCTCCGGGCCTTTCGTGATGCGCCGCCTGGTGCGGCGGACCGGGGTTACTTGACGTCGACGGTTGCGCCAGCCTCGCGCAGCTTGGTAGCTGCGGCCTCGGCCTCTTCCTTCGCGACGGCTTCCTTGACAGCCTTGGGGGCTGCCTCAACCAGATCCTTGGCCTCCTTGAGGCCCAGGCTGGTCAGTTCGCGGACCGCCTTGATGACGTTAATCTTGTTCGCGCCGAAGTTGGTGAGGATGACCGAGAACTCGGTCTGCTCCTCGACTGGGGCCGCAGCCTCAGCCGTGGCGCCGCCGCCGCCGGCTGCCGGTGCCATCGCCACTGCGGCGGTCACGCCCCAGCGGTCTTCAAGCGACTTCTTCAGCTCGACAAGGTCCAGCACAGACATCTTTTCAATCGAAGCAATCAGCTCGTCGTTTGCCATTCCCGTACCCTCCTGAGTCGCGCCGGACTCTTCTAGCTGCTGGCGGCGCGCCTCAAGCACGCCAATCACGTTCTGCAACGGTGCCATCACCACCATGAGGAACGACGTGAGCGGTGAGATGACGCTTCCAAGCGTCTGGCCCAGCACCACGTCGCGCGGCGGCAGTTCGGCAATGCGGCCAATCTCTTCGGCCGTGACCCGGCGGTCCCCGAGGACGCCGCCCTTGACCACCAGCGGCGACGTACGCGCCGCCCGCAGGTAGTCCTGCAACGACTTCGCAAGCGCCCCTGGTTCCGCGAATCCGAACGCAATGGCCGTTGGTCCGATCAGGTCTGCTTCGAGACCTTCTCGGCCAGCCTGCCGCGCCGCGAAGCGGGCCAGCGTGTTCTTGGCAACCTGGTACTCAGCACCGGCCTCGCGTAGCCGCCCGCGCAGCGACGACATTTCGGCTACGGTCAGGCCGCGATAGTCTGTGACGATCACGAGCTGGCTTCGGCTGAGCTTGTCCGCCAGATCGCTGACCGCTGCTTCCTTCTTCGCCTGCAATTCAGCCTTCGGCACTCGGTCACCTCCTTTCTTTGTCTCGGGCACCCGCTCGGCTGAGCGCTGCCCGGCAGTCAACACTACGTCCCACAGTGCGGCGCGCCCGGTCTCGCCGCGTTTCAACCACCAAAAAACCCCGCGCTCATGGCCGGGGCAGTGGGACTCGGCGACTGCCAACACTGGGATAATCCCAGGGGGTGATTCGCAGTTGGTCCGAACAGCCTCGGCGGGCGGTGATTGAGCGCCTCGGGGGCGCACCCACTGTCTTCAGCAGCACTATGCTGTTGTCGCGTTCGCAAAGTCTACGGAAGCCGGGGCGTCCACCGCAACCTTGCGACCGTGCCGCATCCCGTCATGCTCCTCCACGTGGGTCGTTCCTGCCGCGCCCAGCCACGCGCGGAACGATTTGTGCATGTCGTGTCGCCCAGAGGGCCGGACCGTCTCGGGGCGATCCGCAGCCGTAGCGCACCACGCAAATTGGGAGGACATCATGGTGAAGCGCGTCGTAGCAGGCACGAATCTCGGGCCGATTGAGCAGGTCCGCGAGGGCATGACCGTCATGGACAGCCTGGGCGAGAAGGTCGGGAAGGTTGATAGCCTGATGATGGGCGACCCAGGGGCGGTGACCGAGCAGGGCAACCAGGATCGGGATACCGGCTTCATGGGTGACCTAGCGGAGGCGTTCGGCAGCGAGCAGGAGCCGGACGTGCCGGACGCAGCGCGGGCGCAGTTGCTCCGAACCGGCTATGTGAAGGTTGATGGCGGCTTCCTGTTCGGCACGGACCGCTACGTGCAGCCTGACCGCATCGTGGCCGTGCGCGACGAGACGGTGTATCTGAACGTGCCAAAGGCGCAACTCATCAAGGAACAGTAGCCCGAGCGGATCCCATCGTGGCCCTGCTGAAGTTGATGCGAAGCGCCCCGGTGCCACGCGGCACCGGGGCGCTTCGCATGTCCGCCAGGATCATGTCCGCCAGGATGGCGGCTCGCGCACGCGTCGCCGCTACTGGACGGCCTCGACGGGGTAATCTTCCTCCGCGAGTACCTCCTTGAACTGCTCGACGTTGGCGGCCGCCGCGTCGTACTCGACGGTCACGTTCTTGGTCGGGATGTCCACGCTCACGCTGCTGACGCCGGCCAGCGGAGTCAGGGCGTTGGTGATCGTGTTCACGCAATGCTCGCACGAGATCGTCGGAACGTTCAGCACGCTGATTGCCATCGGAATCCTCCCTGGATCGCTAGATGTGGGTGATGGGTTGGATGATCGGGACAGGTCAGGGTGCGACCTGAACGACGAAGTCGGCGGTGATGACCGGACCGTCCTGGGGCTGGAACTGGCCCCAGACCTTGTAAATGCCCGGTGCGGTGAAGGTGTGGCGCACGATGATTTCCGGGCCGAAGCCGCCGGTTGGGGCTGCGGGGGCGCTGCTCGTGGTGGCCGGCTGGCTGGTCGCTGCCGGCTCATGTGCGTTGTGGGCGGGAACGGGTGCGGTGGTAGATTGGGTGTCCAGGCTGGAGTTTCCTGGGATCGTGCCCGAGGGTGTCGGACCCTGGGTGTGGTCTGGCTGGGCGAATACGAGCGATGCCGCACCGACGCCAAGCGCAACGGCTGCGATGGCGACCAGATAGGCGTATTCACGGACGCGCTCCATGAGCGGCGGGTGCAGAATGGCCTGCACGCTGGCAGGCCGCGCGAAGCCGCGCAGGCGCAGGGCGTTGGTGACGACGCTGACGCTGCTCATCGCCATGGCCGCCGCCGCAAGCACCGGGTCGAGCAGCACGCCGAAGACGGGGTACAGCGCGCCCATCGCGACGGGGATCAGGATGATGTTGTAGGCGAACGCCCAGAACAGTCCTTGCTTGATCGCGCCGACCGTCTTGCGGGAGAGCGCAATCGCGGTCACGATGCTGCGCGGGTCGCCGCCGATCAGCGTCACGTCGGACGCAGCCATCGCCACATCGGTCCCCGTGCCGATAGCGATGCCGAGGTCGGACTGTGCCAGTGCTGGCGCGTCGTTGATGCCGTCGCCGACCATCGCCACGACGTTGCCCTGGGCCTGGAGCGCCTGCACTTTGGCGGCCTTCTCCTGGGGCAGCACGTCGGACAGGATGTTACGGATGCCGGCCTGCGCCGCCACCGCTTCGGCAGTTGCGCGGTTGTCGCCCGTGACCATCCAGACCTGGTGGCCGAGCGCTTCGAGTTGTTCGACGGCCGCCCGCGACTCCGGCTTGAGGGTGTCCGCGACGGCGATCAGCCCGGCAACCTGCCCGCCGACGGCGACGTACATCGGGGTTGCGCCGCGCCCGGCCTGCTCGGCGGCAGCGTCGGCCAGGGTGCTCGCGTCGATGCCGAGTTCGTCCAGCAGCGCGCGGTTCCCGACCGCCACGCCCTGCCCTTCGACACGGGCCCGGACGCCCTTGCCGGTGTTCGACAGAAAGTCGGTAGCGGCCGGCAGCGTCAGGCCGAGGTCGCGCGCCCGCTGCACGATGGCCGCACCAAGTGGGTGCTCCGAGCCGACCTCGACGGCAGCCGCCAGACGGAGCAGCGAGTTTCGAGAAGCGAGTTGCGAGTTGGCCGGCAATGCGTCGCGACGGTTCCCACCTTGCCACTCACCAATTGCCACCACGTCCACGACGGACGGCTTGCCGCGCGTGATGGTGCCGGTCTTGTCCAGCAGGATCGTGTCGATCTTGCGGGCCTGCTCCAGCGCTTCGCCGCCCCGGATCAGGATGCCGAGTTCGGCCGCCTTGCCGGTGCCGACCATGATGGCGGTGGGCGTTGCCAGCCCGAGCGCGCAGGGGCAGGCGATGATGAGCACTGAGACAAACGTGATCAAGGCCATGCTCAGGCGGGTGTCAACTGGAGCGGCAAAGTACCAGACGACGAACGTGACAACCGCGATGGCCAGCACCACGGGTGTGAAGTATCCGCTGATGGTGTCTGCTAGACGAGCGATGGGAGCCTTGCTGCCTTGGGCCTCTTGGACGAGGCGGACGATCTGCTGGAGCGCGGTGTCTTTGCCGACTTTGGTAGCGCGGAACGTCAGAGCGCCGGTTGTGTTGATAGTGGCCCCGAAGACCGCGTCGCCAGACTTCTTCTCGACGGGGATGCTTTCGCCGGTCAGCATTGACTCGTCGATGGACGAATCGCCGCTCTGGACTTTGCCGTCCACGGGGATCTTTTCGCCGGGGCGGACGATGACCATGTCGCCGACGATCACTTGCTCAACGGGGATGTCCTGTTCAGTTCCGCTGCGGACCACGCGGGCGGTCTTGGCTTGCAGGCCGATGAGGCGGCGGATTGCCGCGCTGGTGTTGCCCGTGGCCCGGGCTTCGAAAAGTTTGCCGAGCAGCACGAGCACGATGATGACGGCGGCGGCCTCGTAGTACACCGGTACCATTTCCATGCCGCCCATCGCGCTGGCCATCGCGCTGCCATGAGCCGCGGCGAAGAAGCCGGGCCAGATGGTCGCGGCAATGGAGTACAGATAGGCAGTGCCCGTGCCTAACGCCACGAGCGAATCCATGTTGGCGCGGAGGTGCTTGAGACCTAT
>Ga0105048_10006899_pt1 | contig 18292 bp, 23 predicted proteins | sample MAT05_FD_78382 | JGI IMG/M metagenome (GOLD analysis project Ga0105048, IMG submission 78382) | Freshwater microbial communities from Lake Fryxell liftoff mats and glacier meltwater in Antarctica - MAT-05 | ecosystem: Environmental > Aquatic > Freshwater > Ice > Liftoff microbial mat | place... | reverse complement strand
CAGAAGCGTGGCAACCGCGGGAGGGTATTTCGTCGGGTCGAATTGAGTATGTGCCATGCAGAAATGGTATGCGAAATCGTCAATGCAGACAGGGATCTTCAGCCTCCCGAAGACCGGCTGACTTGGCGGTCTTCGGGAGCGAATCTTCTCTCTTCGTTACTTTTTGCGCTCGCCTTTAGCTCCGGTGACTTCACCCTTTTCGACGGTCAGCGTTAATTTGGAGCCGTCTTTGAATCGCTCCATCGCCTTGACGAGGGGATATTCCTTTTCCCCGAACTTGATTTTGGCGTCGGCGGAGACGGGATAGTCGACAGACTTGCCATCGACTTCGACGGTGACTTTCCCGCCTTCGAATTTCTTGAAGACGCCTTTAACTTCATCGGCGAACAGACCGCCGACCAGCAACATCAAGGCCGCGGCCGCGGTTACGAACTTGCGAATCATGAATGACTCTCCCTGGAATCCGGGGTGCAAAAGAAGGGGCACGTCGTGTTAAACCCGGACGAGCGCCGATTGTTACGAAAAATCGTGGGAACTGTCAAATTCAGGAGAGCGGCTGATAGCGGCTCACGAGCGCCCGAGCCGTCCGCAAACCATCGACGGCAGCGCTAACGATTCCCCCCGCGTATCCCGCTCCCTCGCCGACCGGAAAGAGGCCGAAGATGCCAGGCGATTCACGCGTCTCGTCGTCGCGCAGCACGCGGATCGGCGAACTGCCCCGCGCCTCCGGCCCCACGAGGACTGCCTCCGGCAAGAAGCGCCCGCGCCAAATGCGGTCGAACCCCGGCAGGCCATGCTTCAACGCCTTCACCACGTAGGGCGGGAGTACCTCACCTAAATGAAGCGGTAGTTTTTCACGCGGGTAGCTGCACTCGGCCGCCTTCGAGGGTGTGCGGTCATCCAGAAAATCCCTGGCGCTCTGCACCGGGCAGGCGTAGGTTCCCCGCCCAAGTTCAAAGGCCTTGCGCTCATAGATCTCCTGAAGCCGCACGCCGGCGAGAATATCGGCGCCGCCAAATTCCTCGGTCGGGATCGTCACCACCAGGCCGCTATTCGCATAAGGCGAATCGCGTTTCGATAGGCTCATCCCGTTCGTGCAGAAGTAACCCTCCTGGGAGACACTTGGGATGATGAAGCCGCCGGCACACATGCAGAAGGTGAAGACGTCGGCCGCCCCCTTGGCGACGAGCGTGTAGTCCGCGTTCCCCAGCTGGTCCTCGTGATGTTCACGGCCGAACTGGATGCGGTTGACCATCTCCTGCGAATGCTCGACGCGCACGCCCATCTGAAATGGCTTCTGGGCCAGCGGAACTCCACGTTTGACGAGCATCTCATAGACATCGCGGGCACTGTGGCCGGTCGCCAGAATCGCGATGTCCGTCGTAATTGTCCCGGAACTCGTGACCAGGCCCGTAAGCTTTCCGTCGTCGATGATGAGATCTTCGACCTTGCAATGGAAGCGCACCTCGCCGCCCATCGCCTCGATCCGCCGACGGATCGCCTTCACCACGGCCGGTAGGCGATTGCTGCCCAGGTGCGGCCGATGTTCGTAGAGGATCGACGGCTTTCCCTTGCACTCGGCAAACAGTTCCAGCACGCGATGCACATCAGGTCCGCCGCCCCGGCAGGTAAGCTTGCCGTCGCTGAAGGTCCCGGCCCCGCCTTCGCCGAAAAGGTAGTTGCTCTCCGGCTGGAACTCGCCGCCGGCATCGAAGCGTTTGACGTCGTGAATGCGTTCGTTCACCGGCGTGCCGCGTTCCAGCACGATCGGCGCATAGCCCTGCTCGGCCAAAAAATACGCAGCCACCAGCCCGCCCGGTCCGGAGCCGATGACAACCGGCCGATGCTTCAAAGGTCGATCGCCATGCGACGGCATCTCGAACGGCGGTTCGCGAAAAAGTTCGATCTGAGCAGACGTGTGCCGCGTGGCCGTGGCCACGACGGCGGCCTCATCGGCGACGACGACTTCGGCCGAGTAGACGAACTGCAAGTCGCTCTTATCTCGCAGGTCGAGACTCTTCCGCAAGATGCGCCAAGCCTGGATGTCCTGGGGAAGAATGCGTAGCGTGCGCGACAGCCGGTTCGGGAAGCGCACTTCCGGTTCGGCGATCGAGACACGCAAATTGGAAACACGGATCGGCATGAGGTTCCGAAATCGACGTCAAGGGACACAAGTTTGGGTATAACAGTCGTTCTACGTCAATTGATCGAGTTTGTCCGTGGTGATGGAGAAGGTGTGCATGTGCTTGGTGGCCGTTTACTACCGCGTGGTCGATGATGTGCCGTTGATCTTGGCAGCGAATCGCGAGGAAGAATACGCTCGGGGCGGCACGCCGCTCGACCTTCGCGCCGGGCCGATCCCGTTCATCGCGGGCCTTGATCCGGTAGCGGGCGGAACCTGGTTGGGCGTCAACGCGAATAAGGTCGTCATTGCCGTGACGAACCGCCCGAAGATCAAACTACCCGAACGACCCCGAAGCCGGGGGTTGCTCGCGAAGGAACTTCTGGCCGCGAAATCGGCCCGGGAAGCCGCCCAGATTGCCGCCCGTGAACTGGGATCGAACCAATACGCTGGCTGCAATTTTCTATGTGGCGATCTCGATTCGCTCTGGGTCGTGCATGGAGGCGATTGGTTGCGGTTGCGCAGCCTCGCTCCCGGCTTTCACATCCTGACGAACGGCGACGTCAACGACGTCTCTGACGATCGCATTGTTTTCGCGCTGACCCATTTATCCAAGACTTCTCCGCGTAATCAGGTGGAAGCCTTGGCCTCCCTGCGAGCAATCGCCACCCATCCGCCGCCGATCTGCCGTCATAGCGAAACACGAGGCACGGTCGCCGGCACTCTGCTCGCTCTCCATGAACGACCAAAGCGAGGCGGCCTTTGGCATGCGCCCGGGGCACCGGATCAAACGGAGTACGTCGACCGGACCGATCTATTCTGGGAATTAGAGGCGACGCTGCGCTGAGTTGATCGAATCTTTGAGAGCCGCCGTTGTCCATTCCGGGGTCCAACTCAAATCAGCGCCGCCACCGGATTGCCCTGTACGACGTGGAAGGGGCGGCCGAAGGCGTCGATGACGGCGGTGTCAGAGCCGTATCCCAAGGCGTGATAAATCGTGGCGTAGAAGTCGGAGACGTGAACCGGGTTGTCGGCGGGCAGGCCGCCTTCCTTGTCGCTCTTTCCGTAGGCGATGCCGCCTCGGATGCCGCCGCCCGCGAGCACGGTCGAGTAAACTCGGCCCCAGTGATCGCGGCCGCCGCCTTTGTTGATCTTCGGGGTGCGGCCGAACTCTCCGGTCCACGCGACCAGGGTTTCATCCAGCATGCCGCGTTCACGCAAATCTTCGAGAAGAGCGGAGAACGCTCGATCTACCGGCGGCAGCAACTTCTCTTTCATCTTGGGGAAGTTCTTGCTGTGCGTGTCGAAGTTCTGCTCCGATTGTTTGAACATCCACGGCACCGTGACCAGTCCGACCCCGGCCTCAATGAGCCGGCGGGCGATCAGGCAACTGCGGCCGAAGCGGTTGTCGCCATAACGCTCGATCACCCGGGCCGGTTCATTGTCGAGACGGAACGCCTTCCAGGCCGGTCCCGACCGCAAGACGTCGAGAGCGAGTTGCTGAAAGCGCTCGTAGTCGCGTTCCGGCGCGGCTATAGTTGCTTGCGATCCTTGAAGTTGAGCGAGCAGATTGGCCCGGGAATCCATGCGTTCGCCGTCAACGCCTTCGGCCCGGTCGAAGCCGGGCAGTCGTTCACCGGGGTTCCAGGTCTCACTAAAGATAAAGAGTGGATCGAACTTGGGCCCGAGGAAACCGGCATGTTGGCCCGCCCACATGGCGTTGTTTTGATCGCCGACGGGACGAGGAAGCTGCACGGCCGCGGGCAAGCCGTTGCGATCGCCACGCAATTGGCGGATGACGCCGCCCAAGCTCGGCGGATCACGGCGATCGAGTTGCGGCTCACCTCCCGAGCGCTGCGTGTGGCGGAGCCCGGTCAAGTTATAATGGACGCCGACTCCATGCGTGTCCGACCCGTGCCAGGTCGAGCGGATAATGGAATAGTGGTCGGCCAGCTTCGCCATCATCGGCAGATGTTCACAAATGCGAATTCCGGGAACGTTGGTCTCGATCGACGCGAATTCACCGCGTGTGCCTTCGGGAGCGTCAGGCTTGGGGTCGAACGTTTCTTGCTGAGCGGGACCGCCAGTCATGTACAACAGGATGCAGGCTTTCGCTTTTCCGAACGAAGAGCCCGCCGCCGTCGCGGAACGCACGGCAAGCATCTGATCCAACCCGAGCCCGATTGGCGTGAGCGCGCCTGCTTGAAGAAAGGTTCGTCGATTCATGTTCGAGCCCTGAGGAGGGAATACCGGCGGGAGGGCGGATGACGTAGCTGATTGTTAGTGTACGCTGAACGACGATTTCATGAAAGTCTTTTATCGACCAATTTTGAACATCCACTCGCGAAAAAAGCAGGTGCGGCTTACGATTCCTTATCGCGAATCCACGCCCGAACGGAGTGCCTCATGAATCGCATCATCGCGCTCGCCGTCCTTTTCGCCGCCTCGACCGCCGTTTGCGCGGAGACGCCGCAGGAAGTGTTCGAGAAGCGGATTCTGCCGATCTTCAAGTCGCCGAATCCCTCGAGCTGTGTGCAGTGCCATCTTTCCGGCGTCGATCTGAAGGACTATTTGCTCCCTTCCGCTCGCGATACGTTCCTCTCGCTTCGCGATCAGAAACTCATCGACCTCGATAACATCGACAAGTCGAAGATTCTTGATTTCATTCAAAAGGGCAAGGAGGACAAAGCGAAGGCGACGGCCATCCATCAGGCGAACCGGGCCAAGGAATACGAGGCCTTCGTTGGCTGGTTAAAAGCCTGCGCCGCGGATGCCGAGCTGCGGAACGCGCCGGCGCTTGATGCCACCAAGACGGCGAAGCCGGCCCTGCCCCGCGAGGTGATCCGTCATGCACGGCAGGATCGCTTGCTGGCGTCTTTCGAAAACACGATCTGGTCGATGCGTTTCCGCTGCATGAGTTGCCATACGGAGGGGACGCCGGGCAACATCAAGAATGTCGCCAAGTGGGGCGAGCAGGTCGCGTGGTTCAAGAAAGACGGGCCGGAAGCGACGCTCAATTATCTCCTGAGCAGCAAGTTGATCGACTGGAAGAACCCGGAGAAGAGCCTGCTGCTCACGAAGCCGCTCAACCAGGTCAAGCATGAAGGCGGCATCAAGATCGAGGTCGGCGATCTCGGGTACAAGGCGATCCGTTCGTTTTTGGACGATGTCGTGAAGATCAAGAGCGGGGGGTATCCGACACCCGCGTCGTTGCCCAAGCCGAATACGACGGCCACTTTCGGTTCAGAGATCTGGATCAAGTTGACCAACACGCCGCCGGCCTGGGGTGATCATCTTCTGCAAGTGAACGTGTACGCCTGGGACGAGAAAAAAGGCGCCTTCGATAGTGAACCAATTGCCTCGACCGACCGCAAGGTGTCCGGCAAAGGGGCCGTGTTCCAGCATACGCTTACGATGCAGGCGGCGGTTGATTCGGAAAGAGCCCAGAACTGGAAAAAAGCCAAGGCGGCACTGCCGCGCGGCAAGTATCTCGTGAAGGTCTATGTCGATTCGAAGAACATGCTGGCGAAGGATTGGCAAACGATTCTGGGCGATGCTGACTATGTCGGCAAGGCGGAGATCACCGCCGACTGGCGCGAAGGCTACGGGGCGATGACCGTCATTGATGCGAAGAAGATCGCCAAGTAGCGTCTAAATGTGTCTCAAGACACGGCAAGGATTCCCCACCGCGACACAGTTCGCGGGGATCGACTTCGTGACCACGCTGCCGGCGCCGATCGTGACGTTCGATCCGATGTCAACTCCCGGTACAATGACCACGCTTGCTCCGATCCAAACATTATCGCCGATCGAAATGGGCTTGGCGTACTCCAGTCCAGAAGTTCGAGCTACCGGGTCCACCGGATGACCGGCCGTGGAAATGACGACGTTCGGGCCGATGAATACGTTGTCGCCAATTGTCACCAGAGCGCAATCGAGAACAACCAGTTGGTGGTTGGAATAGAAATTCTTGCCTAGCCGAATGTTGTAGCCGTAATCGCAGAAGAAAGGTGGTTCCAGATAGGCATCCGTCGGGTAGCCGAAAAGTTCCTGCAAGGTTGCCTTATCCAGGTCTCCGACTTGTTGATTATATTTGGCACACAAAATCTTCGCTCTCTTCCTCTCACTGAGCAGTTGAACTCCATTGGCGAAATACATTTCCCCGGCGAGCATCTTCTCTTTTTCAGTTGCGTGTTCGGCCATGAAATCACTCCTTCGAAGAAATGCGTTTTTCGGGTGCGTGACGTGGCCTATCGCGTGCTGCTCTGACAACGCAATCTCGTAGGGCGGGTCGAGTCTTCGAGGCCAGCCGTCTTACTTTCACCTGTTCATGTGCTCGCGATGCCCGCTTCAATCGGCTCGATTGCGGTGACGTGCAGCAACGCGCATGTGCGGAAACGCGAAGGCACCCCATCTCGCTCGTTCAGCCCGACCAATATGTCGCTGCGAGTCAAGAACGCCATTTCCGGATGCCGGACCTCGTACTTCTCGCCGCTTGACATCACGAGTCGGAACGGGCTGAAAGGTTGTGCTCGAAGTAGGTCGCGAAACGTTTGGACGGTCATTTTTACTCCCTTCGTTTACTTTCGTGATTTGAAAAGCTGATTTCATCCTAACAATGGCGTCCTCGATGAACAAGAGTTGGCCCGCTGTGCGACTCATTTCATGCTGGCACGACGACAAAGCCCTCACCCGCTCGGACCACGATCGGTTCAGGTAGATCAACCCAGCCGTCTTCGCCTACCGTTGCTTTCGTGAGAAGAGACAACCGCTTGCTGGTGACCGGATCGATTCGAAACACGTTGATTGAGACGCCGACGGGGACGTCTTCTAGATGAAAACGGGGGATGATGCGGTCGTCCGCGAAGTGAAAAGTGAACTCGGGATCGCGGTAGAGCGGCAGCATCAGCCGCCGGTCCGTTTCACCTGGAAGCCGAGTTTCTCGAGTTCCAGGATGACCCGCTCGCGTTGGTCGCCCTGAATCTCGATGCAGCCATCTTTGACGGTGCCGCCGGTGCCGCAACGCGACTTGAGCTTCGCGGCAAGTTCGAGGAGAGCCGCCTCGCTGAGTGGCGTGTCGAAGATGGTGGTGACGCCCTTGCCGCGCCGGCCTTTGGTTTCACGGCCGACACGAAGCAGAGGGGCTTTCTTGGGCGCCAGGTTGCGGGCGCCAGGTTCTTCCAGAGGCATAGCAATTCACTCCCGCAAGCTGACACAGGCCATTTCGAGATGATTGCGAATATAGAGCCGTCCGTCGGACATGGCCGGGTTGTTCCAGGTCTTTTTGCCCTCGAGCACTTTCATGCGGCCAAGTTCGTCGAACCGTTCCGGCGTCGCCCGCACCAGCACGATTTCGCCGAACTCCGATAGGATCACGAGGCGATCGCCCGCCAGAAGAAGCTGCCCGTGGCCGATGCCTGCTCCCTCGCCCGGGATGCGCTTATCGGTCCATTTCTTCGAGCCGTCAGCCGCGCTGATGCATTGAAGATCGCCGTCGTCCAGGCCGTAAATGTGACCGTCGAACAACACGGGGCTAGCGAATTTGCAACGCATGCTCGCCCGGCTCGTGGTCCAGACTTCCTGGACGGACCAGGATTCACCGTTGGATTCCACGCGAAGCAGCGCGCCGCCCCTGCCATAACCGGAGGCGATGAAGACCTCCCCCGGCCGCGTGATGATCGGTTGCATACCCAGGCCGCCGGCCACGCCGCCAAACGAGATGGGCGTAGCCGTCACGTTCTCGACGACGATCGGTTGGGCCACGTTGATGCCTTGGTCGGTGGTCCAGCGGTGCCGCCAGAGTTCCGCGCCGTCGTCAGGATCATAGCCAGCCAAACCTTGGCCGTCGAAAAGCAGAATCTGCGTGTGTTCGAGCAACGAGACGAGCATGGGCGACGAGTAGCCCGCCTGAGCGTTGCCCGACCGCCAGACGACCTCGCCTGTTTTACGATCGTAGGCCATCAGCGCCTTGCCGGCACTGGATTGCGATTGCGTACCGGGATTCACGACAACTACATCGCCATACACGAGGGGCGAACCACTCATAGCCCAGCTCAGGTTCTTATTTCCTTGAAGCGTATCGACCGCCCACTTGCGAGTGCCCGTGGCGCCATCAAGGCAGACGAGCAGGCCGGTCGCGCCGATCGCGAACACTTCACCGCCGTCAACCGTGGGCGTCGCTCGCGGCCCCTCGCCGCCGGTTCCCTTGAACTTGGCTGGCCAGGTGTGAGCCCAGCATTCTTTCCCGTTCAGTGCGTCGTAGCAAACGACAGCCTCGTCATCGAGACGCTGTTCCATGGTGAACAGGAAGCTGTTGACGATCGCAAAACTGGAAAAACCGCCGTAGGTCAATTGCTTCCAGACCACTAGAGGTTTGCGTTCGTTGAAGTCGGGCAGCAACGCCGGTCCATCAACCACACCGGTGCGATCCCAACCGCGGTAGCCGGGCGAGTCCTCAGGTTGGGGTGTGAGGTCAATCGTCCGATCCGAGCGTTCGCGGCGTTGTTCCGCGATCTTGTCTTCATGGGAGGCATTGAACAGGTGCAGTACCCAGCGGCGTACTTTGAGAGTCGAGCCAAGGTCGCCGCTATGTTCCGCTTCCAGTGTAAACCAGCCGCCGCCGATCAGGACAAGGAGTGCAACGGAAACATAGGTCTTGGACCAACCAGCGAAGAAGAGCGCCCACAGCCCCAGAAAAGTGCCGCCGGCGATTAGCAATAGCTGACGGAAGAGGACGAACCACTGACGATCTTTATCGTGCCCCTCCCCAATGCTCGACGCGACATACATGAATACGACGGCAACAATGACAACTTGGGGAAAACCAACGCGGAAGATGCGCGCCAAGATACCGCGAACGGGAACATCTACACGAGCGGAAGAAAGATTGGCCATGACTGAATTCCGTTTCTGAAGCGTGCGGACCCGGGCTCTATCCCTTGATTATAGTCCACAATTTTCACAAAAACCGGTCGATCCACGGCCGCGTGCAGATGTGTTGGAACGGCGTGCACTCTCCCGAGTATATCGGCAACGGCGCTCGATTCATTCAGACAATTACAAACGCAACGACAAATCGTAGATTTCTTCCGCGTCCAATACCAGATCGTTGCGTTCGAAGAGTTGGGCGATGGCCGCCCGATGGATCTTCATTTTGGTCCCGCCGACGCCGATAGCACCGTAGCAAACGGTATTGTCGCGTGTGACGGCTTTGTCGAAGATCTCAATCCCTTCAATACCGACCGGCGGCACGGCATTCAGGTCGATGGCCACGCGCAGCGTGGAACATGTCGCGCGGATCTTCTGGGGCAGCAACACCGCGCCTGCCGCGCCGGACGCGATAACCAGGTCCCGGCCTTCCAATGCTTTCGGACCATCCGCCGAACTGGTCGTCGAAACAGCCTCGACGCGAGCGTTGGGCACTTTAGCGCGAATGGCCTGGCAAACCGCTTCCGCTCTCGGCATTTGCCGTGAGCCGATTCGAACGTGAGCCCCGTTGCGTGCCAGCATCAATGCGGCCCGTTGCCCCACCGGACCGGTGCCTCCAAGAATCAAGGCGTTCGCGGTGTCGATGTCCATGTGCTTGACCGCCGCACGAACGGCCGCGGCGGCCGTCGTGTTCGATCCATTCGAATCGAGCATGACCGAAACGCTCAAACCGGCCGTTCGGAACACGTCGCGAATCTTGGCGAGCACCTGCTCGCCGATGGTGACATCGCTGCCGCCGATGAAGATGGCTGTGCGACGGAGATCATTCGGCGAGCGCGTGAAGATCGCCCCGTGAGCCAGAAATTCGACCTGCTCCGGCTTCACCCCGCCGTAACTGAAGAGATGATCAACCCCGGCATCGACGGCGACGACGCGATCGAAGACCGATGGCTGAACATCGGTGTCGAGCTGGATGAGAATCTTTGACTTGTCCATGATCGATAAAACCCTGTAGGACAGGCCTCCCGGCCTGTCCCAGGTAAGAAACAGTAATTAACAATCTGAAATGGACACGCGCGCGAGGACAGGCCGGGAGGCCTGTCGCCACATCAGTGGATCATTCGAACGGGTGCTTGGTTTCCTTCTTGGCGATGATCTCGTCGATCTTCGGCTCGTTCTTCATGGCGCGAGCGATTGACAGCTTGACGGCTTCGTAGTTGTTCTTGTAGATCTTGGCATTGCTGTTGGCGCTGCCGGCGATAAAGACGCCGCAGACGATGACGAGATTGTCGGCCTGATCGCGGGGGATGACTCCTTCGACGACCGAGTCGGTCACGGCGCGGGCGACGGCGGCCTGGGCCGGCCCGAACATTTGCAGCACTTGTTTGCTGCCTTTGAGCGTGACTTTCGTAATCATCACGGTTGCCGGCTTGCAGATCAGGTTGGGGGAAACGACGGCCAGCAAGTTCGTGTGGCCGGCCGATTGGCGGGACAGCGCGTTGGCGAAGGCGACGCCGACCGGGCCGTTCTTATCGCCGATCAACAGATCGATGTGCGAGACGTTGTCGAGGTCACTGCCTTCGATCACCAGCGCTTCGCCGATATACATGGACATTCTGATGTTCTCCTTGAAGAGGTTCCGCGAGTGTGTCGCGATGACGACGGGGTGAACTATATCAACCGCCAGACCGAGAGCAACCGATTTCTCCTCGTCACGGCCGGATTCGGAATTCATACGATTTAGCTCAGAGGCTTCTCTCACCCCCCCAGGACCTTGCGATGCCCACGCCCTTGACCGATGAACTCCGTGATCGGTTGGCCCTCACGCTCGTCCCCGGGCTCGGGCCGAAACTGACCGCGGCCATGCTCGAAAACTTCGGTTCCGCCAGTGCCGTCCGCCATGCGGCCTTCACGGAACTCATGCAAGTTCCGCATGTCGGCGAGAAGCTGGCCCGCCAGTTTGGCGGCGCTCTGGCCGCCATTGATGTCGACGCCGAGATTGAACGACTGAAGCGCTTCAACACCCATCTGCTGGCGTTAAACCTTCCCGGGTATCCGGCCGCCCTGGCCACGATCGACGATGCGCCGCAGTTGCTTTACATTCGCGGCGAGATCAAGCCTGAAGATGCGAATGCAGTCGCCATCGTCGGTTCCCGGCAGTGCACGCCCTACGGTATACGCGTCACCGAAAAACTAGCTGGAGGCCTGGCGCGGGCTGGATTCACGGTCGTCAGCGGTCTGGCTCGTGGAATCGACGGCGCCGCTCACCAGGGAGCGCTCAACGGGGGCGGCCGCACGATCGCGGTCTTGGCCGGCGGCCTATCGAATATCTACCCACCCGAACATCTGGAGCTTTCGCGATCCGTCGAAGCGTCCGGCGCTCTTATCACCGAGACACCGATGGCCATGAGCCCGATGCGCGGCATGTTTCACGCCCGCAACCGGTTGATCTCGGGACTGTCCCGCGCGGTCGTGGTGGTTGAAGCCAATGAACGCAGCGGCGCCCTCATCACCGCGCGGCACGCCGGCGAACAGGGTAGAGATCTTTTCGCTCTCCCCGCGAACGTCGATAGCCCGAGCAGTGCCGGCAGCCTGAAACTCATTCGCGACGGAGCTCGGGTGATTCGCCATTTGGATGATCTACTGGAAGATTTGAAGGGAATCGATATTGCCACATCGCCGCAACGAAATGAGCCACCCTCGCTCTTCACTGATCTACCGAAGGTGATCGAGAAACCGGCAGGGCTCGACCCGCTGCCGTCCCGCGTTTGGGATTATCTGACCGAGCCCAAACACATCGATGATATCACGCGCGAGATGGAAATCTCGATTTCCGAGATCAGCAGGCTTTTGATGTCGTTGGAAATCAAAAAGATCGTTCGCCGTCTACCAGGCAACCAGTACGAACGTCGGTAGATCTACGTGTGGATCGCATCATATTGAGCGAAGGTGTACGAACCGAAGATCAGAACGGGACCCCAGGCGGCGAGTGCCGGCGAGATGTAATCGCTGTCGCCCAGGAACTTGCAGAAGAAGATCGTCCCGAAGAACACACCGCACATGATGAGACAAAGACCGGCACTGATGAATACGTGGCGGGATTGATCGCGCAAGATGATGGAAAGCCCCAAGATGACGAGAAGCATGCCGATGATCATGCGGCTGAGACGCATGTGGAACATGACGGCGATCGACGCCTGTCGCGGCGAGTCCGACTTGTTCAATAGCTCATAGAGCTTGGTCGTCGACGCGTAGACGTACCACTTCGGATGCCGCGTCACCGTATCGAAGTCGATGTCGCGCGTGCGTAGGAAGTACTTTCCGGGAAAGAGCGTGACGAGATTGTCGGGGCGGAATTCCTTGTCGATCTCGGGCGGAGTCGTGTTCGAGAGCAACCAGCCGCCGCTCAGAACTTCGCCATTCGCCGGCACATACTTGGCCGAGGCAGCCGTCAGGTGCATCATGTTGCTCTTCGTCGATTCCGGCAACGTGGCATAAAACTGCCGAATAACAAGTTCTTTTCGCAAGGCGACAGCGCCTTCAATGTGTACCCCGTCCGGATCGTAGGCGCCATGGACGGACACCTCTTTCTCGCCATCGGGGTCGTCGCGATCGGTCATCAACTTATTCGCGATGCGGGGAATAACGAGTTCCTGCATCGCCAGACCTAGGCTCAACACGATCACCGACCCCATCAGGATCGGACGCAGAACACGATGAGTGGAGACGCCGGCCGAAAGCACCGGCAAGAGTTCGTTGTTGCGCTGCATCCAGGCGATCGTAAACATCGCCCCGAGCAGAGCGATCGCCTCGCACAGCCGGTCGAAGTATTGGATCGAGCGGTAAAAGTAATAGTTGCCGATGTTCTTGAGGACGTCCAACGATCCATTCGCCTTAACGGCAAAATCGTCAAGGTTGGTGAACATGTCGACAATGACGTATAGGCTCAATGTGCTGAGTAGGCAGATTGCATAGGCCCGAAAAAAGGCCGCCATCAACATGCGGTCGAGGATGGTCATGGAGCGGCCTCCCTCGGCGGCGGCAGCAATTCGCGACGCCAACGCGGCTGATAGTGAACGATGAACGCATGGATATAATCGTTTGCCGTGGTGGCGGCACTGTCGCCAAAACCGTTGGCGCGGAGTTCCCGCATGGCCTCGGCGGCGCTCCAATGGTCATATTCCATGCGATAGATCGCGGTCAGCAGGCCCGTGCGATGCAACCCGGCCTTGCAGTGGAGCAGAATAGGTCGTGAATCAGGATCGTCGCACACGTTCAGAAAAGCACCAATCACCTTCGGATACTCGGTCGGCGCCTTGTCCCGCGAAGGGATGTCGAAACTGAGCATGACGTAGCGGGCCCCGGCCTGCCGGCAGACTTCACTCTCGAGCGTGCGTGAACCGGTTTGGTAATACGATTCGGGAAGACGCGGATCGGGGTCTTCATCCTGCAAATTGATGACGGTACGAATGCCGTAACGATCGATTGCCTCACGGAAGCCGTTCGCGGTCAGCTGGCCACAACGGTAGAACTGGCCGGCAGAGACTTCGCGCAGCCGCTTGCCGTGCGCGTAAGTGGCTCGAAAGTGGAGAATGGGCACCGTCACGATCATCGTGACAATCCCCAGACCGAATCCCCAACGCATCCAGGCGGGCATGGGTTCCTTCCCATGAAATAATGAACAGGCGTCCCCGGAGGAGGATCATGCCAAATAACTCGATTTCGGGCAAGAGGGATATGCGAATGCGCCGATACCTTGCTTTGTTCGAGTAACTTCGTTCGCCACGGAAATTCCAAGTGCATTTTCGGGGAAACGATATGCAGTTAGGGACTACGCACGTTCCAGTTAAAGGTAGGCTGCATCGATATCTTCTTGCGCATCGGGCAGATAAACGACGGGAAGGTTCATCGCGGACGCCTCACATGGGATTCAATTTGCTCCCATGGAAGGACATGCCCCGGATCGGCTTCGTAGGCCGCCACCCGCCGGAGCAGTTCACCTTGAAGTTCTTCGGTCAATTCCGGCTGACGGCCTCGATCAATAAAGTCATCCCAAGCACGGAACAGAAAGTCTAACTGCTCGCACTCGGGCCACGTTTGTACCGTTTGCAAAGTCGATGCCGAGTCCACGGTCGTCTCCCATTCTGGTCGAGTGATCAAGCCGACGTCCATAAGTCTAGCAGAAAAAAATCCTCTACGGAAGAGGTCGAGAAGCGGCTCCCACCCGATTCACACTCGCATCGCGCCGAAACAAGCTCGAACCGGGCAAGCCCTTGACGCACGCCGAGCCTCGCCTTAACTTGATGAAGGCTTCTCAGGCTCGAAAATACCCTGCGTGACGCTCTCGCGCGGACTGAACAGGAAATCGACTCGCCATGGCATCTACGTGCGTCGTCGGGTTGCAGTGGGGCGATGAGGCGAAGGGGAAGATCGTTGACGTGATCGGCGATCAACACGATCTCGTCGTCCGTTACAACGGCGGCGCCAACGCCGGGCACACCGTCGTCTGGGGCGACCGCATCTTCAAGCTATCTTTGCTGCCGACGGGCATTCTCAAACCACATCTGCGTTCGGTCATCGGCAACGGGCTGGTCATTTACCCGCCCAAACTTCTCGAAGAGATCAGGACGCTCCGCGCAGCCGGCGTTAAAGTGAGCGACAACCTCGCTGTCAGCGATCATGCGCATGTGATTTTTCCTTACCATCTCGAAGAAGAGCGGCTCATCGAAAAAGGCTCGGATGCCGGCATCGGCACCACCGGCCGTGGCATCGGACCCTGTTATCAAGACAAAGTCGGCCGCATCAACGGCGTCCGCATGGGGGAACTGCTCTATCCAGATCACCTGCGCACGCGCCTGCGGTCGATCATTCCACGCAAAAACGTCCTGATCAACTCGCTCGCCTCGGGCAAGGATACCCTGCACGACTACAACCCCGACGCGGTCTGCGACGAGTATCTTCGCTACGCGGATGAACTCAAGCCGTTCATCACGGATACGACTCGTCTGCTGCACGACAACTTGAAGGCCGGCAAGCGCATCATCTTCGAGGCGGCTCAAGGCAGCCTGCTCGACATCGACCACGGCACCTATCCGTATGTGACGAGCTCGAACAGCCTGCCCGGCGGCATCTGGAACGGCTGCGGCGTCCCGGCCAAGCATATCAGCCGGATCATCGGCGTCGTCAAAGCCTACACCACCCGCGTGGGCAAAGGACCCTTCCCCACCGAGCTCGACGATGGTCCTCAGGGCATTGGCGAGCGGATCCGCAAGATCGGCCGGGAGTTTGGCACAGTCACCGGCCGCCCGCGCCGCACCGGCTGGTTCGACGCCGTCGCTGTGCGTTATACCTCCATGCTCGCCGGCGTGGACGAAATCACTGTCATGCTGCTGGATGTCCTCAGCGGTTTGAAGGAAGTAGCCATTTGCACCGGTTACACGCTTGACGGCAAGCCGATCGACCACTTCCCCAGCGACGTCTTTCTCCTCGATCGGTGCAAGCCGATCTACGAGACTCTCCCGGGTTGGGATGAAGACCTCACGATCGCAAGGAAGAAGAGCGACCTGCCCAAGGCTGCACTCAAGTACGTTGATCGAATTGCCGAATTGCTCGGAATTCGAGTTTCGATTGTGTCCGTTGGGCCGGACCGAGCTCAGACAATCACCTTGTGATTGAAGCAACTTTTTCTCGCGATCCGTCGCATGGAAGAGCATCGGGTGCGTTCTCTGGAAAATCCGGCGAACGGAGCCGGTGTATCGGGGACATCCTCAAAAAAGGATTGCCTCCTTTAACCCGAGAGAAAGGGTCGGAAGTGACTCGTTCTTCCGCTTTTTTGATCGGAGCCCGAGATGAAACCTGCCGCCGCCTCGGCGTTCTTGGCTGACGCCCGCGCCTTTCACGAAGACGAAGACGGCATGGAGACTTTGCAAGTCGTCATGATCGCCGGCATTTCCGCGGTGATCTTGCTGGTGCTCGTGGCCTTCTGGAAAGACATAAAAGGCTGGGTGACCAAAACCTTCAGTAAGACCAAACAAGAGTTGCCGGAATGACCGAACTGGGCGCCCCGGAGCGGCGCCTATCGCGCCGCCCGTGGTGGATCGCGGCCTTGATCGGGTTCCCTCTGGCGGGACTCACTGGCATGTTCGACGCGGGATACTTCTTGCCACGACATCTGGCGGGAACGTTTGCCGCGGGTGTTTTGACAGCGCTGTTGATCGTCTGTACCGTCACCGATCTGGCCGGGAAGAAGATCTTCAATTGGAGACTTACAGTGCCTGGCTTTGGGCAGTTATGGTCAACACGGGCGCTTCGATCGCGACGCTGGCGACCGATCAATCGCTGGAATTCCCGCTGGATGAATCCGTCGCTCCGACGCTTCTGCAACGTCTTGGTGCGGTCGGGTTCCCGGGTTGCATGATCGGTTCCTTCGCCTGCTTTTTCGCGTTGCTGATTGTCTATCAGCTTTCCGGCTTTCGTGGGGCGGGCGATGTGAAACTGGCGGCAGCCTCGGGCACGTGGCTGGGGATCCAGAACGGCTTGATGGCGATCTTGTACACCTATAGCGTCGCCGGTGTCGTGCTCGCCTGTTGGTTGATCGCCCGCGTCGGTCCTGTGAAAATCTTTGGCGGCCTGGCCCGACGCGTGGGTGCCTCGTTGCTGCCCGGCCTCGTGATGCCGCCTACAGAAGATCATTTGCAGTTAATGTGCCGGCCGGTGCCGATGGCCGCCTTCTTCGCCGCGGGAGCGGGGCTGGCGATTTCAGAAGTGTTAAATCGATGAAGCGTCGCGTAAAGCGCCGGGGCATCGCCAGCCTGGAAGCCGTGATGGCCACCGCCATCACCGTGCCCATGTTCGTTTTGCTTCTCAAGCTTGGCTTGATCTTACTGCGCTGGCTATATCACGTCGTCGCCACCTTGGTCGGTTGGCCCTGCCTCTGAGGATTCGTATGCCGGACCCGAGCGAGTATTTCCGGTCGGCTGAATGGCTGTGGGGCTTGTGGCTCGCGTCCACCTTATCTCTTTTGCCTGTTCACCTATCGCGGTCTGCGCTCGCTCAGCAAACTCTCGATTCGCCAGTTACTTGACGAGGAAGACGGCGCCGCCTATTCGCTATCCTACGTCATGGTCATGCCGATCTACATTCTTCTGCTCTGCCTTGTCATCGAAACGACGATGGGCTTGATCGCCAAGATCGGCACCGTCTATTCCGCCTACGCCGCGGCACGCAACGCCATTGTCTATAGCTCAATCGATCCGGCGTCCGCCGACGAACGAGCCCGACACGCCGCCGTTCGCGCGATGGTCCCCTTCGCGAGTTCCGGCCAACGGCACACGGATGGCACGGCTCACACCGTGGCGCTGCCCGACGAGATGCCGCGTTCGCTCAATGGCCAATTGGGGATCAGCTAAGAAGCTCCGGATTGATTTCCGCCGGCGCCTTCGAGCGATCCTCGAAGGCGACGATGACGATGACGTGCTTGGCCGTGAGGAAGGGATGATCTCCATTATCGCGATCCTCACGATGTTCTTCTTCTTTCTGCTGGCAGCCGTCGTCGCCAACATCGGCTTGGTGGTAAACCAGAAAACGAAATGCAAAACGCCGCCGACGCGGTGGCGAAGTCATGCACGCTTCAGCGAGCGCGGACGCTCAATGCCATTACGGCGGCCAATCATCTGACGGGCGAACTGATGGCGATCGTGGTGTTGCACGAGGCGTTTGGGTGCAAGTTCGACAACGAAGACAAGGAGGAGACTCAGAACACAACGGGCTATGACAACGAACTAGATGATTCGTGGCGAACCGTGAAAGGATCGCAGCATGTAGTTGAAACTTGGCATCCCGATCCTCGTGGGCGTGTTGGCCGCCGGCCTGAACTTCATGGTGCTGGGCCAGAAGGCGCCCACCAAGATGTTCGTTCGCGTCAACGAAGACGTGAAGGCGGGCACGAACATTGATGCCGCCGTCCTGGAGAAAGTTGAACTGAGCGGCGATGTCGGTTCGCTCGACCAGACCGCCATCCCTTATGCGATGCGTGCGGTTCTTGTCGGCCGGCCGTTGCCGCGCGATTTGAAGCCGGGCGGGGTGCGTTTGGCCCCCGTGATCGTGTGATGCCCCCCCTGGGGGCGGAAAGCAACCACGATTCTTCTGCCGGAAAGGGACACACCCCTCCCTAGAAGAATCCAACATGTCCAGAAGAATCCAACATGTCCGGAAGAAACGAACCAAAACAGAAGAAATGTCGTT
>Ga0105048_10006898_pt1 | contig 18295 bp, 15 predicted proteins | sample MAT05_FD_78382 | JGI IMG/M metagenome (GOLD analysis project Ga0105048, IMG submission 78382) | Freshwater microbial communities from Lake Fryxell liftoff mats and glacier meltwater in Antarctica - MAT-05 | ecosystem: Environmental > Aquatic > Freshwater > Ice > Liftoff microbial mat | place... | reverse complement strand
GTATGCACATAAAGAGTGAATAACATCCTCAGGATTCCATCCTTTTTTAATTCAATTCGAACCTATTCAACCATATTGCCGTGAAGTAATTCATCTATGTTGATGGGTAATGCCACAGTGTTTATTATATCGAATTAAAATCCATTGCCAATCCATTTGTTAATTTTTCATCAAACCAATGCCAAATATCAAAACGAAGGGTTCCTTTTTCCCACCAATAAAAATCAACCTCAATTTCATCATCTGAATTGGTCGGGATATCCGCAAACGCAGACCACATTTTTTCTAAATCATGGACATTCATTTCTTCTTATTCGCCTTAATATATTTTACTCTTTTCTCTGCTACTTTCAATGCTTGTATTCCTAAATCTTCATCTTGTATTTCATACAAAATCTTGTCGCTTAGGAACGAAACCAAAAGTTCGTCTGCATTGTAAGCGTATATATTGGCAAGTTTCAGAACTACTTCTTTTGTGATTTTCCTTTCTCCACGCTCCATTTTGCTCAAAATAGCAACGTCAATATCGAGCAAAGCAGCAACTTTCCGCAATGGAAGTTTCTTTTCCTCTCGAATGTGTCTTAACTTTTTGTCTATCGTTTCTGTTGACATGTAATCTATTGACATAATGTGTCAGAATTAAAAAAAGATTTTGAATTGGATCCATTAGTTTCAACATTTCTATCGAGCATTGGGAAATTAGCTCTTTTGCAAAACGTGCATATTGAGTTGGCTTCCCGAAAAAGCGGGGCAAGTTGTGCGGTTTTTTGAAAATGTGCCTGTACGCCAGAGCTAAAATTATTATTTTGAGTATGTGGTGGGAAAAATTTTCATACAATCGGATCGCTCTGTGGTTGCCAAATGCTGTCCGGTAATTTTTGTCAAGATGTCAACGTGCGTTTTCCGGAAGTCCGTTTTTTCGGAGCATAGTCGTTCTTTAGGCTTGCATACAACGACCGATTTTCTAGGTAATGTAAATGAAATACCGTTTGAATTTATGTATGAATCCAGTTCCGTTTCTTTTTATTGTTCCAAACATCAATCACAACATCATTCATCTCTATTACTCATAAAATGGTCCAAACCATTTTATGGTTAACGCTGGTATAATTCGCACATTCCCCCATTTCCACATTCGCTCTCTAACAAATTCATTGTTCGAATACGAATTATGTAAAGTGATTCATTAAGTTTGTCGGAATGTCAGCAATATTCAGACATATTGGAAAATACGCTCAATTGATGGGCAATACTTTCAGCAAACTGGAGCGCGCTAGAGTTTATAAGGTGCTAATTCCGAGAGAGGTGGATAAGATTGGTTTACAATCTTTGGGTATTGTTGCGTTGCTTTCACTTTTTATGGGTGCTGTTGTTACGTTGCAAACCGCATCTAACATAGACAGCGGTTGGATTCCACGGTGGACAATCGGATTCACCACTCGGCAAACAATGATTCTAGAATTTTCTAGTACAATTGTTTGTCTTATTCTTTCCGGAAAAGTGGGAAGTAATATCGCCTCTGAGATAGGTACAATGCGCATCACAGAACAAATAGATGCGATGGATATAATGGGTGTCAATTCTGCCACATATCTGATACTACCTAAAATCGTTGCGGCCATGTTCATTTTTCCCTTTTTGGTAATAATGAGTATGTTTTTGGGAATTGGTGCAGGTGCAGCGATAGGCAGTGGAACGGGTGTTATCTCTCTGACGGATTATATTTATGGTTTGCAGTATTCTTTTGAGCCTTGGCAGGTTTCATACGCACTAATAAAAACGGTGGTTTTCGCATTTATTATTACTAGTGTGAGTGCCTATCACGGCTACTATACTCGAGGTGGGGCGCTTGAAGTAGGTCAGAGCAGCACTAGAGCTGTTGTGTACAGTATTATTCTTATCATGATTTCTAATTATGTCCTCACTCAATTGCTTTTGTTGTGATTCAAGTAAAAAATATATCGAAGAGTTTTAATGGCAACAAGGTGCTGAATGATATATCTGTGGAGTTTTTTCCAGGCAACGTAAATTTTATAATTGGCCGAAGTGGATCGGGTAAATCGGTTCTCACAAAATGTATTGTTGGATTGATGGAGGTCGATCAAGGGGATATATTTTTTGATAATCGCAATTTTACTTTATTGGATCGATGGGATAGAAAATCGATTCGCCAGGAGATGGGAATGTTGTTTCAGGGGTCAGCATTGTTTGACAGCATGACTACTGAGGAGAACGTCATGTTTCCGCTCAAGATGTTTAGCTCAATGAGCCTAAGTGAAATGAAGGATCGTGTTGACTGGTGTTTGCAACGAGTTAATCTTGAGGGGAAAAACAAATTATATCCCAGCGAGCTTAGTGGAGGAATGCAAAAGAGAACGGGTATTGCGCGAGCGATTGCGATGAATCCAAAATATCTGTTTTGCGATGAACCAAATTCAGGTCTCGATCCGCAAACGGCTATTGTAATTGACAATCTTATTCGTGAGATTACTTACGAATTCAAAAGCACCACGATTGTGGTGAGTCACGATATGAATTCTGTGATGGAGATTGGTGACAAAATCAATTTTATTTACGAAGGAAATCTTTGGTGGCAGGGTAATAAAATGGACATTCTCCATACCGATAATCAAGAAATAAATGACTTTGTATTTCCATCAACTTTTATGAAGGAAATACGCGATAATTTAAAAGGGATTTAAGCAGCCTTTCATTCAACAATTTTCTACCTGAAAATGGTAAGTCTTTCGCCATCGAGTCGAAGCATAACAAACAACAATATTGTAAAAGCCATAAGCGATGATCCACCATAACTAAAGAATGGCAATGGAATACCTATGATAGGAGCAAGACCTATCACCATTCCTACATTGATAAGCAGGTGGAGAAATAATATAGACGCGACGCAATAACCGTAGACTCGAGAGAATTGTGATCGCTGTCGCTCGGCAAGATTTATAAGTCGAATGATTAGTGCAACAAAGAGAATAATAACGCTAAGACTTCCAATAAATCCCCATTCTTCGGCAACAGCACTAAAGATAAAATCGGTCCATTGTTCGGGTACATAGTTATTCTGAGTCATAGGCCCTTTAAGATAGCCTTGGCCAATTAGCCCACCACTGCCTACTGTTAATTTTGCCATCCGCGAATTATAATCAGCATCTTTCTTCTTAAGTTCGGGAGTCAGCTCAAGTTGAAGCATCACATAGATACGAGATTTGTGGTGATCTTGAAGTAAATTGTCTACAATGTAGTTGACTTCAAGAGAAAACACACTCGAAGCAGTTGCAGCGATTCCAACAATCCAATAAAGCATTTTGCGATTGCGCGGAACTACAAAATATTTGATTACTGCAAGCGCTATAAGTGATAGAATAACAACAATAATTACTAGTACCCAAACTCCACTGGACTCTCCGACAAAAGGGTAATCAATTTTTGAAGCACCACTTACAATGCTAAGAACTCCAAAGACGACTGCACCAAGACCTATGATAAGGACGTTGCCTGAAAGGCCTTTGCGATACATTGCAAAGATGAATGCCACAAATGTGAGAAGTGAGCCCACATCAGGTTGTAATAAAATGAGTGCAGCCGGCAATGCTAAAATGCCGGCTGCGGTAAGGCGTGTACGCCATGTTTTGAATTTTGCCCTAGTAGTCGATATGTATCTCGCAAGCAAGAGTCCTGTTCCTATTTTCGAAAATTCAGAAGGTTGTATTCCAAAATCACCGACTCCAAACCAAGCTTTTGCTCCATTTACCTCTTTACCAATAATCAATACAAGTATCAGCAAAAAGATAAAAAAAGCGTAGATAGCCCATGCAAATTTGTTGAAGAAGTCTCCTTCTACATAAAGAGTAAATACTGCGAGAAATAAACTGATGCCTATCCAAACCGCTTGTTTTCCATACTCTCTTGAGAAGTCAAACATATTAGGACGTGTTTCGTCGTATGCAGCGCTGTAAATACTCATCCAACCAAAGACCACCAGCAATAGGTAGAGCAAAACTGTTAGCCAGTCTATATTTTCAAAAGCCGAATGCCTGTTGTTGTTCATCGGTCCAAAAAATTTGCCTCAAGTATTTTTTTCTCACTCGCTTTGTTAGTTATACTATCGTTGAGATATTTTTCTATCATCAAACTTGCAACAGGAGCACTCCAAGTGCCTCCGAATCCTGCATTTTCAGTGTAAACAGCAAGTGCAATTTTTGGATTTTCTTTTGGAGCAAAACATACAAATACGGCATGATCTTCTTTACCACCTGCATTTTGTACGGTGCCTGTTTTGCCGCAAATGACAATGTTTTTGAGTGCAGCTCTTGAGGCTGTGCCGCCTGGTTGTAGTACTTTTTCCATTGCGTCAACCACTATTCTAAAGTGAGAGCTATCTATTCCCACATTATATCCTATCAAAAAATCTTCTCTGGGTTTACCACCAATACCAATCTGTTTCACTGAGTGAGGCGGAACATAATATCCTCTATTGGCGATGATACATGCAAGATTGCACATCTGTAATGGAGTTACTTGCATTTCGCCTTCACCAATACTCAAAGAATAAATCGTTGAAAAAGCCCACTGTTCTTTACCATACCATTTGTCGTAGAATGCAACTCCCGGAACCAAACCTTTTTTTACTCCCGGTAGATCAGATTTTAGATCACTGCCAAATCCTAAACGTTTGATGTGTTCCTGCCAAATGTCGAGACCAAGACTTGCATCTTTAAAACGACTCGTATTGTCGCGATCGCCCTCAACTACTCGTTGCATCACACCTCTGAAATATGGATTACAAGAGTGAACAATTGCCATTTCCAAATCGTCATTGCTGTGGCTGCCATGGCATGCGATTATTCCTCTATTACATGAAATTCGTGTTGCAGGAGTAATACTTCCAATTTGCAACGCAACCAGTGATTGCGCAAGTTTGAAAATGGAACCTGGTCTGTATTGGGCTTGCGTTGCGCGATTGAACAATGGCTTTTGTTTGTCATTGTTTAGTACATTAAAGTTATGACCTCTCGACCTACCCACCAAAAGATTTGGATCGTAAGTCGGAGATGAAACAAGCGCAAGTATTTCGCCGGTGCTTGGCTCTATCGCGACAACACAACCGCGTTTATTCGCCATCAGTTTTTCACCATAACGTTGCAACTCAGCATGCATCGTACATATAAGATTGGTACCTTGAACTGCAGGAATATCTTCTTTGTCGGCATAGTGTTCTTTGATGTTTCCCAAGTTATCTCGAAATGCGTAATTTATTCCTTTTACACCGCGCAGTTCTTCTTCATATGCTTTTTCGATTCCACTTTTCCCGATGTATTCCAGCTTGGAATAATACGGGTTTTTTTCAACCTCATCCGGCGAAATTTTTCCAACATCACCCAAAAAGAGTGCTCCTATTCTCTCGGGATATACTCGCAAAGTTCTTGATTGAGCTATGAATCCAGGGTATTTATATAGTTGTTCCGATATAGCTGCAAATTCGGAAGGAGTTATTTGCTCAACAACAAGCTGTCGCAAATGCGATTCCTTGCGAGATTTAGCTTTAATAATGACAGAGGTAAGATTTTCTTTTTCAATATTAAGAAGTTTACATAATGCGATTGTGTCAAATGATCCGGTCTTTTTGGGAATAACCATAAGGTCGTAAACAGTTTGGTTTGTAACCAACATTCGGCCTGTACGGTCGTAAATTATTCCGCGTGGTGGATATAAAGGAAGTTCATGTTCGGCAATAGAACTGGCCTCATCTTTCCATTCGGTATTTACGATCTGAAGAAAAAATATTCTTATTACGTAGATAATTCCTATCACGCATACGATCATCACAATTGTAAATCTGCGTCCTTCTAGGTTCACAATTCAGAGGATTTGGATTGGAAGATAAGATATTGTCCGATTGTCATTAGTACCATGGTTCCAAATACGCTTAGAATTAAATGAAATATTTGATAAAAGAAATCGGTGAATCGAAATACTTCCATAAAAAATAACCAACCATGATGAAAAAATGTGAGCACACCGGCATAAGTTAGAAACCAACCAAGTCCCATTTTTTGAACCGTCGGTCGTTGAGTTGTTTCATATCCCTCACGAGGCGAAAGGATATTCTGCACAACAGGTTGTAAAAACCCCAAAAGCGCGCATGCTCCTGTGTGTAGGCCCATTGGTCCAGAAAAATAGTCCATTGTTAATCCAACAGAGAATGCTACCATAAGTGTAAGCCATCTTGGTGTTTCGAAAGGCAACATCAGTATTCCGAAGATATATACAAATGGCAAGATCATTCCATCAAACAACTGAATACGATTTACGACCAATGCTTGAAGCAAGATCAAAAACGCGATACGAATAATATTATTTAGGACTGATTGCAGCATCTACTTGTTCTACCTGTTCTATCAAATTTTCTTGCTCCTCTTTCAGTATGTCGCTCACAATAAATACATGGTCAAGCTTTCTGAAGTCAACTCCAAGTTTTATCTTAATGATATGGTATTCGTTGTCAACATCATCCACCGCAACTACAATACCGGCAAGTATATTGCTCGGGAAGTATGATGAAAATCCTGTAGTAACCAACGTGTCGCCTATTTCAACAGGTACGTTTTTTGGGATTTTTATAACATCTGCTACAGAAGGGTCACCGCCACCCCAAACCAATGATCCAAGTGTACCTGCTCTTTTGAGCTTTACACTACCTGTGAAGTCAGCATGCAAAATAGGCATAACAACAGCAAAATGCTCACTTACACTTCTTACAATTCCGACAATACTTCCCTGTGCTATTACACCCATTTCTGGGGCAACACCGCCCGAATACCCTCTATCAATAATGATGTAATTTTTTTCTCTGTTTATGGAAGCATTAACGACCTTGCCGTTTCTGTAATAATAACGCTGCATTGAGAGAGTGTCGCGAATGGTGTCCACATCTTGTCGCAGTGGAATATAATTTTCCGGCATTTGTGTTCGCATCTGTGCGATCTCAAGCGCAAGCTCGTCGTTGATCTCTCCGAGTCTAAGGTATTCAGATGCTTTGGCTCGTGCTTGGTAAATTTTGCCAACGACATCGCTGCTATGTTTTACAAATTCTGCTTTGTGAAAATTGTTGCTTCTAAACAATAAGGCAAGCGAGACAATTTGTAAAGCCAAAAACATCAGGAACACATAATATTTAATGATAAGACCGAATATGTGCCGCATAGTTTATTCACTATAAAATCAGTAAAGCAAGATTCCTATCCTACGATTACTCTCGCATCAAGAACTGGAACTTGTTGATGTTTTTAAGAGCAATTCCGGTTCCTCGAGCAACTGCACGCAATGGATCATCTGCTACGTGAACCGGAAGTTTTGTTTTCATAGAAATTCTTTTGTCAAGCCCGCGAAGTAATGCACCACCACCTGCCAAGTAGATTCCTGTTTTGTAAATATCTGCGCTCAATTCCGGCGGAGTATTTTCAAGACAACTCATGATCGCCTCTTCGATTTTGCTAATGGATTTGTCCAATGCATGAGCAATCTCAGAATAAGAAACTGTTATTTCTTTTGGAATTCCGGTCATAAGATCACGGCCTCGAACGCTATAGTCAGCAGGGGGATTGTCCAATTCAGGTAATGCGGATCCCACTTCGATTTTAATCTGTTCTGCTGTGCGCTCACCAATCAAGATGTTGTGTTGTCTTCGCATATATTCTTCAATGTCTTGGGTGAGTTCGTCGCCTGCAACTCGAATGTTTTTGTCTGTAACAATTCCGCCTAATGCAATTACAGCAATCTCAGATGTTCCTCCACCGATGTCGATAACCATGTTGCCCATTGGTTCTTCAACATCGATTCCAATTCCAATTGCGGCAGCCATTGGCTCGTGAATAAGATAAACTTCTTTGGCACCTGCATGCTCTGCACTGTCTTTTACAGCCCGCTTTTCAACTTCGGTGATGCCGGAGGGTATACAAATCACCATTCGAAGCGAGGGTTGAAAAACACCTTTGCTGCGCTGAATCATTTTGATCATTCCTTTGATCATGTCTTCAGCCGCATGAAAATCTGCTATAACTCCGTCCTTTAAGGGACGAATTGTCTTTATGTTTTCATGCGTTTTACCATGCATCTGTTGCGCAGCGCGCCCAACTGCAACTGTGCGTCCCGAAGCTCGATCACGAGCTATGATGGAAGGCTCGTCAACAACCACCTTATCATTCATGATGATAATGGTATTGGCGGTTCCCAAGTCTATGGCTATTTCCTGAGTCAGGAAGCTAAAAAGGCCCATACTTTATGGTCTGGTTTTAAAGTGTTTTTCTGCCGGTTTAGGTCAGATGTAATCATGCGAAAAATCTGATATAATTCAGTACTATTTGCGTTTCAAAGATATTTGGGTCGAATACCTATGTTAACATTAGGCTATTAACAAATGAACGGAGTTATCAACTGTGTAAATTTGTGTTTTAAATCATTTTGAGGCCTACGCGGGACTTAATTTTTAGCTAAAAACTTTGCATTTATTCAAAAAAGTCATCGAAACATAGATGTTATTTTTTTATAATCTACCGGGAATTATTGATTGCAGACTAGGTCTTTACAGTCGCGGAATAGCTACATTTGACCTTTAATTTAAACAAATAATTTAATACTATTATGTCATTCAAACTAGACCCTCTTCCATATGCATTTAATGCGTTGGAACCCCATATTGACTCGCGTACCATGGAAATTCATCACGACAAACACCATGCTGCATACACCAATAATCTCAATGCCGCTATAGCCGGAACTGATCTTGAAAATCTTACAATCGAAGAAGTTATGGTGAAAGGTTTTGATAAAGCTCCAATCCGAAATAACGGTGGTGGCTTTTACAATCACAATTTATTCTGGGACATTCTTACTCCTGGTGGAAGTACTTCGCCAACTGGTGAACTTGCTTCTGCTATTGAAGTTGCATACGGCTCTTTTGAAAAATTTAAAGAAGAATTTTCTAAAGCGGCCGCCACGCGCTTCGGAAGTGGTTGGGCTTGGTTATGTGTTCATAAAGGCGGCAAAGTTGAAGTCTGTTCATCAGCAAATCAAGACAATCCACTGATGCCAAGTATCGGCTGCGGAGGCACTCCCATTTTGGGTATTGATGTGTGGGAACATGCATATTACCTTCATTATCAAAATCGCCGACCTGATTATGTTGCTGCGTTTTACAATGTAATCAATTGGACAGAAGTCGTAAAAAGATTTGATGCAGCCAAATAATCTGATATCATTGTTATAATATCGAGAGCCCTGTGACCAATGTTACGGGGTTTTTTTTTGGATATCAGTTGAACTCCAATCGTCTTATCATTGTTTATTTGCAGTTATGAATAGCAGCTTTAAATATTGCAATAGCCTCGTTAGATATAGTCGTTTCGAAACCCGCGAAGTGAAGATTGGCGAAGTTGTTTTTGGTGGAAAAAACCCTATTCGTCTGCAAAGCATGACAACCACCAATACAATGGATACTGACGCTACTGTGGCTCAAAGTATTCGAATGATTGATGCCGGCTGTGAACTAGTGCGAATTACAGCTCCAAGTAAAAATGAAGCAGAGAATCTTGCATTAATAAAGGAGGCGCTTCGAAAAAAAGGTTATTCAACTCCGATCGTTGCTGATATTCATTTTACGCCCAATGCCGCAGAAATAGCCGCAGGTATTGTGGAAAAAGTTCGTGTAAATCCCGGTAACTATGCGGATAAAAAGAAATTCGAAGAAATTATCTATACCGATGAAAGCTATATGGCGGAGCTCGAAAGAATCCGCGAACGTTTTACTCCTTTAGTTAAGTTGTGCAAAAAGCACGGCACAGCAATGCGTATTGGAACAAATCATGGATCTCTCAGTGATCGAATTTTGTCGCGATATGGTGATACACCCCTTGGAATGGTTGAGAGTGCAATGGAGTTTATTCGAATTTGTCGTGATCTCGATTTTCATGAAATAGTAATTTCAATGAAGGCAAGTAATACACTGATAATGGTTCAAGCTTACAGATTACTTGTAAATCACATGATGCAAACTGGAATGAACTATCCTCTACATTTAGGTGTCACGGAGGCCGGAGATGGTGAAGATGGTAGAATAAAAAGTGCAGTTGGAATCGGCACTTTGCTTGAAGATGGACTTGGAGATACAATCAGAGTTTCTCTTACCGAAGAACCTGAGGCTGAAATTCCGGTGGCTCGTGCTTTGGCCGAACGATACGAAAGCCGTGGCCATAAAACCGTTTCCGATGAAATAGATTTTCCGATAAATCCATTTGAACACAGCAGAAGGCATACCACTACCGTAGTAAATATTGGCGGAAAAAATGTTCCACGCGTAGTGATTGATTATTCGCATCGTTCTGAAATCACCGCTGCATCGCTATTTGCAGTGGGTTGTAATTATTCTGTTCCACTCGACAAATGGAATCTCACTGATCTTGCATGTGACTATATATATTGTGGTGATAGAAAAGTTGATTTTGAAATTCCCGGCACATTGGGATTGATTTTCGATTATGAAGAGTGGAAGAATGATGTTGGTAAAGATCGCTCATATCCGTTAATGGATGTGGCTTTGTACGCCTCTCTAAAAAGCTCTAATGATGTTTTGCATGCTACATTAAATTTTGTAAAACTTTGCTTTTCTAATTTGACAGAGTCTATTATTTCAGAATTAAAAGATTCTAAAAATCTTGTTTTGATATTAACCACGAACCACGAACATGGAATGGCGGAACAGCGCGCAGCTTATTTCAAACTTATAAATGCTGATTGTGAAATACCTGTCATTCACATGCGCACTTATATAGGAGTGAGTGAAGATCAATTTATGTTGTATTCAGCAACGGATTGTGGAGCGCTTTTGATAGACGGCCTTGGCGACGGAATATTGATCTCTGCTCCTGAAATACCCATGCAGCGTGTCAATTCGACTGCTTTTGGAATATTACAAGCAACAAGAACTCGCATCTCGAAAACGGAATACATCTCATGCCCGAGTTGTGGGCGGACACTTTTTGATTTACAAGAAACGACCGCAAAAATTCGCGCACGTACTTCTCATTTAAAAGGAATTAAGATTGGAATTATGGGCTGTATTGTAAATGGTCCTGGCGAAATGGCCGATGCCGATTATGGATATGTTGGAACAGGGCAGGGAAAAATTACGCTCTACAAAGAGAAAAATGTTGTTAAGAAAAACGTGCCTGAGGAAAAAGCTGTAGACGAATTGATTGAGTTGATTAAAGTGAATGGCGATTGGGTTGAAGTCAGCGTTTGATCAATGGAAGCGTGAGAGCCGAATGTCTGTTCGATCTTTCGGTACAATTAAACCGCATGAACCTTTCTCCTCAACTGAAAATTCTGCCCCAAATAAACTTTTCGCACCTGTTCGTCTGCGGCTAACTCTTCTGCTGTTCCAGCTTTGAGTATAGATCCATCGTAGAGCAAATAAGCTCTGTCAACTATCGAAAGTGTTTCCTGTACGTTGTGATCAGTAATCAATACCCCAATGTTTCTTAGCTTCAGTTGGTACACTATTTTCTGTATGTCTTCAACTGCAATAGGATCTACCCCGGCAAATGGTTCATCGAGTAGAATAAATTTAGGATCTGTGGCAAGGGCTCGCGCAATTTCTGTTCTTCTTCTTTCACCACCGCTGAGGTGATTTCCTATGTATGTACGTTTTTGAGTCAGACCAAATTCATCAAGTAATTCTTCGAGTTTGGCGCTTTGTTCTTTTTTGGACAACTTGGTCATTTCAAGCACAGCTTTGATGTTGTCTTCAATTGAAAGTTTTCTGAAAATACTTGGTTCTTGTGGTAGATAACCAACACCTTTTTGTGCACGGATGTACATAGGTTCATTGGTGATCTCTTCTTCGTTGAGGAAAATTTTTCCCTCCGTAGGTTTGATCAATCCAACCACCATATAAAAACTAGTTGTTTTGCCGGCTCCGTTTGGGCCAAGTAATCCAACAATCTCACCTTGATTTACTTCAAAAGAAACACCTTTTACAACCTTTCGTTGGCCGTATTGTCTCACTATGTTATCGGCACGTAATTTCATTGTTGCAAATGTATCTTGGTTTTTGGTAAATGATTTTGTTCATTTCACCCTAGAAAGAGTTGATTACAGCCAGACGATAATTTGTACTTCGTCCGCCGCTTGTTTCTTTTTCCAAAACTCGCTTTTCCATCAAATCTTGTATATCACGCAAAGCTGTGTCCTGTGAACATTTTGCGATTTTGGCCCATTTCGAAGAAGTGAGTTTTCCATCAAACCCATCCAACAGTTTGTTTACCATCAAGTGCTGGCGATCGGTTAAGCTTTTCGTGCCTAGCCATTCCCAGTAAAGCGATTTTTTGATTACACGTTCTGTAATTTCATTCGCTGCCAAAAGAGCACTATCTAAACATTTTAAAAACCACAATATCCATTCTGTGATGTCCAAGGTTCCTTTTTGTGTTTTTTCGAGTAAATCGTAATAATCCTTTCTCTCAATTTTTATCTGTGCCGACATGCTATAAAATCTTTGATGCGTGCCATCAGCTCTGGCGAGCATCATATCTGCGATAGTGCGTGCAATTCTTCCATTGCCATCATCGAATGGGTGAATGGTTACAAACCATAAATGAGCAACGGCAGCTTTTATTAAGCCATGATCTTGAGAAGACGTATTGAACCAATTTAAAAAGTCGTTCATTTCTTCTTCCAATAGTTCTGAAGCTGGTGCTTCGAAATGAACTTTTTCTTTACCCATAGCTCCTGATACAACTTGCATGGGATCGTTCATGGTATTGTTGCGCCAAGCTCCAACAATCATTTTATTCTTTGAATTGTGGCCAAATGGAAACAGTAATTTATGCCAACCGAATAAACGTTCGGGTGTTAGATCAACCTGATAGTTTTGTGTGGCATCAAGCATCATTTCAACCACACCGTCAACGTTGCGGTCTGTTGGTACAAGTCCTGCTACGTCCATACCCAAATGGCGAGCTATGCTAGAACGGACTTGATTGATATCTAAATTTTCGCCTTCAATCTCATTTGATTTGAGAACTTCTAAAGTCATTGCTTGAAGTGTGGCCTCAGCTTTTAGAGAGAATCCCAAGTCATACATTCTACCCAAAAGCCGACCTTGATTATGAGTAACCACGGCTAGCGACTCGAGTAGCTTTTCTCGATCCCAAACAAATGCTGGCCAATCTTTTCTTTGGTGAATGTACATGCTATTTTGCGCAATTTATGCGGCAAATGTAATGAATATTCCCCGCATTCCGAATAATCACCGCAAATTATGCGGCGTTAAGAAGGTTTATTCTCCGCAAATTGCTAATTGTTGAGAACAGACAGTGAAATTTGTATTGAAAGTTACAAATCAAGTTCTGCAAAGAGCATGCGAATTCTTGTTCAATTTTCGAAAAATTTTGGGTATAGTTGACAGTTTATTTTGAGGTTTTGTGCAAAATGATTTCAAAGAAAAACCCACTGTTTTTGCACTGGGCTTTTAAAATAATTCCGAAAAACTTACTGAGATGAAATCTATTTTTTCACCATCTTTTTGGTGTCAATTATTTTGCCGTCGACAACAAGTACATAGCTGTATAATCCACTTGTGAGATCATCAGCGAACACATTCAGTTGGCAGGCGCCTTTTGTTTTGATGTCGGATGTTTGGATTAGTTTTCCATTTACATCGTAGAATAAAATTTGAGCACGACTAAAATCTTCGTCAATACGGTAATTAATTACAGTCTGTTCTGCAAATGGGTTAGGAACATTTTGATTAAGGATAATTGACTGGGAGTTCGACAATGTAATATCAAATTGGTTGTTGTTAGTTTCATACAGTTGAGCTCCACGAGTGTCAGAATTTGCGGAACAACAAGCATTAAGCTGTTCTTTTAATTCGTTTATTTGGGTTTGAAGTTCTTTTATGGCTGCAATTTCTACAGCATGCAGTTCAGTATAGTTCATTGTGAGAAAACTGGTTCCCTCACTGATTACATTGTCGTTTTCATCCCGAATGGGTAATGAAGTAACCTGTTTGGTGATACCGGGAATTACTTCCTCAGCTTGTTGCGCGATAAATCCATGCTTCAATCCCGGTTCTAAATTAAGATTCGGAAATTGTTCGCAATTATAGTTGTAAGTTACTGGCTTCAATTGGTTTATTAATTCCAACGCCTCCGTAATTTCTGTAATGTTAGATTTCAGCATTTCATCAGAGGGATTGTAGGTTGTAGCTGTCAATGGACCATTCACATAAGTTTCTCCTTCAAAATATCCAGCATATCCGTTAGGGCAATTCGGACTCATATTAATAATTTGTCCGTAAACGCCAACTGGCGAATATCCACAAAAATTTGTTCTGGCTATTCCAATAACACCATATAACGGCCTAGTTCCTGCACTACCAAAATCATAAGACCCAAAACCAAGGCCACTAACTCCATACCCACTGTTATAAAAGTTGTTACTTATCACAGTTCCTCTGACACCAATTTGACTCGATGTATTTGCTGCTTGACCAATTACGCCAATGTGAGAGGCGGAAGCTGTTGGAAAAACAGCACTTCCCGTTAATCCATGAGACGCAGTGCTTCCTGGGATGCTTTTGGCTTCGAAATAACCCCCATAATTTTTATCTGGACTCCCTTCACTTAAGGCATATACTCCATAAGTAATCAGACCGCCTGAAGTAGCTGCCGCTGTTGTTGTGAAGTGACCGGCGTAATTTGTGCCCGTACCTCCGCGTATTTGAGAACGCAGTGCATATTGTGTATTGGTGCTATCAACACAATCGTGGTAAACATCTAGTTTGGCATCTGGAGCTTGAGTGCCTATTCCAACATTGCCATTTGATTCCATTCTTGCTACTTCGCGTCCAGTTATGTTGCCGGGTGTGTAGTTTCCACTGCCAATTTGTTCGCTGCTGAAAACAAATTTTAGTGGCATTAAGTTGCTTGCTCCATCTGTATAATTTTGTTTACCCCACGCAACAATTGCGTCGTTATTTACAGTGTCCGTTGCGAGAGTTTGTAGCCCAAAAAAGCAATGTTTATCCCTTTTACTATTTAGGGTCCCTATGTTCATCCAACTTCTCCAGCCATCGTTGTCAATGTTCATGTTTTCGCCAATATGTAGGGTTGAGAGTGGTCTTTGAAGTGGACTGTTTCCACGAGCGCTCACAGCTAAACGAGTTGTAGCTCGAGGTAATAGCCCAGGATTTGTAGTTATCGTGTCAGAGAGACTGGTTATTCTTAATCTTTCACCTATTATGAATCCATTCAGAGGATTCAAATTGACACTTTCAAATCTCATACTTCGATTCTCAAGTTGTCTAAAAAAAACTGTTCCATTTTCTTGGGTTGTTGGTCCGAACTCTTCACTTAAGATAATAAATCCGTCTTTATCTCCTTGACCAGTTATGCCTTCTAAAGTCATTTGAAAACTGGCTTTCGTAAAGCCTAACTCTGCATTTCCTTGAGAGTTCGAAGGGTTATTCTCAGCATGAATATGCAAGTCGCTTTGAGGAATAGTGGTTTGTGTTACCCCAAATTTTGGTCCTATTCCAATGTTGCCATTGGGCTGTAGTCTCAATATTTCTCTACCGTCAGAATCTCTGCCATTAAGATCACCGAGGTTACTGTTTTGTAATCCATCACCGACAGTGAATCTGAATGATATATAATCAGGGCCGAAATTTCCTCCATCGCTGTAATTGTCGCTCCATGAAAAGGTTGTTTCCGTTAAGTCATTCGAAATACTTCGATGTCCCATATACGATGCATCGTTATTGGAAGTAATTGTGATTCCATCTGCCATCCATGGTCGATACCCCAATGTTTGAAAGTTTGGCCCCGAGCCCGCGAGGTGTAAAAGTGAGAAGGGCGTCTGTGGAGCGCCAACACTTGTTAGGAACGTATTCGTATTTGTAAGTAGTGTGTATCCTGTTGTGCTAACTGAAAAACCATTGATGGTAGCGGATTTGTTACCATTAATTTGTAATCGTGTGAATGGGGTATTATTTGTTGTTGAATTGGGAGTAAGTAATCTCAAGCCCAAGGCGTTGTCTGCGGTTTGATTTACCCAAGGAGTAGCCAAGGCATCTGTCCAAAGTCTGTATCGTTCTGTTTGTATGGTTGAGCTCGTTCCGGTGAACATTTGCCATCTATTAACTACAGCTTGGTCCCCATCGGTGCGAAAGAGAAAGCCGTTTGTGACGGCATTTGCATTTAATCGAAAATGATTCAAATGCAATTTTGCTGACACATCTCCATTGGCCGGAAAGTTTCCAATGCCTATTTTTTGAATGGCCGTAGTTGTAATTCCATATAGATTGCCTGGTCCAAAAGTGAATTGCGATTGTATGTCTTTTGAAAGCAAAATTGCCATTAAAAGGATAATTGATTTTACGATTTTTTTCATCGTTTTACTTGTTTTCAATTATTAATGTTGTTTTTAATTGTTTCTTTGACTCAGGTTCAACGATTAATCCGTAGATACCTGAAGAGATATCAGATAAGTTTATAGTAATTGTTTGCCCTTGGAATTCGAGCTCCAAAACGTTCTGACTAAGAGCATTGAACAGTTTAATCCAGCCTTTTTCGTAGTTGCTCAACTTTATCTGAATGACATCCGTTGCTGGATTTGGAAAAACCATAAAGCCATCCAAAAGCAAACTATCATCTACTGACGTTGTGGTATCACAATCTTCTTGTATAAGTGTTGTGTCGTGTAAAAAAGATTCTACAAAATTGGGTAGGCCGAGCAACGACTGCTTTCCTCCCAGATAAAGATTGCGCACGTGCACTCCACATGCCTCACCATATAAGTTCGGAAATTCAATTGTGCTAATGGAATCGTTGAACTGAGAGGCACTGTAGATTTTGTTGTCAGGCCCTAATTGCAATTGTCCGAATGCCGCATTATCAGGATTATAAGCCGCCATAGTAGCCGTAGCACTAATGGCCTCTTCTGTGTATTCTCCACCTATGCAATACTGATAAATATAGCTGCCACTAACCATATAATACAATTTAGAGTCGTCAGGTGAGAAAGCCAAAGTATACGCTGCACCAGTGGGTAGGTCTTTAGTTAATCCGTTTAACAGCAGCAATTCGAATAGTGTTCCAAGTGAGTTGTCAAATCGGAACAATTGGTCTTTTTGAGTTATAGTATCGAATGCCATGGCAAGTTTATTCCCTGCATTTGAAAACTTGATTGAAGTGATGTAACTATTTATTATATAACCGATCTCCGATATTACGGGTTCAGTGTTAATCCCATTTTCATCAAGGAGGTATGCAAAAAATCTATTCGTGTTATACTCATGCCCAATCACCCAAAAGTCAACACCATTGGCATGTTTGGTTGCAGCAAGTGCTTCAGTGGAAGGCTGCAACAGCAAGATGTTTTTATCAGTTACATCACCAAAACCAGCATTAAAACTCATGTCAACTACTGAGTAGCGCAAGCCAGCCTCACAGAAATTTTCGGAGCAATCATTGGTAAATACATAGTAAATAGTCTCACTTCCAGGTTTTGGCACAATGAGTCCATTTTGCGCGCTGCTTCCATAATTACCACATCCCAAAAGTCCTGTTCCGTTGGGCATTGGATTGTGTAACCTGTCCCATACAGTGTCTCCATCTGTATAGAAAAGTAAATTACCTTCCAAGTCGCAAATGCTCCCACCACCCTCATACGAGTGCAATGCCCCATCAGTAATTGCGACTGGACTTCCACTGCTAAAATCTAAGCCTGCTCCATTACCAAAATACCAAATATTGTTGCGCATAGCCTCTGGGTTTTGTGAATAACTAACAATTGGAAGAATCAGAAGTGATAAATAAAGGAATCGATTCATTTTTTTTGAATTATTTCATTGATCTTGAATAGTGATTAAAAGCGCTATAAAATCAGTGCTTTCTTTTTCGTTTTATTAATCGGTGATGGAAACGGCAGCGTATTACAAACCCAACCGATAAAAACCTACTGCAATACTTTGCAATAAATTAATGTGTGCGTGTGTTTATAGGGCCAAGCCGCGGGTGGATGGAGGGAACAGAGTGAGAGCGGAGAGTGAGAGCGAGGAATGAGAGCGGAGAGCGGAGAGTGAGAGTGGAGAGTGAGAGTGAGAGCGATCGATCGTGAGTCGTGAGTCGTGGGTCGTGGGTCGTGAGATTTGGAACAGCGAAATTCGAAATTAATCTGCTAAATATCGATTCAAGTTTCTTCCATCCTTGGAATAAGGGAG
>Ga0105048_10006897_pt1 | contig 18296 bp, 15 predicted proteins | sample MAT05_FD_78382 | JGI IMG/M metagenome (GOLD analysis project Ga0105048, IMG submission 78382) | Freshwater microbial communities from Lake Fryxell liftoff mats and glacier meltwater in Antarctica - MAT-05 | ecosystem: Environmental > Aquatic > Freshwater > Ice > Liftoff microbial mat | place... | reverse complement strand
TCTTCGCGCCCGAAGGTCACCGATTCGCCGGCCAGGACGCGGTCGATGTAGGGCTGCACGAGTGCATACCTTTCTTCTCCCAGCACCTCCCGTACCGTGGATCCCTTGATTGCCGGGTGGGTGTCGGCGAAAGCGCGATCGAAGATGACATTGGTGAATCGGTACACCTGCTGCCGGTCCACATAGGCAACCCATGCCGGGATGGTGTCGGCCACGGTTAGCGCCCGATGCTCACTCGCCCGCAGCGCGTCGTTGGTCGCCAGCAACTCCGCCGTCTTCGCGCCCAGTTCCTTTCGTTGGCGGCGCACCGCCGTGACATCCTCGGAGATGCGGAGAATGAAGTTCACGCTACCGTCGCTGCCGAACAACGGCACGGAAATCGTCCGCACGTAGACGCGGGATTGGTCGAGGCGCTGGAAGGGATGCTCCGGTAGGTCGACGACCATCGGGTTCGCCAGCAGTTCCCGGTCATGCACTTCGATCTCGCTGTAGGCATCCGGACCGAAGAGGTCTTCGTCCTTGCGACCCAACGCCAGGCGTTCGGGGATGCCGGCGATGACTTCGGCACGTTTGTTCCATACCACCATCGTCCCGTACGTCTCCGGCCGCACGTCTTTCACATAAATGGCCATCGGCAGGTTGTCGACCAGCGACTGCAGGAAATTGCGATCGTTGCGTTGTTCCTCCTCGGCCGCCTTGCGGGCGGAGATGTCTCGCGTGGTAATGGCGATGCCGTCACCGAGGCGAACCACCTGGTGGTGGAACCAATTACCAGTGACACCCGGCGCGGTCAGCGCAAACTCTTCATCGAGCGGCAAGCCGGTCTCCACGACGCTGACATACTTCGCGAAATTACCGTTGGTCCGCTGCACGGTAAATTCGTCGCACAACAGCTGGCCGATTGCACTAGAGTCCGGCTTTCCGATCATCCGCTCGGCCCGCGCATTCAGGTAGCGAAAGCGGAAGTCCTGCACCGCGCCGGCCGCGTCGCGTACGCAATGGAGCACAAAAAACGCGTCGAGGCTGCTGTCCGCCGCGCCGCGGAACCTTGCCTCGCTTTCGGCCAGCCTGACCTCTGCTGCGACCCGCTCCGAGATGTCCTCCGCGATGACCAACAGATGCGTTGCGGTGCCGCCCTGGTCATAAAGCGGCACCTTGCGCATATGGCTGGTAATCGTTCCGCGATGGGTCACGGTGGCCCTGCGGGTGAGGTCCTGGCCATTCGATGCGACTGCGGCAAGGTCCGCTTCGCGAAGGCGGGCGGCGTCCTCGGTGGACCAGGACGGCATGACGATGGACCCTATCACCTGGGACTTGGGAGCGCCGAACATGACCTCCGCCGCCCGGTTCCATAATACGAAACGGAACTCGTCCCGGACGTCTTTCAACTGGATGGCCAGCGGCAGATTCTCGACGATATTGTCGAGCAGCTGCTCGGACTTTCCGAGCGCATCCATCCCCTGCTTCCGCTGGGCGATCAACGCATCGAAATCCCGCGCGAGGTCACCGATCTCGTCCTGCCTCGCCAGCAGGCCCAGTGAAATCGTTCCCGTCGTCCCGGTCAGGCGCCTGACGTCATTGCGAAGCCTCAGCAGCGGCGCCATCAGGGTCCACGCCAATAACCATACAATCGGCGCAAGCACCACCGCCATCGCCCCACTGACGACCCACAACTGCCGATCCGCGTTCACGACCGGCGCCAATGCCTCTTCCAACGGATACCGCGCGCCGAGCAGCCACGGAACGGTGACGAGCGACTTGTAGCTGACCAGTGACTCAACGCCGTTGCGATCGGCGCTTTCGCGCGTGGCTTCGTCTCCGGCCAGCGCGGTCTCGTTGCTGCGCATGCCCGCAGGACCCGTGCTAGGGCGCATGAGCAGGCTGCGATCAGGATGCATCACATAGGTGGATGCCGCATCCTTGGTAATCACGAAGTAATGGCCTGCCTTGCCGACAGTTGCGTTCGCCAGTCTGCCAAGGAAGTTGGGCCGAAGCAGATCGAGCGTGCCCGCAAGGAAACCCAGAAGCCGCCCGTTCGCGTCGCGTACGGGCGCCATCATGATGACTTCCGGACGTTGCGTGGCACGGCCCAGGTACGGCGCGGAGATCACGGGTTTCAGCGTCGCCATGCTGCGCTTGAAGAATTCACGATCACCTACCTGCAGGCCGCGGCGGCGTTCGACCTCCGGGGAGTCGGCCAGCACTTCGCCCGTTGGCGACATGACGAGCACCGCGTCGAAGAGCACAAGCAGTGAGGCCTCCTTCGCGAGATACAGCGGAAGCTGTTCCGGGTGCGCCAGGATCTCGGGCGGTAGAACCGCAGCCTCGCCCTCCAGCGCCCGCAGGTTGACTTCCAATCGCTGGTCCAGATTGTCGGCGGCCCGCTCGACCTGCGCGGCCTGCCGGCCGGCCACCTCAGCAACAATTGCCGACCGGACGAACCGAGCTTGCAACAACGCGATGACCACGACCAGCGCCAGGAACAGCAGCGTGATGGCAATGGCGGCCCTGAATTTCAGACTGGATTTCAATCAACCCGCGGTCGGATGTGAGGTATGCGTGGAGCCGCGCCCGGGTATTGAGCGGACATGAACCTGGCGCTGGACTGCCATAAGAGCGGGCAGCCGCGCTAGCGGGTTTCAGTTTGTACGGACTGGCGCTCTGCGACTATGCGTATGAATACGTGTATCGCGCGAGAGCGGGCATAAGCCTCGGTCGAATGCTCAATATTCCACGGTCAACGACACCGACGTCGCATACGAGCCCGCCGGCAACGACTTGAAGTTGCCGGACGTGATGCGCCCATAGAGGACGGCGGTCTGGTTCGTCCCGTTCCGGGTGATGCCGAGCGCTGTTCCTGGCGACGACATCGGAAGCTCCACCCCGCCAGCAGAGGTCGCGCTCAATGCAAAGGGAAGGACATTCCCGCCCGACACGCCGATGTCAGCGTCGCATTCACGGTAAGCGTGCTGTCCGACTGCGCCGCAACCGCCACGCCGCAGGTAAGCGGTCACCCACCGGCCAGTTCGACCCGCCCGCCAAACTGCAAGGTAACCGCTTCGGCGGACATCGGACGCGCGAAGAAGTAGCCCTGCTGCAACCTGCAGCCCATTTCCAGCAGCATGTCGCGCTGAACCGCGGTTTCGACACCTTCCGCGATCACACTCATCTCGAGTGCGTGCGCAATCGCCACGATGGACGTCACCATCGTTCGCATACGTGGGTCGTTCGGTATGGCCGCCGTGAATGTGGAGTCGATCTTGAGGGCGTCGAACGGAAGCGCCGCCAGGCGCGCGAGGCTTGAATACCCGGTGCCGAAGTCGTCGAGGTGGACGCCGACCCCGAGCTCGCGTAGCGCGACGATGATTTCACGGGCATTCGTGCGGCCGCCGTCGAGCAGGCACGACTCAGTGATCTCAAGTTGCAGCAGCGCGGGCGGCAATCCATTGCTCGTTAATGCTTCGCGCACGTCCTCCAACAGATGTGAATCCCCGAACTGCCGTGGAGACAGGTTGACCGCGACGGGCCAGACCAAACCGGTGTCCAGCCATTGCCGCGCTTGCAGGCACGCGGACTGCAAGATCAAACCGCCCAGCGCAACGATCTGGCCGGTTTTCTCAGCGCAGGGAATGAACTCGAGCGGCGGAATGGCGCCGCGCTCGGGGTGATTCCACCGCAGCAGGGCTTCCATGCCGACCATGCGCTCCGTCGCGGCGTTGAACTTCGGCTGGTAGAGAACGTGGAATTGCCGCTGCATCAGCGCGACGTTCAGCTGGTTCTGCATCCACAGGCTTTCGCGGATGTGCGAACGCATCGCCGGATTGTAGATGCGGTGCTCGTTGCGTCCCGCGGACCTGGCTACGTGCATGGCCGTCTCCGCCGCCTCCGCGAGTTCGTCGACGTCGTAGTTGGTACCCGGATGGCAGGCGATACCCACGCACGCACTCGGATTGAACGTACTCGGTCCGATCTGCAGGGGCACTGCCAGCGCCTCGCGAATTCGCGTCGCGAAGTGTTCTGCTGTGCGCGCCGTCTGCACTTCGTGGGTGAAGAGGATGAACATGCCGACGCCGACGCGGGCAACGGCGCCGGTCGGGCCGGCCGTTGCGCCCAGCCGCTCCGCGATGACCCGTATGAACTCGTTCCCGGCGTGATGGCCGAGCGAGTCGTTGACATCGTTAAAGTGATCGAGGTCGATGAAGTACAACGCGAACGACACCTTGGCCGCCGCAGCGCGCTGGGCCGCCTCGCGCACCAAGGAGGTCGCCGCGACCCGTTTGGGGACGATAGCCGTCGTCTCAGGCGAGCCTGCGGCGCTGGGGAGGAACTGCCGATCGTCGATTTGCGCCGTGACACAGTCAGCGGAGGCACGCGCAACGGACGCCTGCGCGGGGGCTGGTTCACGGCCCGCGCGTCGCGGCGCATCGTCGCCGCGCGCAAGGACCGGCAGGCCATCGCGTGGAACGCTTCCATCTGCGCGGAAGATCGCGCAGGGCCAGCGGGGGCCGGATAGGCCTGCCGCGTCCGGCACCAGCTTTCGCGACTGTTTTCGCGCCGGGATTCCGCTGACTAGAGGTGGAGACGATGAATTTTTCATTTCTCGAGCAATGCGAGACGCGCGCGAGCTATGGAATCCCGGACACCTCTATGCAGAGTACCGTTGCAATTGTGCGTCCCGTTCCCGCGCAGGCGAACGGACATAGCACCAACGCTAGGCAATGTCGCACTAGTCGTCTGTGCGTTACAGCACATAAGACGGAAAACAGTTGTCCAAAAGGGACGCCGCGTGCGCCAGAGTCTGGTCGAAAGTGGTGGCGCGCGCGATGCTAGCCGGCGCCAGGGCTTTCTTGCCGTCCGTAATCCCCAATGCGGATGCGCCGGCTTAGCAAGGCGCCCGGACTGCAGCCGGCGTTTAGCCCTTGCCCAGACGCCGGGCGTTGGCCGTCGCGCGGGCGTGGATGGGCTTCAATCCGCGCTGCGCCAGTCGTGCGGTGGAACCGGACCAGGCGTGCGCCGTCGTCGTCGCCCCCGACATCGCCTCCGCCAGCTTCGCTTGCCGGGCGACGAACTGTCCGAAGTCACGACTTGCAGCCAGCGACGCGGTTGCGGCGCTGCCGGTCACCATGTGGCGCAAGGCGCTCGTACCGAGCTTCAAGTTCATCGTGGTCCAGTGCGCCGCCATGGCTTCCGCCGACTCCGTCGCGGCCTCGATTTTTTCGAGGCCCATCCGGGTGAACTCATCGCGATCGCGCGCGTTCGGCAGCGGACCGGCCACCGCCATCCGTGCGGTGCGATGCGCGACGACCTGCGCCGAGGCAAGCGACATCTCGCTGACCTTCCAGGCGAGATCGGCCCAGGCGAGAAACGGATTGCTACTACCGAAAATGCTGCGACTGCGTTTCATGAAATCCTTGCGGTGGGAAATGGATGCGGAGCGCCATTGTGCGCGCGTCCGACCTGCCCCCGTTGTTCCGGGTGCGCCTGCAGGCATGTCCATTCCCCATCGGCGGTCCCTGCGCCACGGCATGCTAACGTAGCGTCACGCCACGGAAGCAGCGCTAACGGCGGGCATGAAATCGACGATGGTCGCGCTCGCACTTCTGGCCGCGGCCGTCGCGCTCTGGACGCCCGACCTTGACCGCGCCACGCCCGAGGCCCGCTATTTCGATGGTCAGAGCTCATACATCGAGATCGACGGCACCCGGTTGCATGTGCGCGACAGTGGACCGAGGGGCGCGCCCGCCGTGCTCCTGCTCCATGGCTTCGGCGCGAGCCTGCATACATGGGAACCGTGGGCGCAGGCACTTGCTGCGCGGTATCGCGTCATCCGCATCGACCTGCCGGGCGCCGGGCTGACGGGCGCCGATCCCACCGGCGACTAACCGATGCGCGCGGGGTCCGACTGCTGGCAGCGTTGCTGGACCGCTTGGGCGTGGCGCGGGAGCGCTCGGGCTCATGCGCTACGCCTTGCCGAAGTGGATGCTGCGTCTGAATCTAGCACCCGCCTATGGTGATCCCTCTCGCCTCGAAGACGCCACGCTGACGCGCTACCACGACCTCATGCGGGCGTCCGGCGTGCGGGCGGCCCTGCTGGCGCGTATGACGCAGACTGTACTGGAGCCGCCCGAACCGTGGCTCGCGAAGATCGCTGCGCCGACGCTGCTGCTCTGGGGGGAGCGGGACGCGATGATCCCGATCACCAACGCCCAGGATTACCTGAGCGCAGTTACAAACGCCGAGCTGGTGTCACTGCCGGGTCTGGGCCACGTGCCGTTCGAGGAGGCGCCTGCGGGGCGCCCGTCATCGCGTTTCTTTCACGCTGATATCGGCGTCGCCGGATCAGCGGGATTGGCTAACCATTTGATTGTATTGGCGACCCCAGCGGGATTCGAACCCGCGTACTCACCGTGAAAGGGTGATGTCCTAGGCCTCTAGACGATGGGGTCGTAGGGTGTTGCGGCGGCCGGGTGGTGCTGCTGACCCGCCGGATTCATGCACTTCTGATGCGGTAATCGTGGTGGAGATAAGCGGGATCGAACCGCTGACCTCTTGCATGCCATGCAAGCGCTCTCCCAGCTGAGCTATACCCCCACGTGAGCCTCAAATTATAGCTTGCGGAGCACGCTTTTGGCAAACAGGCGCATCGGCCAATTGCCGGATTGGCGCTACTTGACGGGGACCGGTACCGGGATGACGAGCTTGCCTTCGTGCTCGGCCACGTAAACCGAGTTCGTGCTCGTCGACGTTCCGCCGGGGTACTTTTTTTCGACGCTGATGATGAGCTTCATCGTTGGTGGCAAGCCGAGCTTCAACATCTTGCCATCTGCGCCCGGCCTCGTTGCGTTCACCCGGGTCGTGTCCTCGGCCGAAAGGGGCTCGATCTTGATCGAGTTGATCTTGCTGCCCATGCCGTCGGTCATCGCCATCCGGTAGAACTTGAGCGCCTCCGGATCCGCGCCCTTGGTATAGAGCAGCGAATGCAGCGTCTTCGCGTCCTTGCCTTCGTAGGCTTTGCTATAGGCGTCAGCGAACGCCTTCTGCTGTTCGGGCGTCGCCGCAGATGCGACGCAGCTCAATGTGACGAAGGCAGCGAAAACGGTGGTGCGGATGGCGTTCATGCGGCTTTCCTCACTTTGGTTGTGGTGCGGGCGGACACGGAAGGTTAGCCAAGACGGCACCGGGCGTCCATGGGTGCAACCAGCACCGCCTGACGACGTCCGCCGTCACTGCCCACAAGTTGGGATATTATCGCGCGGCCTTTCAAAACACGCCGTCATGTCCACCCACTTCCCTGCCGCCACCGCGTTGCCCTCGCCCGAACTGACGGGCCGCGTGATCCTTGTTACGGGCGCCAGCGGGGGCTTGGGCACGGTGCTCGCCCGCGCCTGCGGCGCGCTCGGCGCCACGGTGATCCTCCATGGCCGGTCGGTAAAGAAACTAGAGGCGCTCTACGACACGATGGTAGCGGCGAACATGCCGGAACCCGTGATCCTGCCGCTCGACCTTGCCAAGGCAACGGCGGACGACTTCGGCACCGTGGCCACCGCGCTGCAGGCACAACTGGGGCGTCTCGATGGCCTCGTCCACACGGCGGCGCTGCTGGGATCGCTCGGGCCGATCGAACATCAATCCTTCGACAGCTGGCTGTCGCTGCTGCGCGTGAACGTGGCCGCGCCAATGGGCCTCACCCGCGCAGTGATGCCGCTGTTGAATGCATCGCCGGACGCCAGTGTGATCTTCACGCTGGATAACCGCGGCGAGCAGCCGCGAGCGTATTGGGGCGGTTACGCGGTGACGAAGGCCGGCGTGGCCACGCTGGCGCGCGAGCTGGCCGATGAGTGGGAGAACCGTGCCAACCTGCGCATCAACGCGGTGGTGCCGGGGCCGATTCGCTCGCCGATGCGCGGACGTTCGCATCCCGGCGAGGATCACAGCGCGTTGCCGCTGCCGGAAACACTGGTGCCGCTGTACCTGTATCTGTTGCAGGGCCAGGTCAAGGCCGACAGCGGCGCCCTGTTCGATGCGCAGGCGTGGCTGGCCGGCACGGCCTGCGTGTCCTCGCTGCGGGCGTAGCGCTCATGTCCAGCGTGCAGCCACGCGCGGTGCATCGTTGCCGCGGCCATACCGCAGCAGCACACGCAAACGCCTGAAGTCGTCTTCCGGCAGCATGTCGGGCAGGATCAACACGGTGCGTGACCTGCGCGCGCCATCGGGCCGCCAGACAATCGTGGTGAGATGTGCGCCAACGTAGGAGGCTCCGCGCACGTGGCCCGCCACCAACGGCCGCGTGCCATATCGAACCGCGATGAGCCGGTTGGCCACGACGCGAATTTCACTGACGGCACCAGCGCCGGATCGTAGTGCGATGCACTGGAATTGCCACATGGTCCACGCCACCAGCACCAGGATCAGCCCGGCCTGGCACGAGAGCGGCATCGGCAATGCCAGCACGACACCGGTCGTGCCCGTGGCCAGCACGCCCAATGCGATACCGGCGCATCGCGATGCACGCAGCGTGACGATGACAGCGGGCGGCAGCGCAACCATGCCACCGATTGAACCTCGATGCGCCGCGCGCCGCGATCAGCCGGATGGATGAACCACCGGTCGAGGCAAGACTTACTTCGCTGCCGCGGCCTTCGCCAGCGCCAGCCAGGTGGCGACGACGGTATCCGGGTTGAGCGAGATGCTCTCGATGCCCTGGTCGACCAGCCACTGCGCGAGGTCCGGATGGTCAGACGGCCCTTGCCCGCAGATGCCGACGTACTTGCCGTGCCGCTGGCACGCGGAGATGGCCAGCGACAGCATCGCCTTCACCGCGTCGTCGCGCTCGTCGAACGTATTGGCGATGGGGCCGCCGGAATCGCGGTCCACGCCCAGCGTCAGCTGCGTGAGATCGTTCGAACCGATGGAGAAGCCATCGAAGTGTTCGAGGAATCGATCGGCGAGGATGGCATTGGAGGGCACTTCGCACATCATGATGAGGCGAAGTCCATTCGTGCCGCGGGCGAGACCGTTCTTCGCCAGCAGCGCGATCACCTGCTCCGCTTCGGTGATCGTGCGCACAAACGGAATCATGATCTCGACGTTGGTGAAGCCCATCTCGTCGCGTACGCGCTTCAGTGCCGCGCATTCCATCCGGAAGCACTCGTAGAACTCGGGGGCGATGTAGCGCGACGCGCCGCGGAACCCCAGCATCGGATTCTCCTCGTGTGGCTCGTAGCGGTCCCCGCCCAGCAGCGTCGAGTATTCGTTGGACTTGAAGTCCGACATCCGCACGATTACCTTCTTGGGGTGAAACGCCGCGGCGATGGTAGCGACACCTTCGGCCACCTTCTGCACGTAGAAATCGGTCGCGGACGGATATGCCGCGATGCGCGCCTCGATCTCGCGCTTCAGCTCCGGGTGCTGCTTGTCCAGTTCCAGCAACGCCATGGGATGGATGCCGACGTTGCGGCTGATGATGAATTCGAGGCGCGCGAGACCAACACCTTCGTTGGGCAGCCGCTGGAACTCGAAGGCCAGCTCCGGGTTGCCGACATTCATCATGATCTTCGTGGGGGACTCGGGCATCCGGTCCAGCTCGACATCCACCACCTCGATGCCCAGCAGCCCACTGTAAACGTGGCCGGTATCGCCTTCAGCGCATGACACGGTGACCAACTGGTCCTCGACCAGCACCTGCGTGGCATCACCGCAACCCACGACGGCGGGGATCCCCAGCTCGCGCGCGATGATCGCCGCGTGGCACGTGCGGCCGCCACGATTGGTCACAATGGCGGCGGCGCGCTTCATCACCGGCTCCCAGTCCGGGTCCGTCATGTCGGTGACCAGCACGTCGCCAGGCTTGACGCGCGACATCTCGGCGGCGGAGCGCACCAGCCGCACCGGGCCCTGCCCGATCTTCTGGCCGATTGCCCGTCCCGTGGCCAGCACGGCCGACGAGGAGGAGAGTTTGTACCGGCGCAGGCGCTCCGCATGGTCCTCCCGCGACTTCACCGTTTCCGGCCGCGCCTGCAGGATGTAGATCTTGCCGTCGAGGCCATCGCGGCCCCATTCGATGTCCATCGCACGGCCGTAGTGCGCCTCGATGGCCATTGCGTCGCGGCCCAGTGCTTCCGCCTCGGCGTCGGTGATCGAGAAGCGCAGCCGATCGGCGGCCGGCACCTCCGCGTTGACCGTGGAGCGACCCGCCGCGTGGGCGGTGGTGAATACCATCTTCAGCGCCTTGGCGCCCACACTCTTGCGCAGGATGGCGGGCCGCTTGCCGGCCAGGCAACGCTTGTCGACGTAGAACTCGTCCGGGTTGACGGCACCCTGCACCACCGTCTCGCCAAGTCCGTAGGACGCGGTGATGAACACCACCTTGTCGAAGCCGGATTCGGTGTCCAGCGTGAACATCACGCCGGACGCGCCCAGGTCGCTGCGGACCATCCGTTGCACGCCGGCGGACAGCGCGACCTCCGCATGGGCGAAGCCCTTGTGTACGCGGTAGGCGATCGCACGGTCGTTGTACAGCGAGGCAAATACCTCGCGTATTGCATGAATAATATTATCTATGCCGCTGATATTAAGAAATGTTTCCTGCTGGCCGGCGAATGAAGCGTCGGGCAGGTCCTCCGCCGTGGCGGACGACCTCACGGCAAACGTGGCATGGGGAGACTCCTTCGTCAACGTGGCATAGGCGGTGCGGATCGCCGCATCCAGCGCGGGCGGCAAGGGGGCCACCACCAGCCAACCGCGAATGTCCTTGCCTGCCGCCGCCAGCGCTTCCACGTCGTCGACATCGAGCCCCGCCACACGATCCGCGATCCGCTGGCGCAGCCCGCCGGCGTCCAGGAAGGCGCGGAATGCTGATGCCGTGGTCGCAAACCCGCCGGGGACGTGGATGCCTGCTCCGGACAACTGGCTGATCATTTCCCCAAGGGAGGCGTTCTTGCCACCGACCTCGTCGAGGTCGCGCATCCGCAGATGTTCAAAGGGGATCACCCAAGCGTGTTCGATTGTCATCCGTTGTCCCTAATTCCTGGGTTGTTGCGCCGCGCCATCGCGCGCGGCAAAACCGCAAGTTTACCTTGGCCAGCGGGTCCGCCGACGGGTGCTGCGGCGCGCAACGATCGCCTTAAGGGCCGGCACCAACGACAACGGCCGCGGAAGCGGCCGTCTAGGGGGCAGGCAACCCGCGTCAGGTACGCGGGGTCGTCAGCATCGGGGCTTGCGTGGTGACCTCGTCCGGGTCGACGTAGCTGCCATCGAGGCCGGTATCGGCATTGAGGTTGACGCCTGTGTCGGCGGGGGCGTGGCGATGTCGGCTTCGGACGGCGCGACGCAGCGTCCGGTAGAGGTCAGGATGCGAGTCCTTGAGATAGCTGATGATCTCGAAGTCCACGCGCTTGACTTGCGAAAGGTCGAGTTGCTCCACATGAACAAGGCGCAGCAACTCCTTGACCGGACGGGGCATTTCCCGTCCGCTTTCATATCGCGAGCCGCCGCTTTGCGTGACGCCGATCTGGGTCCAGAACTGCTCCTGGTTCATGCCCAGCCGGCGCCGGATTTCGCGCGGATTGAGAACTCGATCGAGGATTTTCACGGGTCGCGGGCTTTCGGTGTGCTTGTCGTCAGCAGCGGTTTCTGGGGCCTTGCGGCAAATCCGATACTATACCAATGGCATATTTTTGACCGATTTGTGTCGCCGCGCAAGCGGCAACGGATGAACGGTGGTTTAGGCAAAGCGGAACACGAGAAACCCGGACCGGGGCGGGTCGCCATTTCCGTCAACTCCCGGCTTAGGGATATAGATTACGCCAATCCCCGTGATGCGAGGTATTCCTCGTAGGGCCCATCGAAAAACACGGGCTCGCCCTCGCCTGTCAGTTCGATCACGCGGGTGGCCAGCGCGGAGACAAACTGCCGGTCGTGCGACACGAGGATGAGCGTGCCCGCGTACTTTTCGAGCGCCAGTTGCAGCGACTCGATCGACTCCATGTCCATGTGATTGGTGGGCTCGTCCATCACCAGCACGTTGGGCTGCTGCAACATCAACTTGCCGAAGAGCATGCGTCCGCGTTCGCCGCCGGAGAGCACGCGCACCGATTTGCTTGTTTCATCCCCGGAGAACAGCAGGCGTCCCAGCGTCGCACGCACGATCTGCTCGTCATCGGTCGGCTGCTTCCATTGCGCCATCCAGTCGAACAACGTGGACTCACGCTCGAAGTCTGCGGTCTGGTCCTGCGGGTAATAGCTGATCAAGGCGCGCTCGGCCCACTTCAGCTTGCCGGCATCCGGCGCAAGTTCGCCGATCAGCGTGCGCAACAGCGTGGTCTTGCCCGCGCCGTTGGGGCCGACGATCGCGAGACGCTGCCCGGCTTCCACCATGAACGACATGGCATCGAACAACGGGTGCGGCAGCGCGGGCCATGTCTTGGTCAGGCCCTCCACTTCCACGGCGTGACGATGCAGCTTCTGCTTCGGGTCGTAGTCGAACCGGATGAAGGGGTTCTGCCGCGATGACGGCTTCACGTCGTCAGGACGCAGCTTGTCGATCTGCTTGATGCGGGAGGTCGCCTGCTTCGAGCGCGCCTTGTTGGCGGAGAAGCGGCGCACGAACTCCTGCAGCTCCACGATGCGGTCCTTGGCCTTGGCATTGCTGGCCAAGAGCCGCGCGCGCGCCTGCGTGGACGCAATCATGTAATCGTCGTAATCGCCGGGAAACACCTTCAGCGTGCCGTAGTCGAGATCGGCCATATGCGTGCACACGCTGTTCAGGAAGTGGCGATCATGCGAAATGATGATCATCGTCGACTCGCGGGCGTTGAGCACGTCCTCCAGCCAGCGAATCGTGTTGATGTCGAGGTGGTTGGTCGGCTCGTCGAGCAGCAGGATCTCCGGATTGGAGAACAGCGCCTGCGCCAGCAGCACACGGAGCTTCCAGCCGGGCGCCACTTCGCTCATCGGTCCCTGGTGCAACGCCTCGCCAATGCCAAGACCCATCAGCAATTCACCGGCGCGTGCCTCCGAGGTATAGCCGCCCAGCTCCGCGTAGTGCGCCTCGAGATTGGCCGCCTTCAGATAGTCTTCCTCGGTGGCATCCGGGTTGGCGTAGATGGCATCGCGCTCTTCCTGGGCCGCCCACAACTCTTCGTGGCCGCGCACCACGACGTCGAGTACACGCTGGTTCTCGAACGCGAACTGGTCCTGCGAAAGCTTGCCGAGGCGCTCGGTGGAATCGAGCGCGACGTTGCCGCCGGAGGCTTCGAGATCGCCACCCAGGATCTTCATCAGCGTGGACTTGCCGCAGCCGTTGGCGCCGATCAGGCCATAGCGATGGCCGCCGCCGAACTTCATCGAGATGTTCTCGAAAAGCGGCTTGGCGCCGAACTGGATGGTGAGGTTGGAAGCTACGAGCATGAGGGACTTATCAGCGAAGATTGGTCGCGGTTGAATGCGCAGTGGCCTGCTCAGTTGGCTGCTCAGTTGGCTGCTCAGTTGCCTGCCTGGTCGGCTGCCCCAGCCGCACAACGCGGTCGCCCGTCGCGGCGGGTGTCGAGGCCATGCGGGGGGAAAACCCGCTATTCTGCTAGAATCAACGACTTATCTCAAGTTTTTCGCGTGCGTGCCCGTGTGGCGGCGCATGGCCGGATCCCCGATGCCCCGCTACGATCTGCATTCGCATTCGACGCACTCCGACGGCCTGCTGGCCCCCGCGGCAGTGGTCGAACGCGCGGTCGCCCGTGGCGTCGATTTCCTGGCCTTGACCGATCACGACGACACCAGTGGCCTGCCCGAAGCCATCGCGGCAGCGGCGGGCACCGGCATGACGCTCGTGCCGGGTGCCGAACTATCCGTCAGTTGGGAAAGCCACACGATCCACGTGATCGCGTTGCAGATCGATCCGTCCAACGCGGTGCTCGAGGCGGGACTGGCCACCATCCGCAGTGGCCGCGATTCGCGCGCCAGGCTGATGGCGGAATCCCTGGCAGCGGCGGGCATCAAGGGCGCCTATGAAGGCGCGCGGCGCTATGTCACCAGCGAGCGCCTCATCTCGCGCACGCACTTCGCACGCTTCCTCGTCGAATCCGGCCACGTGCGCGAGACCAAGGACGCGTTCAAGCGCTACCTGACGCCGGGGAAGCCAGGCTACGTGAAGCACGAGTGGGCGTCGTTGCCCGATGCCGTTGGCTGGATCCACGCGGCCGGGGGCCAGGCGGTCGTCGCGCATCCGGGCCGCTACAAGGTGTCGCCCACCGGCATGCGACGCTTGCTGGGCGAATTCTGCGATGCCGGTGGCGATGGCGTCGAAGTGCTGTCGTCGTCGCACACGACGGCGCAATACGCCGAGTACGCCGCCTATGCGCGTACCTTCGGCCTGCTCGCGTCCTGCGGCAGCGACTATCACGGTCCCGGCGAGAGCTGGCTCGACTTGGGCGACCTGCCGGCGATGCCTGCCGGCGTCACGCCGGTATGGACGCACTGGTAGTGCCGGATCGCCGTACCGTCTTCTTTCTCTCCGACCGCACCGGCATCACCGCCGAGATGCTCGGCAACAGCCTGCTCACGCAGTTCGACGACATCCGCTTTCATCGCGTCACGATTCCCTTCGTCGATTCACCGGAAAAGGTGGCCGATGCGGTACGCCAGGTCAACGAATCGGCGGACCGCACGGGAAAGCGCCCGATCGTGATCAGTTCGGTCGTGGACGAGGCGATGAGCGAGATCATCCGCCGCGACGCACGGGCACTGACGCTCGATTTCTTCGGCGTGTTCATCCAGCCGCTCGAGGCCGAGCTCGGCACCAAGAGCTCGCATGCGGCAGGCAAGTCGCACGGCATCGCTGACAGCCACGAGTACTTCGCGCGGATGGAAGCCATCAACTTCACGCAGGCGCACGACGATGGCGTCAGCACGCGTGACCTCGGCAAGGCGCAGGTGATCCTGGTGGGCGTGTCGCGTTGTGGCAAGACGCCGACGTCGCTCTATCTGGCGCTGCAGTTCGGCATCCGTGCCGCCAATTTCCCGCTGACGCCGGACGACTTCGCCAACCACAAGCTGCCGGCCTCGGTTCTGCCCCATCGCAGCAAGCTCTTCGGCCTGACGATCGCGCCCGAGCGGCTGCGGCAGATCCGCGAGGAACGCCGCCCCGACAGCACCTATGCGTCGCTCGACAATTGCCGCTACGAGGTGCGCGAGGCCGAGGCGATGATGGTCCGCGAGCGCATTCCGATGCTCAACACCACGACCAAGTCGATCGAGGAAATCGCGACGACGATCCTGCACCAGGCGAAGGTCGAGCGGCACATCTATTGAACGGATACCCCTGCAGGCTATTGAGCAGGTATCCCTGTAGGCGAGGCTTCAGCCTCGCAACTGATATCGCCACGGCGAACCCGCGCGGAGGACGTCGCGGCTGCGGATACTGCACCGGCCATTTACAAGCCGTAGAAACGCCGTGCCGTGCCGCCCATCAACGCCGCACGATCCGCAGCCTGCCAATCCGCCGTCATCGCCATGGTGGCGGCGAACCAGCTTTGGTAGGTGCCCCCGACATTCAGCACCGGCCAGTCGCTGCCCCACATCAGCCGCTGTGCGCCGAAGCACTCGGCGAGATGGTCCGCGTAGCGCCGCAGCCGGTCGATGGTCCATCCGGCACCCGCCTCGGTGACGAGACCCGACACCTTGCACCGTACGCGTGGATACGCCGCAGCTTCGCGCATGTAGCCGGCCCACGGCTCCCACATGCCGTGCGCGATGTCGGGCTTGGCTGCATGATCGATGACGACGGCAAGATCCGGATGGCGCTCCAGCATCTGCAGCAGCATCGGCAATTGCGCCGGCCGGATCAACGCATCAAAGCGCAAGCCAAGCCGCGGCAGCGCGTCCAGCGCCCGCCCGACATCCTCGCGCAACAGCCATTCCGGATCGAGCTCATCCTGCAGCATTGGCCGCACGGCTTTCAGCAACGGGTTGCGCGCCAGCCGGCGCAGCAGCGGAATGGCATCGGGTGCCGCAAGATCGGCCCAGCCCACCACGCCTTTGACCAAGCCGTTGCTGGCCGCTGCGACATCGAGCAGGTAATTCGTCTCGGCCAAGGTAGGCGCTGCCTGGACCAGTACCGCCGCCGTGACGCCGGCCTGTTCGTGCAATGGCGCGATGTCGTCGAGATTGAAGTCGCGGTGCAACGCAGGCAATTGAGGCGTAATCCAGCCATAGTCGCCGCGTGCCAGTGCCCATACGTGCAGGTGCGCATCGATGTGACCTGTCATGGCGGGTCACCCGGCAATGGCGCGGCCGCATCGACCAGTCTCCGCGTGCGCAACGCCTGCCAGAACGCAGCGGGAACGGGCCACTGGCTCCACGTCGCGATGGCCGCGATTTCATCGGCGCTGCGCGCCCCCGCCAGCACTACGGTAATCGCCGGGTGCGCAACGATGAATTGCAGCGCCGCCGCCGCCAACGGCACCGCATGCTCCGCGCACAGTGTTTCGATGGCGGCGACGCGGGCCACCAACGCCGCCGTGGCCGGCGCGTAGTCGAACATGGGCGCGCTGCCATCGCGTGGACGGGTGCCGGTGACGAGGATGCCGGAGTTGAAGGGTCCGCCCAGCACCACGGTGACTCCGCGCCGCGCACACTCGGGCAGCAGCACCTCCAACGCGGATTGGTCGGCCAGCGTGTAGCGGCCCGCCAGCAACATGACGTCGATGTCCGCTTCGCGCAGCGTGGCCAGCGCAATGTCGACGCCGTTCACGCCGATGCCATGGCCGCCGATCGTTCCGGCCGACCTCATCGCTTCAAGCGTGGCACGACCGGTGCGCAGATACGCATCGAAATGCGCCATGAAGGTGGCGCCGTGCGTCGCGCGGTCCAGGTCGTGTACCAGGACCACATCAATATCGTCGACGCCGAGGCGCCGGCGGCTGTCGGAGAGCGAGCGCTCGAACCCGGCACCACTGTAGTCGTAGCGCGTCGCGAGCGGCGGCACTTCAATGAAGCCGTGCTGGTTGGCGGGAGCATCACGCGTCGGTTCCAGAATCCGCCCCACTTTCGTCGACAACAGGTATTCGCGGCGCGGCACGGCGCGCAGCGCATTGCCGAAGCGCGTCTCGGACAAGCCCTGGCCGTAATGCGGTGCGGTATCGAAGTACCGCACGCCGCAGGCCAGCGCCTGGTCGAGCGTGGCCGCGGCCATCGCTTCCGTGACAGGATGAAACAGGTTGCCCAGCGGCGCGCCCCCCAGGCCGAACGGCAGCGACGCCAGATGACCGACGCGCGCGGCGTCGAGACTCATCGGGCGCGCAGGGCCGGGGCCCGGCACGGGCACCGGCCGGTCGAAGCGAAGGATGGCATCGGGGATCGTGGTCCTGGTTGCGACTGCTAAACTCGTGCGGATGCTACAAGAATCGCGGCACCATGTGCAACGCGATTCGTTGGGTCCCCTCGCCACTCTTAACCATCCTGATCATGCCCTCTTTCAAAGATGTCCAAGGTCTCTGGTGCGCCACGCTCACGCCGCTTGATCGCTACGGTCGCGTCGACCATCCGCGCATGGTGGCCCACGTCCAGAAGCTGTTCACGCAAGGCGTGGCCGGTGTCGCCCCGTTCGGCACGACGGGCGAAGGCCAGTCGTTCGCGGTGGACGAACGCCGCGACGGCGTGGAGGCGCTGCTGCAGGCGGGCGTGCCGGCAGCACGCATCGTCGCGGCCACCGGCTGCACGGCGCTGCCCGAAACGGTCGCGCTGACGCGGCATGCCGTGCAGGCGGGGTGTCCGGCGGTGCTGGTGCTGCCACCCTTCTTCTGGAAAGAGCCGAGTGACGAGGGCCTCTTCGACTGGTATGCACAATTGATCGAGCGCACCGCCGATCCGCGTCTCAAGATCCTGCTCTATCACCTGCCGCAGGTTTCCGCCGTGCCACTTTCGGTCAACCTGATCGAACGACTCGCCACCACGTTTCCCGACACGGTGGTCGGGATCAAGGACAGCGAAGGCAACTGGGCGCATACGTCGGCCATCCTTGAACGTTGTCCGCAGCTTGCCGTGATGGTGGGGCACGAACCGCACCTGCCGCGGCTGCTGCGCGCGGGGGGCGTGGGCACGATCTGCGGTGTCTCCAACCTGCGCGCTGACCTGGTGGCGGACCTGCTGCTGCCCGAGGTCACGCCGGAGGCCGAGGCGCGCATCGCGGCGTTCATCCGTGTCGCGTTTTCGCAGCCGTTGATGGCGGGCTTCAAGAGCATGTTGGCCGACCAGCTGGACGACGATGGCTGGCGCGCCGTGCGGCCCCCGCTGGTGGCGCTGGA
>Ga0105048_10006896_pt1 | contig 18297 bp, 14 predicted proteins | sample MAT05_FD_78382 | JGI IMG/M metagenome (GOLD analysis project Ga0105048, IMG submission 78382) | Freshwater microbial communities from Lake Fryxell liftoff mats and glacier meltwater in Antarctica - MAT-05 | ecosystem: Environmental > Aquatic > Freshwater > Ice > Liftoff microbial mat | place... | reverse complement strand
GTAGTTAAAAAAATTGGCTGGTACTTAGATTTACGTAAACGTAATCCAAAAAAGGCATTGCCAAATTTTATTTTATAGGCCTTAAGATTTAGTAGAGTAAAGAATTAAAAATAAATTTTACCTGATTCCGATAATTCTATTATGCTTCTTGGGCCTAAACAAAGCATTAAATTTATATTCAATTCCTTCGCTTGGCATGAGTGCAGGAGATTGCGCTAATTGCATGTTTGGATTTATAAAGAAAAACCCAGATAGACCTTTAATATAATAATTTGTTTTGGCGGTGCTATTTTTATCGTTGTACAAAATAATCCAATCTTGTTTTGGATTTGTTTTTAGATAATCTCTATAACTCTTTACGCTATCGTCTAAGCACACGCTAATAAAAGTAATCTTATCATTAAATTTTTTTTTCAAATCAATAATTTTTTGCATTTCTTTTAAACTCACGTCGCTTTGCGCAGAGAAAAAATTTAAATAAATATGTTTGCCTTTGTAGCTAGATAAATCCACCAGCAAACCTTTTTTATCTTTCGCCGTAAAATCTGGTGCTAATGCGCCAGGCTGCAATTGATAAATGGATTGAAGAATTTGCGTCGCTATTTTTTTGTGTTCAGCAATGGTTGTTTCTCTTTGCAACTGTTCAATAACACTTTGCACTTGTCGTTTATCAAAATCAGCACTATAATAAAAATCATATAAGCCTTTTAGAATAACCAATTCTCTAAGACTATCATTTTTTATAGATAAATCTGCTCTAAATTGATTTTGTAAATCTTTATAATCTGCTAATGAATTAATACTATTATAAATATTTCCTCCACTTTTTGTAGATGCAAATGCTTTTAAGTATCCTTTAAAATGGATGTTAAAATATTTCATGTATTCATAATTTGAATACATAATGGTTTTATTAGATATAAATTGTTTGTACAATATTTTTTCATTCTTAGAAATACTTGAATAAAAATCTGCAAAAGAATAATTAACGTAACTTTTGAAATAGGAATTGTGATTGTTCTTATATCTTTTTTGAGTGGTTACTAAAAATGTGTCAAACATCATATTCATTTTGGCAGGAGAGAGATACATATCTTTCCTTCTGGTAAATAAATTGTTATATTGATTATTAAAGTCAGTAATAAGTGCATTTAGCTCTGTACTATCTTTTCCATATATTCCAATATCAACAAGGGTTTCTGTGCCTTCTTGATTATCGGTTAAGGAGTCTTTACCAGGAAAAAAAATGCCATATACAAAATTTGGTTGAATGTAAATTTTACCAACTAAGTTTTCAATATTAATTAAAACGGGCTTTGTAATATTTGATTGAATTTTTAATTCAAAGAATCCATTTTTATCAACAATATCCGAACTCTCTTTTACTTTCGTATAAGTTATGTAATCGGAATAATCACTTAACACAACTTCCTTTCCAATAAGAGTAGAATCTGCTTTTCCTTTAATAGTTATGTTTTGCGCATAACTAAAAGTCATCATCCCAAAAATAAAATATAATGTAAATTTCATAATTTGTATAATATCAAATATAAGATAAGTTACATAGAATTCTTGAAATTCATAGTTATTTAGGTAAATTTAATCATGCATCGTCTGTACCAATCGCTTATTACCTTGCATCTATTAATTTATAAAGTCTTTGACAGATTATATTAAATTTTATTAATGTGGATGCAACTTTGAGTGAACGATACATAAAACACAAGCGTTAGGAGCGATATGAAAAAAAAAATGACTCAAGTCCAAAGTTTATCATATAATGCAAATCTTCCAAAACACCAATGACGATATTACATTTTTTTACTCGCAATCATCATATTACTGCTTTTATCTTTAAAATTATAACCAATCCCAAAGCCAATTGGTATTGCACCTTTCAAGATATACAACGAATCTAAATCTTTTTGATAAAAGGCCGAAAACATAGGGATGGGCTTTACATATTTTCCATAAAAATTAAAATCCCATTGGTGCGAATCCTCTAAAAAATAATGTAAAGCAATACCACTATCATCTTGAATAATTTGTTGACTTTGATTTAATATCACATGCCGAATCATTGAAAAATAATTTTTATGCATGAGGTAAGATGCTCCTTTTAGATATGTATTAACGGTTCCCATATTATTTAAGTAAGCCCGAAATCCTTTATTATATTTCAATCCCCCATCAGCGGCATTTAAAGAAAAATAATGCAATTTTTTTAATTGTTGATGTGCATCTAAAAACTGAATTTCAATACCTCTTGTATTGGTTTTGGTCTTTTTTAAAGCTTCGAAAGTACTTGCAAATTTAATGTTACCTAAACTATCAACCGTTATTGGTTTTGCCGAACAAAAATTATTTTTAGTACGCTTTAAAAACAAAAACAATAAATGCAAAGTGCCATCTACTTCCTCATTTTTTAAATCCTTACTCATACTTTCTGTTCTAAAAAAACTAAATTTCAAAATGGCATTTAGTGAGGTATTTACTTTACTAAAATAAAGATCTAATGAATCTTTTTCCTCTTCAATAAAAGTAGGAAAACTTCCAACTGGCTCTAAACCAATCATGACATAGTTATCTGCGTCAGGAAAAAATGTTTGAGAATATAAAACATCAGGGCCAGAAAAAGGATAAAACAAGGTGGTTTGTCGTTTAACAATTTTAGAAAGTTCATTTTCTTTAAATTTTCTTAAGTTATTTAAACGTGTCGAATCAAAAGCCGACCAACGTTTATCAAACGTTCTACTGAAATTTTTAAAGTCTGAAGATGCTTGTACAAAATGATATAATGTACTCGAGTCTTTAATGCCAGCCATAATATTAGCCATGGCATTTAACGTATCATTAGTCGGTATCATGACAACCGCATCTTTTTTCACAGTATCGACCTTCGCTATGGCTATTTCTGCTTCCACAGAATCCTTTTTTATCTCCACTTTTTTTTCTGCATTTGGATTAGAGCATCCAAAAAGAACAACCAACACTAGCACTAAAAGATTTTCCGTTTTTAACATAATTCCGCATTTTTTTGATTTGATAATTTTTTTCCAATAAAATAAATTGTGCCTCCAATGCCTGCGTTTAATAATCCCAATAGAGATTCCGTGGGCCTTTGGGTAAATACAAAATAAATAGTGAAACCATTTAATAATAAAAACAAAACAGGTGTGACAGGGTATCCCCAAGTTTTATAACCACCTGTCGACATTTTTTTAGCCCTTAAAACAAAGATGCTGCTTACGGTTAAAAATGTAAAAATGCTTAAACTAAAACCAACAAAGGTTAAAACAGATTCAAATTGAGAGGTCACAATTAACATTGCCGTCATAACAGATTGAAAAATAACAGCCATATATGGCACCTGATGTTTATTTGATTTAGCTAGGAGATGCAACATCGGCAAATCTTCGCCCATTGATTTTATAATACGAGGGCCTGCCATAATCATAGCGCTAATAGAAGATAACAATAGAAAAGCGATAACAATGCTCATCAATTTTCCAATGACATCGCCAAAAATATGAATTGCACTAACATGACCAATTTCTAAAACACCTGTTAATTCAGCCATTGGAGCACTATATAAAAAAACATAATTTAATAGCACATAAATAACCGTTACTATCAATGTACCAATTAACAAAGCTTTAGGTAAATTTTTTTGAGGCGTTTCCATTTCTCCTACTAAATACGAAGCTGCATTCCAACCGCTATAAGCATAAGACACATAAACTAACGACACCCAAAAACCTGCACTAAAAATTTCACTCATCGAATGGCTTTGCGGCATCACCGTTATAGTATGATTAGGTGTATGCAAAAACCCAGCAATAATAAAACCCAAAATAACTACCACTTTTAAAACCGTTAATACATTTTGAAAACTGCTACCAATTTTTAAATGCAAAGCATGTATGAGTGTAATAAAAAACACAACCGATAATGCACACATTGTAATATTAATTTCAGGAATAATGCTATGCACATAAGTACCCAATGCCATTGACGCTAATGCCACTGGCGCAGCAAAACCAACCGTAGACGATACCCATCCAGACATAAAGCCAACACTAGGATGAATTAACTGAGAAAGATACACATACTCTCCCCCACTCCTTGGAATAGCGATTCCCAATTCGCCGTAAACTAAAGCGCCACAAAACGAAATAACGCCTCCTAATAACCACAATACTAAAATCATAAATACCGAATGCAATTCAAACAATTGAAAACCTAAACTAGTAAAAACCCCCGTTCCAATCATATTAGCAATAACCAAAGAAATGGCTGTGTAAAATCCTATTTTATAGCTCGTATTCATTAATCGAATGATTGAGTAGATTTAGATGAGATTTCCAACATAATTTGATATTGTTCTGGCGTTAAATCATTATAATAAAAATTAATAGGATTTACCTTTTCCCCATTTTTAATCACTTCATAGTGTACATGAGGTCCGCTACTTAAACCAGTATTACCAACATAACCAATTAAATCTCCTCGTTTTATTTTTTTACCAGACTTTACTGCCATTTTGCTCATGTGACCATACAAGGTTTTATATCCAAAACTATGATTGATAACCACATGATTACCATATCCCTGAGCCAAAGCATCAGAAGATTCAACCACTCCATCACCTGTTGCATAAATAGGAGTGCCCTGCTCTGCTGTAAAATCCATGCCCGCATGGAAGCATTGAGTTTTATAAATAGGATGCGTTCTCCAGCCATAACCACTTGGAACATACTTCAAATTTTTATTATTAATAGGCATGATGGCTGGAATAGACGCCAATAATTTTTCTTTTCCTTTAGCCATTTTAACAACCTCATCAAAAGATTTAGATTGAATATATAACTGTTTGGTAATTTTATCTAAACGCTCTGTAGCTTCTTTCATTAAGTCACTATTTTCATATCCTGATAAATCTTTATAACGGTCACTACCTCCAAAACCCGCCTTGCGTATGGAACTTGGAATAGGTTCAACCTCAAAAATAACTCGGTAAATATTATCATCTCTGTCTTGCAAATCACTTAAAACATACTGAAGGTGATTCATTTTTTTATTCAAGACATCATACTGTAATTGCAAAACCTCTGCTTCTCGGCGCAGTTGCTTTTCTTTGGGAGAATCAATAAAACGATAGGCTATCAGCATTGTCACTACAGCAAAAACACTTCCCGTTGCTAAATATGAAAGCACTTTCCATAAACGCTGACTAAAAGTAATTTTTACTTTTTCGTAGCTTAGCGACTTTGGATTGAACTTATATTTTACCTTAGACATTATAATTCCTAAAAAGGGTAGCAAATATAGCAAAATCCTTCACAGTTAAATCTTGTTATCTGTTAAAACCCATCCTACAAAACACAGAACCTACAAATATTAAAGACTAAAGAGAAAGTAATCATTTTCAGACAGAATGATATCTAAATGTGTAAACCAAAACGGATAGTTTGTTTTATAAAAAGGTTGTGTAAATTACTACTTAAGGCGGCTGACAGTGTTTCAAAAAATAATTGAGAAGGTATTAAAAGGATAAACGATAGAAATAAGGCTCACTATAAAAACATTTAAATCCTATTTTATTTGCTCTATCAAACTGTCAGAACTCTTTCAAAATAGTTGTTTCTAAATTTTCAGAAAATAATTTACTTTTTCATAAAATAAACTTGTAGAACTAAAATAGTTTCCTTAGTTTTGTTTCCGAAAAAAAATGGAACCACAAGAAAAAATATTAGCAACATCGCTTGAACTATTTTATAAATACGGTATAAAGCGAGTTACCATGGATGATATTGCTAAGGAATTAGGTATGTCTAAAAAAACCATCTATCAGTTTTATAAGGAAAAAGATGATTTGGTAAACCAGTTATGTGAAACTGAAATGTTGAAACATGAACAAATTTTTGAAGAGCTATTTCAAAAGTCCACGGATCCTATTCATGAAATTATACTCATCGCAAACAATATGAGAGAGATGATGATGAATATCAATCCCATTTTTTTTCTTGATTTACAAAAATTTCATCCTGTGGCTTTGAAACGGTTTCAAGAATTTAAGCAAAACTGCGCTTTCAATCACATCTCTAGAAATATTAAAAAAGGGATTGATATGGGCGTTTATCGTTCTGACTTTAATATTGCTTTTGCTGCTCAATACCGTTTAGCACAATTGGACATGTTGATGTTTGGTAATTATTTTTCGTTTGAAAATATAAACTTCGTGAACGCTCATGAGTTGCTATTGGATATGTTCATTTATGGTATTTGCACTGATAGCGGAAATAAATTATTGACTAAGTATAAAAAAATAAAATAAATTATATGATAAAAATTAATTCTTACACCATACTGTTGGCATTGTCGGTAATGGTGTTTCATTCAAAAGCTCAAGAAAAACAAAGCAATGCTTTTAGTTTGCAACAAGCTATTGATTATGCGTATAAAAATAGCCCAAGTTATTTAAACGCAGAATTGGACGTGAAAAATGCCAATTATAAAAAGAAAGAAATAGTAGGGCTTGGATTACCACAAATTTCGGGAAGTTTTGATTTTAAAGATTATATTCAAATTCCAACTTCACTTCTTCCGCTATCTGCCTTTAGTCCTTTAGCACCAAAAGATGCATATCAAGCGGTAAAATTTGGCACACAATATAATGCAACGGCGGGACTCAGTGCTTCGCAATTAATTTTTAGTAGCGATTATATTTTTGGTTTAAAAGCCTCTAAAGAATTTCTGAAATTGGCAAGTATAAATGTTACCAGATCAAAAGCAGAATTAGTAGCTCAAGTTAGTAAAGCCTATTACAGCGTTATTATTAATAAAGAACGCATTAAATTAATGGATGCAAACCTGCTTAATCTTAAAACAATAGTAGAAAACACCGCCGCATTTAATAAGCAAGGTTTTATAGAGTTAATTGATGTTGAACGTTTAGAGGTATCGTATAATAACTTAACCACTGAAAAAGAAAAGGTTCAAAATTTAATATCACTATCCGAAAATTTATTGAAATTTCAAATGGGATTTAAAATAGCAGACCCGCTTATTTTATCAGACAGCATATCTAAAACAACAAGTATCGATGAATTAAATTTAGATAAAATAAATGTCTCTAGTAGACCCGAGTATTTGTTGTTACAAGCTCAAAAAAAACTGTATGATATTGACATTAAACGATTACAGTGGGGATACCTACCAACCATAGCAGCTTATGGAGCCTACCAATATAATACACAACGAGACAACCCGAATTTGTTTGAATCGGATAAAAACAATCCAGTTAAACAATGGTATAATATCTCATTAATTGGTTTGACGGTTAACCTAAATGTGTTTGACGGTTTTCAAAGACATTACCGAATTCAGCAAGCAAAAATTACTGCTCAAAAAAACAGTAACGACTTAAAAAACTTAGAATTAGTAGCACAATTGGAAGCCAGTTCTGCTGGAACGTTATACACTAATGCCCTATCGTCTTTAAAAATTCAAAAACGTAATATGGAGTTAGCACAAAATATTTATAAAGTATCACAAAAAAAATATGAGCAAGGTGTAGGGAGTAATCTTGAAATCATTAATGCTCAAACTTCTTTAAAAGAAGCTGAAACCAATTACTACAATGCCATATTTGATATGCTTGTTTATAAAGTAGATTATTTAAAAGCCACAGGAACGTTAGTAAAATAAAAATAGTTATCATTAAAATTTAATAATATGTCAACAATTCAAAAAATTATTATCCCAATTATTACAACTACTATGCTACTCACATCATGCGGAGGTGCAGAGAAAGAAAGTCTATCTGACTTAAAATCAAAACAAGCGGAGTTGAAAACTGAATTAGCAGATATCACCTCAAAAATATCAAAATTGGAAGGAGACTCCGCAAAGAAATTTGTATTAGTCGAAGCAAATGCAATTATTCCAACAATTTTCAAAACTTATATTAATGTTCAAGGAAGAGTAGATGCAGAAGAAAGTGTATCACTATCTTCTGAAATGCCAGGAACCATTACTAAAATTAATGTAAAGGCGGGACAGGTCGTTACAAAAGGTCAAGTATTGGCAGAAACAGACGCTCGTGCTTTACAACAAAGTATTTCGGATTTACAAACCAATGCCGAATTAGTAAATCAATTATATGAAAAACAAAAAGTTTTATGGGATCAAAAAATTGGAACTGAAGTACAGTTTTTACAAATCAAATCCCAAAAAGAAAGTTTAGAGAAAAAAATGGGTGCCCTTCAAGAGCAAATTAGAATGACTAAAATTATTTCGCCGATTGATGGAACCGTTGATGGAGTTGATATAAAATTAGGTCAACTAACGGCACCTGGTATGCCCGCTATTAGAGTAGTTAATTTTAAAAATTTAAAATTGAAAGCGGATTTAGCAGAAAGCTACGCTGCAAAAGTTCATAAAGGAGATGAAGTGATGGTTAAGTTTCCGGATACAAATGATACTTTAACCGCAAATATTAATTACTCCTCACGTTCAATAAATGTTTTAAATAGAACTTTTGAAATTGATATTTTACTAAATAATCAAAAAGAATATCACCCTAATCAATTAGCTATATTAAGTATTAACGACTATAAATCTTTAAAACCAGTTATTAGTATTCCATTAAATTATGTACAAAAAGATTTAAAAGGAACGCCATTTGTCTTATTAGCCGAAAATAAAAAAGCAAAAAAAAGAAATATAACATTAGGTAAAGAATATAATGGAGTTGTTGAAATTTTGGATGGGTTAGCTGAAACAGATTTATTAATTACCGCAGGATATGATGGGCTCAACGAAGGTGAGGCGATTCAGATAAAGAAATAATTTTCAGGGATAAGTTCTTAGTGTTTAGTTTTGAATAATTATACACTTAAAGTACAACGTACTATTAAAAACTTAACATTAAACATTAAAAACTAATTTAATATGAATTTCAAAGAATTTAAACCCAGTAGTTGGGCCATCGATAATAAAACAGCCATTTACATTGTGGTAATTATTATTACATTAATGGGTATTAGTGCGTATAATAGTTTACCTAAAGAAAGTTTTCCAGATATTGTTGTACCAAAGTTTTTTGTGAGTACTGTATATGCTGGAAACTCTCCTAGTAATATCGAAAATACAATTACGAAGCCCTTAGAAAAAAAATTAAAATCAATACCAGGTGTAAAAAAATTGACCAGTAATTCGATGCAAGATGTATCGCTCATTACTGTTGAATTCAATACCAATATATCAATCGATAAAGCCAGACAATCTATTAAAGATAAAGTAGATGAAGCGAAATCGGATTTGCCATCGGGCTTAACTCGTCAGCCTTTTGTAAAAGAATTAGCATTTTCTGAATTGCCGATTATGTATATCAATATCGCAGGTGATATGGATTTACAAAAATTGAAAGGGTATGCCGACGATTTAAAAGACCGTATTGAAGGATTAAAAGAAATTACAGAAGTAAAAATTGTAGGTGCGCCAGATCGTGAAATTCAAATTAACTTAGACATGTATAAAATGCAATCTCTGCAAATGGGAATGCAAGATTTAGAGCGTGCTATTGGAAGTGAAAATGTAACTATCACAGGTGGCCAAATACCAATGGATGGCACAAAAAGAACCATTAGTATTAAACATGAATTTAAATCAATTGATGAAATTAAAAATTTAATAATTTCTTCACAATCTGGCGCTACGGTCTATTTAAAAGATTTTGCACAAGTACTTGATACCGTTGCCGAAACGCAAAGTTATGCGCGCTTGTCTGGAAAAAATGTCATTACCCTAAACGTTATTAAACGTGCTGGCGAAAATTTAATTTCAGCATCGGATAAAATTAAATTAGCCATTGATGAGCTAAAAGAAACCAAATTTCCAAAAAATATTGACATTAAAATTACAGCCGATCAATCAGATGAAACTAAATTAACCTTACACGACTTAATTAATACTATCATCATTGGCTTTATTCTAGTAACCTTAATCTTAATGTTTTTTATGGGAGTAACCAATGCCTTGTTTGTGGCCTTATCGGTTCCCTTATCCATGTTTATTGCTTTTTTGTTTATGCCAACCATTGGTTTTAGTTTAAACATGATTGTATTATTTGCATTTTTACTAGCCCTTGGAATTGTGGTAGATGATGCCATTGTGGTTATTGAAAATACCCATCGTATTTTTGATAATGGAAAATTAGATATTAAAATTGCCGCTAAAAAAGCAGCTGGAGAAGTATTTTTACCCGTATTAAGTGGGACTATAACAACCTTAGCTCCCTTTATTCCTTTAGCTTTTTGGCCTGGTATTATTGGTAAGTTTATGTTTTTTTTACCAGTAACATTAATAATTACCTTAGTAGCTTCCTTGTTTGTAGCTTATATCATTAACCCCGTATTTGCGGTTGATTTTATGAAATCTCATAAAGAAGAATTTCAAAACTACGGCAAAATAAATCGTAAAGCTTGGCTGCGTTTATTAGTGTACGCTATTATTGCAATATTATTTTATTCAATGGGAAAAATAGCCTACGGTAACCTTATGATTTTCTTTGCATTATTTATGGTGTTTCATCGTTTGTTTTTATATAAAGTCATTGAGAATTTTCAAACCAAAGCTTGGCCATCTTTTCAAAGAGGCTATACAAGTTTTTTAATTTGGGGATTGAAGCGTCCTTACATGTTATTGCTTTATACTGTAATATTATTCGCACTCTCTATTGGACTAATGATTGTGCGTTCGCCAAATGTGGTATTTTTTCCGAACGGCGATCCAAACAATGTATTTGTGTATGTGAAATTACCAGAGGGCACTGATCCATTTAAAACAAACCAGGTGATGAAGTTAGTGGAGAAAAAAGTAAATGCTATTGTTGGAGAAAAAAATCCTATAGTTTCTTCAATTATTACCAATGTAACTATTGGTGTTACGGATCCTCAAGACGAAGATCAAAGCTCATATGCTAACCGCGGAAAAATTGCTATTAATTTTGTGAAATTTGCAGATCGTGACGGACAAAGCACAATGAAATATTTGCAAGAGTTACAAGCCACAAAATGGAATATTGCTGGTGCGGAAATTACAGCTAATAAAGAACAATCTGGCCCTCCAGTGGCAAAGCCAATTAACATTGAAATTAGTGGCGATAAGTTTGAAGATTTGATTATCAATGCAAAAAACTTAAAGCGTTTTCTGCAAGAATCCGAAGTGCCAGGTGTTGCTGAATTAAAAACAGACTTTGTGGATAACAAACCAGAAATTGTATTTGATATTGATAGAGAACGTGCAAATAGAGAAGGTGTGTCAACAGTGCAGTTAGCCATGGAAATTAGAAAAGCTGTATTTGGTATTGATAATCCAAGCAAGTTTAGAGATGCTAATGATGAATATCCTATTCAATTACGTTATAACTATGATCAACGTACAAATGTAGAACATATTAAAAATTTAAAAATTACTTTTCGTGATATGAATATGGGAGGTATGTTGCGAAATGTTCCGTTATCAGCTTTTTGCGATGTGCGCTATGAAAATACGTATGGAGGTATTAAACGTAAACAAAACAAACGTGTCATTACTTTGTCGTCGGATGTATTAGAAGGATTTAATCCAAATAATGTGGTGGCAGCCTTAGAACAAGTGGCTAAAGATTATAAACCAACGGGATCTGCAGAAGTGAAATTTACTGGTCAAGCAGAAGAACAGGCGGAAACTGGTGCATTTTTAGGAAGCGCCATGTTATCAGCTATTGGTATTATTCTATTAGTATTGGTTATTCAGTTTAATTCAATTGGCAAGCCTATTATTATTTTATCCGAAATTGTGTTAAGTGTGATTGGCGTTTTATTGGGAACCGCCATTTTTAAAATGGACATGAGTATCGTAATGACAGGTATTGGTGTAGTTGCTTTAGCTGGTATTGTAGTTCGTAATGGAATTTTATTGGTAGAATTTGCCGAAGAAGAACGATTAAAAGGAGTGAGTTTATACGAGGCTATTGTGGATGCTGGAAGAACGAGAATGACACCCGTTGTATTAACAGCAACGGCTGCTATTTTAGGACTCATACCATTAGCTGTAGGTTTAAATATAGATTTCGAAGGTCTATTAACATCAGGCTCTCCAAAAATTCACTTTGGCGGAGATAGCGTTGTTTTTTGGGGCCCTTTAAGTTGGACAATGATTTTTGGCTTGGCCTTTGCAACTTTTTTAACCTTGCTGTTAGTACCAGCGATGTATTTAATTGCCGAACGCTTAAAACGTAAAGCAGAAGTAATACTTCAACATTTTGATTTACCAAGAGTAGTCATGTATGTACCATTTTTTGTGTTGGCGTGTAGCGTTATTTTAGCCATACAAGGTAAAAAATTAGATTACGGAGATTTGGATAGATAAAGAATTAAAGGGGCATATTGCTCCTTTAATTTCATATACTGTCTTTTACATTACTTCATATAGTTAACGACTGTGGTTTATGCAAATTTGTATTCACAGTTAATCTTACATGTAATACCTATAAGAACCTTAATCATCACAAAAAAATAGGAGTGGCAACTTACTCATAAAATTAGCGAATTATAACATATTGTTTTATTGAAAAATAGTATAAAACAATACATTTACATTTTAAACTTACTCTCATGAAGCCCTCATATCTTACGATATTCTTAATTTTCATTTTGATAATGGCCATTGAAATGTATTTTATTCAGGCGCTCAAAACGATTAGCGTTGATTATACACCTAACAAACGAAAATACATTTTATGGATTGCCTATTCATTAGCAGCGTGTAGCATTTTGCTTTTCGGAATAGCTGGCTTTTATCCGCCTCCCCAATGGAATAATACGATGCGTTTTATTTCTGCAATATTTTTGATTTTATTGATTTGTAAATTGATTGGATGTCTGTTTCTATTGGTGGATGATATTGTTAGAATTATAAAATGGATTGTCTATAAATATAAACCTGCCAGTGAAGACAATCAAAATGTAAATGAACAAGGCATCGGTCGACTACAATTTTTTAGCTACTTAGCCTTAACGTTTTCTGTGATACCTGCCGTTTCATTTATATATGGAATGGTAAGAGGTGCTTATAAATACAGAGTGCATTCTGTGAAAGTGGCGTCACCAAATTTACCAGAAGCATTTGAAGGTTTTAAAATTGTACAATTATCGGATATTCATTGTGGTAGTTTTATGAGTCCAGATCCATTGATAAAAGCCTTTAATATTGTACTGGATCAAAAACCAGACGTTATTTTTTTTACTGGTGATTTAGTAAATAATGAATGTCCAGAAACAGATATGCATTTAGAAACTTTTAAAATGCTTAAAGCACCTTATGGCGTTTATTCTTGTTTAGGCAATCATGATTATGGAGACTATAAGCAATGGGAAACTACAGCAGCAAAACAGAAAAATTTACAAGATTTAAAAGATGTGCATCAAAATTCGGGTTGGCGTTTATTAATGAACGAACATGTGCCTATTGAAAAAGATGGTCAAAAAATTGCTTTACTGGGCATAGAAAATTGGGGCGGTAATTTAAAATTTCCTCGTTATGGTAAATTAGAAAATGCTCATGCGGCAACAGAAAGTTATCCATTTAAAATACTCTTGTCGCACGATCCATCTCATTGGGATGTACAAGTTAGTCAAGAATCAAAATACAATGATATTGATTTAACATTAAGTGGTCATACACATGGTATGCAATTTGGAATTGAAATTCCTGGTTTTAAATGGAGTCCAGTAAAATACATTTATAAACATTGGGCTGGTTTATACAAACAAAACAATCAGCATTTGTATGTCAATCGCGGATTAGGCTTTTTAGGTTATCCTGGGCGAATAGGAATTTGGCCTGAAATTACGGTTATTGAATTAACGAGGGCCTAAATATATAATTACTTCGTTGAAAAAAAACTGGAAATATTTCTACAAGTATTTTAAGTATCCATCAGGGCTAAGTGAATCATTTATAAAATGGGGCTAATCGGATGTTTAAGCTCTGGCATTAGAAAATATACAGCATGTCTATCGCAAATTGAGACTTAACTTTATGCAATTTTTACTTATATTTGAACAAAGATGTAAGCTAAAAAATCCTATTTACACCATTTAGTTTTTATGCTGTCATTTTCATAAAAAAAGTAAATTGTAACGCTCAAAAATATGATCACAAAAAGAATTATTCCTTGTTTAGACATAAAAGACGGCAGAACGGTTAAGGGAATTAATTTTGAAAATATTAGAGATGCTGGCGATCCAGTAGAATTGGCGATTGAATATGCCAAGCAAGGCGCTGATGAATTGGTGTTTTTAGATATTACAGCAACCAACGAGAAACGAAAAACGCTTTCTGAATTAGTCACTCGTATTGCAAAACACATTAACATTCCATTTACAGTTGGTGGTGGCATTAGCTCTATAGAAGATGTTTCTGTATTATTGAGTGCTGGCGCTGATAAAATATCCGTTAACACGTCTGCCGTAAAAAATCCTCAACTCATTAAAGATTTAGCGAGTCAGTTTGGAAGCCAGTGTGTTGTTTTAGCCATTGACACTAAATTTGAAGACAATGAATGGTATGTCTATTTAAATGGAGGTCGAGTTAAAACCGAATTGAAAACGATTGATTGGGCAAAACAAGGTGTAGCTTTAGGTGCAGGAGAAATATTATTGACCTCTATGAATAATGATGGCACAAAAGATGGTTTTGCATTAGACATCACGAAGCAAATATCCGAAGCTGTGAATGTGCCAGTTATAGCCAGTGGAGGTGCTGGTACTAAACAACATTTTAAAGATGTATTTGAAAGTGGCAAAGCCGATGCTGCATTAGCTGCTAGCGTATTTCATTATAAAGAAATTAGTATCCCTGAATTAAAAACATATTTAAAAAAGAATCAAGTAGAAATTAGATTATAAGAAACCATGCAACCAGACTTTAAAAAATCAGCAGACGGATTAATCCCCGTAATTGTTCAAGATAGTATTACCCAAGTTGTATTGATGCTAGGCTATATGAATCAAGAAGCCTTTGAGAAAACACAACAAGAAAAACGAGTAACATTTTACTCCCGTTCAAAAAACAGATTATGGACAAAAGGAGAAGAGAGTGGACATTTTTTAAATACGGATTCTATATTAATTGATTGTGATAATGATACTATTCTCATAAAAGCAACACCAATGGGTTCAACCTGTCACACGGGTGCCGATACGTGTTTTAACGAAAAAAACACATCTACAAATTTCTTAACGGAATTAGAAACTATCATTAGAGATCGTAAAAATAATCCAACTGATAAATCGTATACCGCTTCGTTATTTGCTAAGGGCATTAATAAAATAGCACAAAAAGTAGGCGAGGAAGCTGTTGAATTAATTATTGAGGCAAAAGATAATAATGATGATTTGTTTAAAGGTGAAGCGGCTGATTTATTATTTCATTATTTAATTTTATTGCAAGCAAAAAACTTTACGCTAAACGATATCATACAACTTTTGAAAAACAGGCATTAATAATTCCTCTAACATTTATAAACAACGTTCATAAAGAGGAAAAAATATATTAATCTATTAATGGGCAATATCAGTAATATTATAAAATCTGCTTTACATCAATTCATTTTTTTTGGTATAATAGTGAAAAAATAGTTGGTAAAACTAAAAACCGTTTCAAATTACCTAAACTGTTTCTATGAAACCCTGTTTCTGTGTCATAGAAGTTCCCAAAAAAGCATTGTTGTCAACCGAATAATTTTCTATGGAGATTTATGGGCGCATTATTGGTAACAAGTATATTGGACTAAAATATATACTCAATAGGCATAATTCAAACCAATCTAAACAATATGGTTTGGAGTACTATTCATCTTTAAAAAAATTTAATTTATGTAAATCAATTAATTGAATCCGTTGATAATAGAAATTTATTATTTGTGGACAGGTATAGCCTAATTTTGCCATTTGCATCGCACCTTCTTGGCACATTCCTACGCCATGCCCAAATCCTCTGCCGTTGAAAACGACAGTATCACCATAACAAATAATATTAAAATATGTTGACTTTAATTGTAAATCCGTTCTTACTATTTTTAATGGCACTTTGATATTGTTTGATTCCAAATATGGATTTCTTTTATTTTGTTTAAATGAAATTGCTAAACGGCGCGCATTTGAATCTAAAATGGGGTAATTGTATTTTATCTTTAAATAGGAAAGCCAGTCTTCTGTAGCCATTTTTCTTTCCCATTTAGCATTAGGCATTTTTGTACTAAATGAATCGTTGACACTTCTTAAATAAGGAAGCTTTGCTCCCCAAACCTCTTCTGAGTTGGCTGTTTGTCCACCACTATTACTATGAAAGGCCGCATCAATTAAATTTAAATTATCATCTACCACTACCTTAGCCTTAGTATTCGTTACGGCTTTCATAATATCTAATTCAGTTGTTTTTCCAAAATAGGCTTGGCAATGAGTATGATCACATAAGTTAAATGATTCTGCAACATGTTTTTGTAAATGAGATAAAGCAAATGTTCTTGCTAAGATCGCTTGCACTTTATAAAACTCTTGGAACGATCGCCTTCCAGATTCTGCTTGCACGACACCTGCAATGTAATTATCTAAGGCAATTTCATTAATACATTTTAAACTGCCTAATTCTGTGCTAATGATAATATTGTCGTCATAATATCTTGCTTTTCTATCGGGTAAAACAAGTTTCATTTTAAATGATTTTATAACATTTGTACTCGAAATTTTCACGCGTTTGAATTTGCCAATACTATTTTCAAAAGTTTTTACTTCAACAGAGTCGTTGCTATAGGTAAGTTTTATTAAAGGTGTTTTGTCGGTGGACGTCAGTTCTATTCCATTCGCCCAAACTGAATAGGTACCTGTTTCTGCGCTCAATAAAAAGGATTGAAATTTAGTTTGAGAAAAAATTTTAATAGAAACAATTTCAGTTGTTTGATAGTTTTTGACCGAAGATTTACTGCTTTTTTTTGAATGCGGTTCCGAGCTTTTTGCGCATACAAGCGTGATTTGCCAGGTGGCAAAAAATGCTAGCAAGCTGAGTAGTATGATTTTATTTCGCAGCATGAATATGATTATACATTAATTTCGCCACTTTTTTTGAAGCCCCACTATTACCTAGTAGTTTAATTAAACCATCGTATTCTTTTAGCATATCATCTCGTTTAGGCCCAGATATGATATGCTGTAATTCTATTTTTAAATTTTCAGGGGTTAAATCCGTTTGAATTAATTCTTTAACAACAGGTCTATCCAAAATTAAATTAGGTAAACTAATATATTTAACCCTTCCCCCTACAACCATTTTTGCAATAGAGTAAGAGACCGTTCCGCCTTTATAACATACCACTTGTGGCAATCTAAATAAAGCACTTTCTAGAGTAGACGTTCCTGATTTTATGATGCCAGCATGAGCGTGATGCATCAATGCATAGGTTTGGTTAAACACCACTTTTATGTTTTTATCAATGGCCATTTGATAAGCTTCTTTTGGAAGATTAGATGTGCCAGCAATAATAAATTGATATTCTTTAAAGTCATCCACTACATTCAGCATAATAGAAAACATACGTTCTATTTCTTGTTTTCTGCTGCCTGGTAAAACGGCTATTATTGGTCGTTGATCCAAATGGTTTTCATTAATAAACGCCAGCTTATTTGGTAAGTTTGGCATCTCTTGTTCTATTGCATCTAATAAAGGATGTCCAACATAATCCGCTTCGTATTGATGTTTTTTATACACCGCTACTTCAAAGGGCAAAATCACAAACATTTTTTCTACACTCCGTTTAATAATCTCAACACGGTTTTCCTTCCAAGCCCAAATGGTAGGTGAAATATAATAAAAGACTCTGATGCCTTGTTGTTTTGCCCAGTCAGCAATGCGTAAATTAAAACCAGGATAGTCTACTAAAATTAAAATTTCGGGTTTAAAATCTAAAATATCTTGTTTACAAAAAGCAATGTTTTTAAATATCGTACGGATGTTTTTTAATACTTCCACAAACCCCATAAAAGCTAAATCTTTAATGTGTTTTCGTGGTTTTTGATGAGTGACCGCTTCCATCAAATCACCGCCCCAAAATCTAAAATCAATATTATTGTCTAATAATAATAATTCCTTCATTAAATTGGAAGCATGCAAATCTCCAGATGGTTCGCCAGCAATGACATAATATTTCATATGTAGATATTTATTTTTTTTTAATTGTCATATGGTATAGCC
>Ga0105048_10006895_pt1 | contig 18297 bp, 20 predicted proteins | sample MAT05_FD_78382 | JGI IMG/M metagenome (GOLD analysis project Ga0105048, IMG submission 78382) | Freshwater microbial communities from Lake Fryxell liftoff mats and glacier meltwater in Antarctica - MAT-05 | ecosystem: Environmental > Aquatic > Freshwater > Ice > Liftoff microbial mat | place... | reverse complement strand
TGCTGAGTCACGCCTTCTACCCGCCCCTCAGGACGGACAACGAACGCCGCAATTTCTTCGCGGTTGTAGCGGCAACCCGCCACCCCTCCCAAAGCCAGCGAGGCGCCCATGACTTGTAGCCAACGACGTCTCGAAACCCCCTCAGGGAATTCGGACGCGGCCTGAGGAAACTCTCTCGACAGGAACTGCTCAAACTCTGGAGTCTGCTGCAATTCGTCTAGGCTGCGGAAGTAACGCTTTTGGTGATCGATACCAGATTGACTCATCGGTGGCAGACCGCACAATTGGCTTGAGGATTGATGTTTTTCTCTGCTTTTAGCTTAGTGCCCAACTCGAGCTGCTCAGCTTCCGATCCAGCGGACCAGGCAAGATTCGTAATTTCTTCGACAGGCCGAAGATGTGGTTCTGGGTTTCGATGGCAATCAATGCACCAAGCCATCGATTGATCTTTGGCTTGGTAAACAATTTCCATCTGATCGACTCGACCGTGGCAAGTGACGCACGAAACGCCACGATTTACGTGAGCAGAGTGATTAAAGTAAACAAAGTCGGGCAGTCGGTGGATCCGAACCCAGTCTACGGATTCACCCGTTCGCCAACTATCGTGAACCGGTTTGAGTTTTTTGCTGTCCGAGTGTACCGCCGACAACGCCGGCGCCCCACCTGTAGGGGACTTAGCCGAAGTCTTTGGGCTATGACAATTTATGCAAGTTTGCGTTGGAGGAATGGTGGAATGAGCGGATTTGTCAACAGAATTATGACAATACCGGCAGTCCATCTTCAGTTCGCCGGCGTGCAACGCATGGCTGAACGGCACCGGTTGCTCAGGACGGTAGCCGGTATTGAGCGTTACTGGGCTGGTAGCGCCTAAAAACAGGACGCCGGCGTAAGCGCCACCGGTAACAGCCAAAACTCCTAGCAAAGCCAAGAATTTGTTCGTCCAGCGTGGGAACAAAAATCGTTGCATGATGGATTAAAGAGTCTTTTCTTTCTGGCAATTGCCACGCCACGCGGCGTGCTTTCGAGGATTTTGCACAAAGTTTACTAGCTACCCCGACTTGGTGGAAGGTAGCTTCGACAAAGATACTTTCCATAAGTGGATTTCTTTCGTCATCCCAGTAACCGTTATATTGGCATTTTTGTTGCCAATGAAACAATGAGACAAATAGTCGCAGTCCCAACAGCACCCACCCGTTCAGGCTGAAATGAAAAGATTTTACGTGAACCCACAAAGAAACTGCTTCGATAAGTCGTTCGGTCGGTCGTCCCAATCGATCGTTTTCGTTCTGCAAATGCCTTAATGGTAAAAGAGCAAAACATGAAACGACGGCATTTCTTGACCAGCTCTGCTCTGGCCGCAAGCGGTGTTATTGCAACCAGCAGTTTCTTTTGGGGCAAGTCTTGCGAACGAACCAGCTATCAACTGGGCCCCGTTTCGAGCTCCGAGCCTGTGGTGGGTGACGGAAAATGGATCTGGCGTGAGCCACCGAAGGAAGAACGTGGATACTTGGAGCCTCGATTGTTTGAGGCGCTCACGAATTGGTCATTCAGAAAGGAGATCGAGTCCAAACGCCAGAGCAAAGCAGTCCCTGCCGACTTGTGATGGCCTGGATGCGGTCCACCGGACGGCCGAAGGCCGCCTACTTAGCATTCTTAAAACCGCTTCCTCCAGCGGAATATGGTGATGCTGGCCCGGAGCAAACGGCGACAACTACTCGCAACGGAGTGTGCAAGAACGACGTACCGTCCAACGACGACCAAAGGTTGGAACGAGGAAGCCGTTTCCGGCAAGCGATAACTGCGCCTGAACCTTTAAGTTGGCTCCCTTGTTGAGTCGCTTGACGTCGATCGAGTAACCAGACAGTCCCGCTCGGTCCAACACTTCCTTTGCCACATCCTCGATTGCGGAGTCGCTTCTTCCACTGATCATGCCCTGTCGAGCCGCTTCAATCACGGCGGTTTCTACTGTGTTCGCGACGACCGTGTATCGAAAGATTTGTATTCCACCGATCAGTACCAAAAAGAAGATTGGTAAGATGATGGAGAACTCAACCGTGGTGGTGCCACGATCAAGCAGGGTTCGGCGATTAGGATCTTTGTGTTGTTTCATGATTACTGGCCTTAGTCAAAGTCGCGAATAGAACTATTCGACAATTATCGTTAGAGTGACAGCCAAGTCTCGCAAGATTTTCTGCAGACCCGAGGCGTCATCCGCGTGCGAGTATCGGCCATTCCCAGTTACCGCGATTTCTGCCATCAGTGTTTTGTCAGCATAGTCGCCGAACGTAATCGTATGGATGGTGATATTGTCCGTTGCCGCGTCGGATGCAGCCAAACGTGCCTCGCCTTGGTTCTGCCGACCGTCGGTCAAAACGATCAGTGTTTTTTCCGCATTGCTGCGGGCACTTGACGAGTAATTCAGCACGCCCATTCCATCACGCATCCCCGCTTCGATGTAAGTATTTCCATTCCAAACGGAATTCGACATGTTATTCATTCGTGTTTTCGCATTTGCCAGATTCGAGGTTAGATCCATGTCCGTCCTCGACGCTGGAGTGGTAACCCCGAATGCTGTAAAGTCGCTAGCGAAGCTTACAATCCCTACGCGTTCTTCCGAGTTGTTGCCGTCGAGTTCGTCGATAAATATATCGAAGGCGGTGTCCAATGCCCGCCACCGACTGTCCGAATACGGTGGCACCGGAGCTCTAGGGTCCGAAAGGGACAGTCCAGCGGCGCTGCTATCCACGCGTAGTTTCATGGAACTGGAACGATCCAACACAAAGCAGATGTCAACCATTTTGAACGATGCGGTGGCAAATTGCCCAAGGTTCGCCTCATTCACTCCAAACATCGAACCGAAGAGCATATTCAGTGGACCGGCCGAAGATCCACTCGAGCGGTTGGAATTGACTCGAACCGCGTTCGGCGCCGTTTTCTTTTTCGTGCCTGCTTTAAAAACGCCTTTACTGAATGTGCCAAACTGAATATCGCCGCTCTGGAGCGAGAAAGGACCGCCACCCACCTTGTACTTTGCAGCAATCTCCATTCCTTTGGCAATCGACGCATCCTGTGAGTCTGTCCGAAGCATCTCATTGGAAACAGAACGAGCTACATTGTCCGCCGCAGCCCGCAGCTCCAAGCTGGCCAATCGCAGCCGAGCATGGTCAATTGCAATGCCACCAGCCACCAAAATCACTAGAAGCAGGACACCCACCAACGGTGCAATTGCACCTGTTCGTCGACTTGCAAGTTGAGCGGTTTTTCTCGTGGATGGAATCATAATTATTCGATTCATAATGTTTGTTATTTGTTATTTCGTTTCTTCTATCTTCTATCTTCTATTTGCGATCTGCGATCTGCGATTCATTGCTGGTGGCTCAACCCTCAACCCCTATCGAAAAATCCATTGCTGAACTTCGACGTTCCCCGAAGTGGGAATGATTTTTGGCCCTGTTAGATTGTTCGAAAAGGGCGCTCGGACTCGAATCGAAAACTCCGTACCCATGGAGGCTTTATCCAAGACCCCAGCGGGGAGGATCTCAATCGTCGCGCCGGTAACGCCGCGCGTCGTCAGGATGGACTCGATTGCATCGTGAACGGATGATTCTGTGGCACTCAATTGCGATAATTGTTGCATGCCGATATAGCATGCGGAGGTTACCTTCTGACGCAAGAAAATCATGTTGACAAACTGGATCATCGCCACAACAAAAAGCACGATCAGCGGCAGTGTGACCGCTGTTTCAACGACAGCGATGCCTGAACGGTGCCCAGGTACTCGACGACGATGTTTGTTCGACTGCGTGCCAGCCACTGATCCCTCCCCTTGAACAGTCAACTTAGGTCTTTTCGTTTTCCTGCTGCCTCAATCGTTCAAAATCTTTGGTGAGTCAGACATTGAAAAAATCTAGGTTGCGACCGGACATGCTGCGTTGAATTGGCAAATATTTTTGCTTACTCAATCTGACGGCCGTGCCGTTGGCAAGAATTATCCGGATTGAAACGCGTTTCCGGTGGGTTGAGTGACTTCACCCTCCCTCCGGGAGGGTCGAGCGAAGCGAGGGGATGGTAGGGTAGGGTAGGGTAGAACTCAGTCTGCCGCTCGCCTAAATGGATCGATTCAAGTCCAGGAGCCCATTGAAATTGAGTATACTTTGTTTAACCCGAAGGCAAACATTGTCGCCTTTTGCTCCGCAAAAGTGCTTTCACTTGGCGCATTTTCGCGGAGCGAAAGGCGACAATAAACGAATTTTCTGTTCCAAACGTGGGAGTCGATCGTGAACCATTTGACACGTCGTGATTTTCAACAACAAGCCATAGGCTCGTTGTTGACTTGGTCGTTGCTGGAGACCCTCTTTAAGCGAGATGCGTTTGCTCAAGAAGTCAAGCCGATTGCTGCAAAGTGGTTGGCGGAACTGAATTCTTGGAGTCTAGACTTGAAAGGCAAAAAGCTGGAGCAACTCCAATGGCAAGAGAGGGTGGAGCAACTTTACGCTACCGTCGATTTGCCAGACTTGTTGAGGTTCTTGGATTTCGACAAGCTCGCAAAAGGTGTGAGTCCGAAAGAGAGAGGCGAATTAAGCTTGAAGGCGACACTTCCCAAGGTGGAAGGGCTTCCGACCGAATTGGTCTTTGGCCACCAGATTTTCGCGTTGAACAAGGACCGGTCCGTGGTTCCTCACGGTCACGACAACATGGCTACTGCCTTTCTGATTTTGAAGGGGGACTTTCACGGTCGACATTACGATCGCATTGAGGATTCAAAAGACCATATGATCATTACGTCGACCATCGATCGGGACTTCGGTCCAGGTGGTTGTTCCACGGTGACCGACACGAAAGACAACGTCCACTGGTTCAAAGCCAAATCGGACCAGGCGTTTATCTTCAACATACACGTGATGAGCGTGAAGCCCGGGAAAACCGGTCGCGTTTACATCGATCCCAACGGTGAAAAGATTGCAGGTGGCCGCATCAAGGCCCGCAAGATCGATCATAAAGAGGCCGAGCGACTTTATGGATAAGAACTCTCACTCCTGAAGGCAATAGAGTTTGGTCCAACTCCGAAGGAACAATTGGTTCCCAACGGCGACGGGTGACGCGTCAATGGCGTCTTGCAGCGAATTGACCGATACGACATCCAGGTTTTCGTTATCCTTGAGGACCACGGTGGTCCCTTCGCGGCCAGTAAAATAGAGGTGTCCGTTGGCTACCACGGCCGATGAGTAAAGCGAGCCCACGCCGGTCAGTCGCTTTGGATCAAACAGAACTTTCCCGGTTCTCGCATCGACGCAACTAAGAATGTCTTGATTGCCGGCGGTGAAGAACAAGCGATTGCCACTTAGGATTGGGGATGGAACGTACGGCGTGCCTTTGTTGAGGCTCCATTTCAGCAGGCCCTTGTCGGTGATGTCCCCTTTGGAATCTAGCGGAATAGCGTTGACGCAGGCCGCTCGATAGCCGCTCATGCAGATCGCAGTGTCCTCAAAGCGAAGCGGAGACGGAATGGCATTGGTGGTCTGACCACCGCAGGCCCAGAGTTGTTCACCCGTCTTCGCATCGTACGCTCGACTCCGATTCGTTCCATTGACGACCACGATCGACTTGCCGTTGAACAGGGTGACGAGGGGCGTGTTCCAAGAGGTCACTTCATCAGGTCGGTCCACTTTCCAAACTTGCTTGCCGGTTCGTTTATCCAGCGCGGTAATGAACGAACTCTCCTCCTGATCCCAATTGATGATTAACAAGTCGCCGGCGAGAACGGGTGTAACGGCCTCTCCCCATCCAAACCGAGTTCGCATATCACCTAAATCGACTTGCCAAATAAAATCGCCATTCAGTGAGTAACAAAAGAATCCTCGTGAGCCGAACGAGACAATCAATCGTTCGCCATCGGTGATTGGCGATCCCGCCGCATAAGTGTTTGTTTCATGCTTGCCTTCGTGCGGGACTTGTTCTGTCGCCATCTTTTGCCACTTTTGTTTGCCGGAATCTCGATCGAAACTGGTGACGAGGAAGCGGTAAAAGAACTCGTCGGGTGTGGTTTTAGCGCGTTCATCATTGTTGACAGGTGCAGGACTTTTTCGCGATGTCTTTTCGGCCGAAGCGACGAAGATTTGATCACCCCAAACTATGGGCGTCGCAGTTCCTTCACCCGGCAAGCTGACGATCCACTTGACGTTGTTTTTGACATCCCATTTCAACGGTGGTTTCGCGCTCGGGCTGGCGATTCCGTCCGCCGTTGGACCTCGCCATTGCGGCCAGTTTTCACTAGCGTCTGCGAAACCGACTTGAACGGGGCAGGAAGTTAATACAGCCCATGCCGCCAGCGGTAGTATTGTTGAAAATGGATGCGAATACATACGAATTTGTCCGTTGTTGGTTGCGGAGTCTACGGAGAGTGACCCAATTGTAGCTGAATTCGTAAGAATTCGGGAATGCACTGAATTCGCACGAATTCAGCGGCGAGGAGAAGTCGTTTGTCGTACGAGCCCAATGGCGGTCAGCTTCGAATTGCTGACCTCAACTTCGCCGAACTGGAACGAGAGTTGGATCTGATTTCCAATGCTGACGGTCGGACAACGTCGCGAGTGATGGAACTGTACAACCCCTTCTGAAAACCTTCCTTGAACGAGGCTTTGACTCGTCGATCTTCCCCGGAATGGAAGGTTAGGATCGCTATTCGCCCCCCCTTTTTCATGTAGAAAGGAAGCTGCTTCAGGAACATGTCCAGGCAACGAAACTCCTCGTTGACAGCGATGCGAAGCGATTGGAAAACACGTCGTATCGCCAAGCCCGCTTCGCCAGTCGTTTGTCCTGAAACCGCCGATCGAACCGCACTAACCAAAGCGAATGTCGTCTTGAGTGGCGTCTTGGCATGGGCGATGAGAATCGCTTTGGCAATCCTCTCCGCGTTCGGTTCGTCCGAGTTTTCAATCAACATCGCCCGCAGGTTGGCACAATCCAGGGTTGACAACAAGTCGGACGCCGACAATCCTCGACCTGGGTTCATACGCATGTCGAGTGGGCCGTCCACTTTGAAGCTGAAGCCACGCAGTGGATCATCGAGTTGCATTGATGACACCCCGAGGTCAGCCAGCAATGCGTCCACGCCATCGGCCGCTTCTACGGCTAAAAACTGAGCGACGCCCGAAAAATTCATGCGTCGCAGTACAATCGAAGCCTCAGGGGCTCCTTGGGCTCGAAGCCGCACCTCGGTTTTCGGAAGTTCGATAGGGTCTGCATCCACACCGAGCAAACGACCTCCCGGCTGAACGGCAGCGAGCAATTCACAAGCGTGCCCGCCATACCCCAATGTGCAATCTACTACGACATTGCCCGGTTTCAACGCAAGGGCGGTCAGGATTTCGGCAACCATGATCGGGCGGTGCATTCCCGCTGGCGTCTTGCCACTACTGATAATTTTAGCGATGTCGTCGGGATAATTATCAGGCTGATGCTCTTTGTACTTATCGACGAAGCTGCGCGGATTTCGACCCGTATAGCGATGGCGGCGCGGCGATTTTTGCGGGGCCTCATCCATCTATTGCCCCTTGGTTATCGTTTTAAGCAATCGAAAGAATCCTCGCTTGCGGTCGCTGCCAATCGTCCAGTCAACCGGCACACTCTGGTACCCATCCGCAAAGGTCTCGTCCTTCATTCGAAAGTCAAAGTAACCCCATGATGCGTACTCATCGATAGCAGCGATGAAGTTGTTTTCAGGTTTGTCGAATTGGAAGTGATCGTCTTCGTCGAACAGGATGGGCATCTTGCGATATCCCTCCACGTGTCGCGTTTCCCTGACCATTTCTCCTTGCAAGTTGAGCGTCACTGCGAGGAGTCCGTGCTCATGCCATGCCGGCATAGCGTCCAAAAATTCTCGAGTGTTGCGATCCGCATCCCAAACTTGGGTGTCGGCATAAGCCCATTGCTGGCGAGTTTCGGGATTTAGGTCGTCGAAGTTGGATTGCACCATCCTGCTGTTCATGAGCAAACCTTCGATTTTCTTTCCGTTCCAAACTCGGCCCGCATACGTGGGCTGGCCATTGATCCAGAATTGGTCGCCATGGATAGTTACGCTAGATTCTGCGAAGCGAATGCGAGCAAGGCAGCAACCAACAATGTTCTAACCATTTTGGAGTTTCGAGATGTGAGAGAGGATGAAAGCAAGGATGTCGAGTAGACTGGTAGATTGTAATCGGTTTGGATGGTTTGCAGAACCGATCTAACCAGAAGAAGCCACGCGAAAAAACAGATGACTAAATCCACTCGGCCCTGGAACAAATGGAATGTGGGACGAATTCCGTCACCCATACAATCATGGGGACGCGAGCACTATATTCCGCTGAAAACTCATGAGTTGATTGCCCATCTGACTGGCATCGATCCGTACGATGAACAACGCACGCAGGCCTTAGGCAGGCTCTTCAAACAACTTGTGGCCTTAGTCAATCAGCACTATGAGAGCCTTCATGAGCAATTGGTTCTGTTGTATCACGCATTCGATCCGGACTTGGATATAACGCCGATGCAACTCAGCAATCCATCATCGATAAATGCTGCTCAAAGGGACATTCTTGCCCGAAAGCTATTCTCAGAAATCTCGGATTCTTTGGAATACGCGAATTACAGAAGGCTCAAGCCCCATGAAATCCAGCTCGCGCTGAATGTGGCAAGCCATTGGGGGGTTCGATTAAAGATCCGGTTTTCTTCCTTTCGAAGGCTTGAAGTTTACGGCCGCGGTGACATCATCGCCAAACGATGGAAACGAAACTGGAATCACTTTTTTCGACTTCGAGAGGTGGACGTTCCCGTTTACCAACGGCTTGTGGTTGTCTTTCGAACGAAGGAGCTTCAAAACATGCCGGAGTTGTTGGATCCAGATTGTGTCCATGTACGCATGTTCAAAAATATACCCAAGCTGGATGTGGACATGATGCTGCCTGGATCTCAAGTCAGGATGAATTGGATGGATACCGGTAAGATTGGAGTGCCGACCTTATGGGGATTGATGATGTTGGCGTCCAAGCTTGCAAAGAGCATTTGGCTGCTCGCGATCCTGGGGGCGGTCAAGTTCTTTTCGTCATTTCTTTTTATCATTGCTATCGTAATCGCATCCTTGTTTTACGGCATCAAGTCCGTTTTCTCCTACACTACCACTAAGCAGCGCTACCAGTTGAGCGTGGCGAGAAACCTGTATTACCAGAACTTGGACAATAACTTAGGTGCATTGTTAAGGTTGATCGAAGAAGCCAAGCAGCAAGAGTCGTGTGAGGCAATTCTGGCCTATTACGTGTTGAGTAATTCAAAAAGTGTCCACTTAGCCGTGGAACAAATCGACGAACAAGCGGAGTTGATCCTCCGGTCCATCACTGGAATTGAGGTGGATTTTGATGTTGAAGACGCACTCCGCGATCTTTTGGGCTTCGGGCTTGTGCGAATGACTGCAAAGGGATGGATGGCTGTTGGGATCGAGGAAGCGACAGAAAGGACTACTATTAATCGCAGTTACCATGATTGAAAGAGAAATCTTTTTCTAATAATGGTTCACCCAACAGGATAATATTGATTTGTCAGAAAAAATGTTCTAAAAATGTCGCGCTCCAGTCTCCATTTGCGTCTTTCAAGTTGGAACCTTTGTTTTTTGCTTTTGAAAAGCCATGGCAGTCAATGGAGAGGCACTATGCAAATCTGGGCAAGCAGGTATTTCGATCCTGCAGCGGGATCCGATGATTTCAAATCGAACGCCACATGGACGTTTGGTTCTAACGATTCAGAAAAACCAATAGAGAACGGTATTGCGGAGCTTCTCGAAGTCGAGGTGGAGCCCGGTCAATCTGGGCTTCACGTCGTGCGCGTGAGCAAGGAGAGTCCGCTTTGTAAGCTTTGGCCTTTGAGCCGTTGTGGCTCTATGCTTGGGCTGGTCGAAAGCGGGGATCGCATCGTTGCGATCGACGGAATATTGGCCAGAAATTTGACAGATCTCGCCAAGCTAGTCGGCAGTCCTCGGTGTTGCGAAATCACGATTTTTGACCATCGGACACGGCTGACGGTATCTTGGCAATTTCGAGTTCGCAGCACGTTGAGAGTCGCGTGAGAAAGCTATTGCCGCCTTTTGCTCTGCCGCCTTTTGCTCTGCGAAAGTGCGCTTCGTTTCCGCACTTTTGCGGAGCAAAAGGCGACAATAGGGCTACAGATCGTCGGTATCTGACGATAGCGGTTCCATGACTTTAGTGTTGCGTTCGACGGCGATCACCACCGTTTGCTCGTCGACTCCATCTCGGCTTTTGGCGGTTGCAGGAAGTACTTGTCGGCGATCTGGGAACGGCAGTCGGATCGAAAAACTCCCATCTGTTCGGACTTTTACTGGTTCCACACCAACGGATACGTGAGCTTCGGGATGGGTAGAGCCGAAAACGACAAGCTCAGCATTCACATCGAAATGGAATTTTTTATGACGTTTGAGCGAACCCTCCGCACCGCTTCCGAATTGCGAAAGGACGTCCGCGTCCATGGTGCGTTTTAGTCGTTCTTCAAAAACCTCGGTCAAATCGCCGGTCTGAGTATCATCGCCGTAGCCACCGCTCATCGAATAGATGTGTTCGGCATCCGTGGCGACATCCGCCCAATGGTCATCGGTCGCTTCTTTTCCGCCTGGCGCTGGCGTAGTGACGATGTTGCTTCGAGCCAGTTCGTAGAATCGACTGTTTGCACACAAGTATCCCATTAACATCTTAAAGCGACTTGGTGGGCTATCGACATCGATGTACCAATTCCGAACGCCACCATGAATCTCGATGTCCTTAAATATGACCTCGGAATTATTCGTCGTTCCGGAGTCATCCAGTTTAAGGAGCCGCAGGATGGGTTTGACTGTGTGCCACTTTTCGGCCAGAGCTGCTTTGGCTCTGTCGACGGAGTGCCTCATGATGTCCCAATGAGCGTGGATCCAGTACGGATCTCGCACCATCAAGATCAGCCTATCCTTGCCCTTAACTATGGGCGGAACCGTGTTGAGCGGGGTCAGTGATGTCTTGGGAGCCGGCTGAGATAAGTCTTTTCGGAGTTCTTTTTCCGCCTGCGCGCTTCGGATCTTTGCGACTATTTCTGGTTTCGTGCTGGAGGGTGGCGGAACCGGTTCCTGTGGCTTGGCAACCGAAACAGGCTTGGCGGGAGGGGGGGCTGCAGCTTTGCCATTGATTAGAGTTGCGGATTTTTGGGCCTGACTCTTGATTTCGCCGGCTGTTTTGTTTGAGATGACCGATTTGGATTTGGTATTTTCAGCAGCTTTGTGAAGCTTTGAATCGATCGGCTTTCCTTTGGGAGGGGCTATTTTGCCGACAGCCGCTGGCTTGCTGGCAGCCGGTTTCATGGCTGGTTTTGCTGCGGCAGCCGATTTGGCTGGCTTTTCTACGGTTTTGGGTGCTGAAGCCTTCTTTACAGGTGTGCGGGTTTCCTTGTTCGATGGGATCTTGGCTGTGGGTTTCGCTGGAGATTTAGCGGGACTTGAAACAGCTTTTGCGACTTTGGCTGCGCTGGACGATGGCTTGGTCGAGTTGGCTTCGCCTACTTTTCCTTTGAAACCACTGGGCTTTTTCGAATTTGCTTTCGATTTAGAGGCCCCCTTTTCCAATTTTGGTCGGGTCGCAACGACAGCCGGGGATTTTCCCTTTGTCTTAACAGTTGCCTCACTAGAAGCAGTGTCTTTTCTTTTGGCAGCCAGCTTTTTGACTGTCGGCTGGTTCTTTTTCGGGGCGTTCAAGGGAAACTCCTAGGGGCCATGGAAAGGATTGCTACCTTCCATGGCAGAGTACGAGGTCGCTTTGAGCGGCATCGAACTGTTCGGTAGTAGGGAACAATGAATAAAATCCCGGGCCAAGCCCGTAATAGCTGAAATCTAGTATGCTTTGAAAGTATCGTCATTTCTAGTCCGAACGCATCGGAATGATACCATTGCATAGCATTTTTGTTTCGTTTTTCAACGCACTATTTCCGACTCTAAGGTAACGCAGGCGACCATGGATAAAACCAGTGGCGGGAATTCCAAGCCTGCGTCAGGGGAGAATTGGAACGGAAGCGATGCTGACCGGATTGAGGCACAGTCCAACACAAATGCTGCCTCGCGCGCCATAGCGGTCATAATTTTGATGGTTATTCCGGGCGTCGCAGGTAGCTATTTGGACAAATGGATGGGCACGCAGTTCTTTGTCGTGATTGGATTTGTGCTTGGCATTGGAATCGCAATCTTCGGCTTGCTCTATGTCGCTCGCATCGCCGATCTAGCCGCCAAGAAAAGTCGAGAACTTCGCAAGAGTACCGATGGAGGAAAATCCGCGGGCAGTGGCCATGAGTGAAAAGCGAGGGTCAAGCGAATTTTTTTTGCGTTCGGGGGGCGTGGAACTTGCGGCCTATTGTGCGCTTGCAGTTGCTTGTTGGGGAGCCACCTGGTTCTTGATTGGCCGCGGAGCTTTTGAGGAATACTCGACACTCGCGTTGGCGGTTTGCCTCTCCTCTTGCGTTGGATCCGTGGCTTGGCAGTTCGGAAACAAAAACATTGCGCAGTCTGATTTATCGATACTGCTTACTATGGGATTTCGCTTTTCGGTGTTGCTTGGAGCGCTGGCCATTTCAACTGCGACAAAATGGCAACACCACAATTCTTTTTGCAATTGTTTGCTGGGCTATTATTTTCCATTCTTGTTACTACAATCCGCGTTACTAATTCGTAATCAGTCATTTTCAAATCCTCCCCAGAGCTAGCCTGAGCAATGGCTTCAGATATTCTCCATATTAAAGATGGCTACTTCTTTGAGGTCCCGCGGATACTCTGGAGAAGCCATCGCGAGAAGGCCGCGGATTTTCCATCTTGGTATGTGCGACTGGATTCGGACTACCAATCTTGGGAAGCCGACACGATGGTGGCAGGGCTTTCACAGCTTGGAGTCCGTTCGGAAATATTGTCCGGTCTTAAACATAGCTGGGAAGAGTGGCAGCATCAGGAGCCCAAAAACGCCGGCTGGCCATTGGACGCATATTTAGAAAAGCAAGCGGCGACAACCTTGGCAACGGCCGGTACCTGGGCGTCCGAAAACTCTCCCAAGGCCACCGACAGTTACCAAGTATACCTAGCGTCGAACCCTCGGCCGGAAATCGATTGGTTCATTCAATTGCAAAATTCGCCCGAGAAGCTGGCGAAATGGAATGAGCTCAAAGCACAAGTAAATAGTGATTCATTCCTGAATGCTTATCATTCAGAGGCACCAAACCGCGATTGGTCCAAGGACAAGATCACTCAATACAACAAGTCCCTTGACGGCAAGATCCTCATACCACAGCCGTTTGGTACTCCGCGAAATGCCTACGAGGCCGAGTCAGGCTTTTGTCTTTCTCGCTACATGATCATCGAATTGGTTGTTGCTGTGCTTGCACTGGCTATGTTTGGTTGGTTGGCCAAAAGGGTCGCTACGGGACAGTCGCCGAAAGGCAAGCGGTGGAATGCTCTTGAGTCGATGGTTCAGTGGGTTCGTAGCGACGTTGCAGTCCCAGCCATGGGTGAACATGATGCGGACAAATTCATGCCGCTGCTTTGGACGTTTTTCTTTTTCATTTTAGGCTGCAACCTGATGGGGATGTTGCCGTGGGTGGGATCGCCGACTGCAGCCTTTGGAACGACACTAGCCTTGGCTGGAATCGTTTTTGTGATCGGTGTGGCGATGGGGATTAAAACGTTTGGCCCCGTGGGGTTCTTGAAAAATATTTGCCCAGAGCTTGGTCTGCCCTGGTATCTGGCCTTTTGGATCGTGCCGTTGATGTGGGTGATCGAGTTTGCATCTTTGTTCATTAAGCACATGGTTTTGGCAGTTCGCTTGTTGATGAACATGGGTGCTGGCCACTTGGTGCTACTTGGGATCCTGGGAATTGGAATCAGCGTACCGGCCGCCATGATGAGTACTCCGGCGTGGGGTGCCGTGGCCATCGTTTCGGTTCTCGGGACGACAGTGCTTAGTCTACTGGAATTGCTTGTGGCCTTTTTGCAGGCTTATTTGTTCACGTTCCTGGCAGCGATGTTCATCGGTAGTTCGATGCATCACCACTAGGTGATTTGTTGGTGCGAATCCAATGTGTGTTTCGCAAAATTTTTGCTTCCATGCGTATTTTGTAGCGTTAAGAATAGCTAGGAGATTTTGAAAGTGATTAATTCTGTTCGAGTTGGTTTGTATGCACTGGGTGCTGTCGCGTTGATGGCTATGCCTGCTTCCGCACAAGGTGCTGGTTCCATGCCAGGCGCAATCGGTGGCGGTTTGGCTGTTATTGGTGCTGGTATCGGTATCGGTTTGCTCGGTAAGGGCGCTGTTGAATCGATCGCTCGTCAACCAGAGCAAGCTGGTACGATTCGTATTACGATGATTATCGCCGCCGCTCTTATCGAAGGCGTTGCGTTCTACGCAGTTCTTGTTGGCTCGCAACAGTTTGGCAAGTAGTAATATCTACCCGGTGGTTACGACAATGTTTAACGGTGTTACTTTGTTGAAATGGCTTTTATGCCTTGCGGTATGTCTTGCTTTCGCCAGCAACTCGATTGCAAGCAGCGATGATCATGCTCCGGATCCAACCTCCGGTTATGCAGGTGCGAATTTGGATTCGTTGATCGACATAAAAACCGACAAAACGATCTGGTCAGCAGTAGTTTTTTTGCTGCTTGTCGGTGGTTTGTACGTGTTGGCGTGGAAGCCAATCTCCCAAGGTCTTGCGATGCGGGAGCAGACGATTGCCACTCAAATCTCAGAGGCCAAACGATCTGCGGATGAAGCCATGGCAAAGCTGAAGGAATACGATGCTAAGCTGCAAACGGCTCATGCGCAATCTGCAGACCTGATTACTCAGGCTCGGAAGGATGCGGAGTCGGCTGGCCAGCGAATCGTAGCCGAGGCACAAGCTGAGGCGAGTCGCCAGCGCGATCGGGCTTTGGCCGATATTGAATCCGCAAAACAAAGTGCATTGTCCGATATCGCTGGCAAGAGCACAGAGATTGCGTTCTCATTGGCCCGTCGAGTTGTTGGTCGCGAATTAAGATCCGATGATCACAAGCAGTTGATCGCCGATTCGCTTAACAAGATGCCAAGCCAAAACTAGTCCACTAGCCCGCAAGTCACCAATCGAAGCAGTACGATGTCGGAAACACAAAAAAGCGATTCAGCCTTCGATGACGAGTCGATGCACGTCGGACCCATCTACGCAAAAGCGTTGCTGGCTGCGGTTGGCTCGACCGGAAACGTGGATTCGGTGATGGAACAGTTCCATTCACTCATTCACGATGTTTTTGACAAGCAACCGGTTTTGGAAATGGCGTTGGCCAATCCCAAGCTGGCGTCGGACGAAAAGATTCGGGTACTCGATAAAGTTTTCGCTGGCAAAATGGATGCAACCCTTTTGACGTTCTTAAAAGTGGTCTCGCGTCGAGGTAGATTAAACGCAATTCGCGGTATCTACCGAGCTGCGGCTTCACTTCGAGACGAAGCGGTGGGGCGAGTTCGGGTGCTCGTTACGACGGCACAACCGCTCGATGAGGCTGCACTCAAATCATTGAAGGAAAAACTGCAAAACCTGTTCAAGAAAGATGTTGCTATTACCTCCAAAGTAGATGCAACGATTCTTGGCGGATTGATCGTAAGAGTCGGCGATATGGTCTTCGACGGCAGCGTCGATGGACAATTGAACCTGCTCAAGAAGGCTACCTTGGCTAAGGCCGAAATAGCTATTCGAGAGAAGTTGAGCAGCTTAGCTTCCTAGAAACAATTGAACGAAACTACAAAATCGCTCTCAAGCGAATAACCAAACCTTTTTGATCCATTGTAAGTCGTTGATCAACAAACCATGAAATTCAATTCGGACGAAATCGCGTCGGTCATCCAGGCCGAAATTCAACAATACGGTAGCACGATCGACGTGCGAGAAGTAGGCACGGTTCTCGAAGTTGGAGACGGTATCGCCCGTGTCTATGGTCTTTCGAACGTCATGTCTGGGGAAATGGTCGAGTTCCCAAGCGGCGTTACCGGCTTGGCCTTCAACCTCGAAGAAAAAAGCGTCGGGGTCATCATTCTCGGTGACTACCTGAGCATCAAAGAAGGGGACGAAGTTCGCGCTCTTGGCAAACTGCTGTCGGTTCCCGCTGGCGATGCTGTCATCGGTCGAGTTCTCGATCCACTCGGAAACCCGCTCGACGGCAAAGGGCCTGTCAACGCAACCATCACCAGGCCAGTCGAACTGATTGCCACCGGTGTTGCTGAGCGACAACCCGTACATGAGCCAATGCAAACCGGAATCAAAGCCATTGACGCGATGACCCCGATCGGACGCGGACAACGCGAACTGATCATCGGTGACCGAAAGACTGGCAAGACCGCCGTAGCCATCGATGCAATCGTGAACCAGAAAGGCAAAGGCGTAAAATGCTTCTATGTTGCTATCGGTCAAAAGGACTCCTCAGTAGCGTTGGTGATCGATGCGCTGGAAAAGAACGGCGCGATGGAGTTCACAACCGTCATCGTTGCCGGGGCGAGTGCTCCAGCTCCGCTCCAATACGTCGCTCCGTACGCCGGAACTGCGATGGCCGAACACTTTATGTACAATGGCGGTCATGCATTGATCGTCTACGATGACTTGAGCAAGCAAGCTGTCGCCTATCGTCAGTTAAGCCTCTTGATGCGTCGCCCTCCAGGACGTGAGGCGTTCCCTGGTGATGTGTTTTACTGCCACAGCCGCTTGCTAGAACGATCGGCAAAACTTTCTAAGGCCTTGGGCGGTGGTTCGATCACTAGTCTTCCCATTATCGAAACGCTCGAAGGCGAAGTTTCCGCGTACATTCCAACCAACGTGATTTCCATCACCGACGGTCAGATTTACCTCCAACCTGACTTGTTCTTTGCCGGTATCCGTCCTGCCATGAACGTTGGTATCTCGGTTTCACGCGTGGGTGGTAACGCTCAGATCAAAGCCATGAAGAAGGTCGCAGGCGGCCTCCGATTGGACTTGGCTTCCTTCCGCGAGTTGGAAGCGTTCGCTCAGTTGGGAACCGAACTCGATCCTGCAACTCAGTCAAAACTGGATCGCGGTTATCGAATGGTCGAGTTGCTCAAGCAATCGCAGTACCAACCGATGGACGTGGCCGAACAAATCATCAGTATCTACGCGGGCACTCGAGGTCATCTCGACGAAATTGCCGTCGACCGAGTTCGCGAATTCGAGATCGGTTTGTTGAGTTTCGTACGAGATCGAAAACCCGACCTGTTGATCAAGATCCGTGAAGTGGCCGATTTGACCGCCGATATCGAAGAAGCGATCAAGTCTGCGATCACGACTTTCAAGGCTTCGTTCCGCTAAGCGCTTAGGGAAGGGTTCGTAAGCTATGGCCAATATTCGTCAGCTCGACAAAAGACGCAAGTCTGTCAAAAACGTCCGCAAAATCACGCGCACGATGGAATTGATCGCGACCGCGCGCTTCAAGAAGGCGATGGACCGCGCTGCTGCTGCGACGGACTACACCAAACGCATCACGTCGATCGTTCAAGACATCGCCAAGAGCGGAACGGACGTGTCGCATCCGTTGCTTACCGCACACGATCATGTCGATTCGATGGACATGCTGGTTTTGACCGGCAATCGAGGATTGTGCGGTGGGTACAACGGTTCTGTGGTACGGGCGGCAACCCTTCGACGAAGTGAGATCAAAAAGGAGATCGAGGCGGGCCAAATGCGAGTCAGCGGAAAGCGGGGTATTTCCGCCATGCGATTTGCTGGCGTACCCATCGAAAAGACCTACACCGATTTCGACGACCAACCATCCTTCGCCGCGGTCGCAAAAATCGCCGATGAACTGATCGAGCGTTATATCACCGGCAAAATTGATCGGGTGGATGTCGCGTACACCAAGTTCCTAACCATATCGAAGCAAACCGTCGTAGTCGAGACGCTCTTGCCTTTTGCGAGCTTGACCCCCGCTACGCCCGGAGGCGTAAGCGATGAACCTGTGAAAACGAGTGGCATCCGAGATGACTACGAGTTTTTGCCATCTGCAAGTGGGATCCTGGAAGAGGTCGTGCCAGCGAGTTTTCGAGCTCGGTTGTTCAAGTGCTTCCTGGATGCGGCTGTCAGCGAGCAGATCGCCCGAATGATCGCCATGAAAAGTGCGACCGAAAATGCAGGCGACATCATCAAGTCCTTGTCGAGAACGTACAACCGCGCTCGTCAAAGCAAGATTACACAAGAGATCATGGAAATCATCGGTGGTGTAGAAGCCCT
>Ga0105048_10006894_pt1 | contig 18299 bp, 11 predicted proteins | sample MAT05_FD_78382 | JGI IMG/M metagenome (GOLD analysis project Ga0105048, IMG submission 78382) | Freshwater microbial communities from Lake Fryxell liftoff mats and glacier meltwater in Antarctica - MAT-05 | ecosystem: Environmental > Aquatic > Freshwater > Ice > Liftoff microbial mat | place... | reverse complement strand
GGCCCCTCGTTGTCGAACGCGAAGCCTCCGCCGGGGTTGCCGAGCTCGATCAGCCCGCCCTCGAACGAATCGAATCGCAGCGCTCGCGCGACGCCACCGGGCTCGCGGGGCCGCGACGAGCGATACGCCGGCAGCATCGGGTTCTCGGAGAGCGCGTGCAGCGCGTCGGTGAGGAGGAGCTCCTGGTGCTGCTCCTCGTGATTCAGTCCCAGCGTGACGAGCTCGCGGACCGAAGGATCGTCGAGGATCCGCCCCATCTTCGCGTCGACGTCGGCCCGGTACGCGGCGATTTCGGCGCAGCTCGGCCGCGAGAGCATCCCGCGCTTGGGACGCGCGTGCCGCGGGCCGATCGCCTCGTAGTACGAGTTGAAGAGGTACGCGAAGCGCGGATCGAACGCCGGTACGCCGCGCGGCGCGAGCACGAACGTCTCGAAGAACCACGTCGTGTGCGCGCGGTGCCACTTGGTCGGGCTGGCGCTCGGCATCGACTGCAGCGTCTGGTCTTCGGGCGAAAGCGGCGCCGCCAGGGCTTCGGTGCGGGCGCGGACCTCCTGGTAGCGGGCCAAGAGGCTCATGGCTGCTCCAGGTCTACGCTGCGCGGCGTGCAGCTGATCAGCCAGCGCGCGAGCGTGCGCAGGTCTTCGGCGAGCTGCTCGAGCGTCAGCTCCTCGGCCTGCATCCGCTTGATCAGGAGCAGCCGCAGCAGGTGCTTGTTGCCGTAACGCGCGCGGCCGCCCTGGTAGCCGAGCGCGCGCGGGAGGAGCTTCCTCGACGCGTAGTAGCGGATGGTGCGCACGTCGACGTGCTCGGTGACCTTGTAGCGGCTCTGCTTCGGCGCGATCCGCACGAGCACCGCGTTGGCGGCGTCGACCAGCTCGTCGACGGTGAGATCGTCGCGATCGAGCCCGTCCTGCGAGTCGCTGGACGCGCGGACGATGGGGACCGCCACGAGGCTCATACTAATCTCGCGCGCTCACCCGCGTCACTTCCTCGAGCGTGGTGAGTCCTTGTTTGAGGCGGTTCAGGGTCGCCACGCGCAGGGTCTGCATGCCCAGGCGGATCGCCTCTGCCTCGAGCTCGGCGGCCGAAGCCCACGATGACGGGTCGATCAGGTTCAACGACGCGGTCAGGAGGGACGGCTCGATCCCCATGTCAATACTGTCAATGATGGACCTCGCGGACCGATCGTACTAGTTGAGCGCATGAAGCTCCGCTGTGCAGTGGCCGGCGCCACCGGGATCGCAGGTCAGCAGTTCCTGGTCGCGCTGCAGAGCCACCCCTGGTTCGAGGTCGTGCGTCTCGCGGGGTCCGAGCGATCGGCCGGCAAAACCTATCGCCACGCAATCACATCACCGAGCGGCCAGATCGGCTGGAACGTCGCCGAGCCGATGCCTTCGCAGTTCGCCGAGATGGCGGTCGTCGAGGGATCGAAGCTCGATCTGTCGGGTCTCGATCTGGTGTTCACCGCGGTCGAGTCGGACGCCGCAAAAGCGCTCGAGCCGATCTACGCCGCCGAGCTGCCGACGATCTCGACCGCCAGCGCGTTTCGCTACGAGACCGACGTGCCGATCTTGATCCCGGCGGTGAACGGCGATCAGAGCGCGCTCATCCGCGTGCAGCAAGAGCACCGCAAGTGGAAGGGCTTCGTGGTGCCGATCCCCAACTGCACCACCACCGGCCTGGCGGTCGCGCTCGCGCCGCTGCACCAGACGTTCGGCCTCGAGAAGGTGATCATGACGTCGATGCAGGCAGTGAGCGGCGCGGGCCGCAGCCCCGGCGTCATCGCGCTCGACGTGATCGACAACGTCATCCCGTACATCCCGAAGGAGGAGGAGAAGGTGCAGACCGAGGTGAAGAAGATCCTCGGGAAGCTCGTCGGCGGCGTGGTGATCGAGCCCGACCCGGTCCAGGTCTCCGCGACGTGCACGCGCGTAGGCGTGCTCGATGGGCACTTCGAGACGGCGACGGTCGCCCTCTCCCGCCCCGCGACGATGGATCAGGTGAAGGCGGCGATGCAGACCTTCGGCCGAGACATGACGCCGGCGACCCACCCGAGCGCGCCCGAGCGCTGGATCACCGTGCACGACGATCCGTACCGCCCCCAGCCCCGGCGCGATCGCGACGCCGACCGCGGCATGACCACCAGCGTCGGCCGCCTGCGCGAGGAGACCGTGCTCGGACCGCACGGCGTGAAGTTCGTCCTGCTCTCGCACAACACCAAGATGGGCGCGGCGATGGGCGCGGTGCTGGTGGCGGAAGATCTGCTCAAGCGCGGCTTCATCAAGCAGCGTTGAATCAGGCTCTATTCTTCGTCTTTTTCGTCGACGCCGCTGAGCTTCGACTTCGCGTAGCGCGACATCACCGTGCGCACGTAGGCCTTGGTCTCGGAGAACGGCGGGAGGCCGTTGTACTTGTCGACGTTGCCCGGGCCCGCGTTGTACGCGGCGACCGCCAGGCGAAAGTTGCCGTAGCGGTCGTAGAGCTTGCGCAGATACTTGGCGCCGGCGAGCACATTTTGCCGCGGATCGAAGGGATCGCGCAGCCCGACCTCTTTGGCAGTGCCCGGCATCAGCTGCATCAGGCCCATCGCGCCAACGCGCGAGCGAGCGCGCGGTCGATAGCCCGACTCGGTGCGGATCACGGCGTCGATCAGCGCGCCGGGCAGGCCGGTCGCGGCTGCGGCGGCCTCGATGAAGGGGCGCACCTGCGCGAGCGTCAGGCGCACCCCGCCGAGATCGGTGAGGGCGTGCTCGTTGGTGCCGGTCGGCGAGGTGTCGTAGCGGCCGAGCAGCACCGAGAGCGCTTCGTCGGGGTTGGCGTCGATGTATTTCTCGAGCCCCTCGACGTCGCCGGGGACGTAGGGCTCGATGAACTCCACCGCGTCACCGATGTCGCCGGCGTGCGCGCGCATCGGTGCCATCAGGCCGGTGGCAAGAACCGCAGCGGCCAAGACGAGGCGGGACATGCACAGCCAAGGTACCACGATCTGGGCCGTCGCTCCGCTCCGTGGCATGCTCGGTGTCATCGCGTGACACGTTTCGAGTCGATCGGCCCGGAGCGCGGCGAAGAAGCGCTCGATTTTTGTCGCAGCCAGCCGGCGCAATCGGTGTTCCTCGCCGGCTGGATCACCGACGGCGGCCTGCGCGGGAACCCGGTGGTCCCGCGCGGCTGGATCATGGCCGAGCGCGCGAGCGACTCGCGGGTGGTCGGCCTCTGCTACCTCTCCGCGACCGGGATCCTGATGCCGGTGATGAACCAGGCGTCGAGCATCGAGCACCTCTACTCCGTCGCGCGCAGCAACCCTGGCCTCATCCGCGTCATCGTCGGAGAGCGCGGCCTGGTCAGCGCGCTGTGGAGCCGCATCGGCGCGCTCGGCCTGGTCGCCCGCCTGTCGCGCGATCAGATGGTGTACGCGGTCACACGCGAGGGCTTCTCGACCACCGCCGATCGTCTCCCGCTGGTAGAGGCCGCGCTCCCGCACCTCGACCGGCTGATCGAGGCCTCCGCAGCGATGGCCCGCGAAGAAGCGCAGGACGACCCCCAGGCGAGAAATCCCGCGCTCTTCCACGAGCGCATCAAGGCCCGCGTCGCGCGCGGCCGCGACTTCGTCCACATGCGCGACGCGCAGACGCTGGTCTTCAAGGGCAACATCTCCGCGCTCTGCGACGTCGGCGGTCAGCTCGAAGGCATCTACACGTCGCCCGACTTCCGGCGCCGCGGCTACGGACGCCGCGGCACCACCGCGCTCACGTCCTTGGTGCTCGAGCGAACCCCGCGCGCATACCTGCTCGTGAACGACGACAACGCCCCTGCGCGCGCGCTCTACGCGTCGCTGGGCTACGAGCCGAGCTTCAAAAGTAGGACGATCTTCGTCGCGTGACGCCGTCAACCCTCGGGCGGACCGAGGCGACTGACGATCGCGGCGAGGCGCGCGTCGTCCAAGCTATCCAGCATCACACCCGCGAGGCAGCGCACCAGCCAGGTGATCTCGCGCGGCGTGAGCAGCCCGCCGGTCGCTGCGCGCATGATCAAGACGCGGGCGGCTTCGACGCCGTAGACGGAGTGCGGGCGGCGGGTCGCGCCCTGCGCGTCCTCCTCGATCTCGACGTCTTCCTCGATCGGCGGCTGCGACGCGACGTGCGGGATCTCGGAGATGTGCGGCAGATCGGAGGCGAGCGAAGGCACGTCCTCCATGATCGGAACGTCGTGCGGATCGAGCGCCGAGACGCCGTCGGTCGGGTCGGCGAGCGGCGGGACCTCGAGCACGCCGGGCGGGACCTCCTCGATGGGATCCTCTTCCCACGCCGGAGTGCTGGGCCGATCGGTGCGGGCCTCGTCGTGCAGTGCGCCGGTGTCCACCTCGAGCACGTCGATGTCGATCGAGAGCTGTCGCTCGTCGCGTGCGAACGGCGGGGCGATGCCGAGGTCGCCCACGTTGCGCGCGCCCTGCGGGACGTTCACCGGGCCCGGAGGTGTGGAGATCGTCTTGATCCGCTGCGAGATGCGCGCGGCGATCTCGTCCGTGACCCGCGGGATCGCGCCGGTCATCGCGGGGAAGAAGTCGCCCCAGCTCGGCTCGACCTCGGGCGGCAGCGGCAGCTTCCGGGCGGCAGCCTCGCGCGCCAGCCCGGAGAACGAGACGTCCTGCCAGGTCTCGGGCAGGACGATCGGACCGTCCCCGCTGTCGTCGTCGCCACCATCGACCATCGCTGCGGTCGCCTCGGGGAGCTCGACCCCGGTCTCGACGAGGTGAGAGATCGAGAACGGCTTGCCGCCACCGACGGGATCGAGGGTGCGCTCGGGGAGGTTCCGCGGGCCCACAACGAGATCGGGCTGCAGCGGGTCGAACGCGCCGACCTCGCCCGCGAGGATGCGCTCCGGCACTCCCGGCGCGCGGGGCGGAGAGACGGCCCGCGGCGGCGGCGGGATCGAAGGGGGCACGAACGGCGGCACCGACGGCGCCGCGGGGACCACCGAGATGCGCACGAGCGGCACGGGCACCGGAGGCGGCGGAGGCAGCGACGGGACCGGGGGAGAGGGCGACGACGACGACAGAGCGGTCGGCGGGCTCGAGAGCGCGCGCGGGCTGGTCAACACGGTGGCCGGCGGGGGCGCCTGCAGGCTGGCGGGGCGCGGGAAGGGCTCGGCTCCGGCGAGCGGGCTCGGCGGCCAGCCGGGGGACTGCAGCGACAGCGGCGGCAGGCTGCTCGTCATCGGCGGCGGCGGGACCGACGCCGGGGCGCGGCTGGTGCGCGGCGCGACCGGGATCTCTCCGAAGGTGGACGCGACGAGCGGACGGCTGGAGCTCAGCGAGCGCGCCGGGATGGCCGATCCGCTGTCGCCCGCGATGCTCCGAGGCAGCGCGTACTCCGGCACGATCTCCTCGAGATCGACCGTCGCCTCGACCGGGATACCGGTCACGATGCGCACCGAGGCCGGCGGGAGCGGCGTCAGGGTGTGGCGCGGCGGGGGCATGGTTCCGCGCGAGAATGAGGGTTGCTGCGTGCCGTAGAGCTTGGCGATCGCGAGGTCGATCTCGGTCTCGCCGGCCAGCGAGACCTCGCAGCGCGCCTGGGCGTGGACCGCCACCTCGTCGAGCAAGGTCGGGCGCAGCGGATCGCAGGTCGCCACCACCAGGACATCGCCCTGCGGCGTTCGTTTGAGCGCGATCGGCACGACCTTGAGCCGCACCGCGACCTCGCGAGGAATCATGCGCCGCACGCGATCGTGGACCGGCGCTGCGAGCGGATCGACCACCGGAATGCCGAGCTGGCGGCTCAGCGCGCGCACCAGGCGCGGCTCGGTGATCGCGCCCGAAGCCAGCAAGATCTGCCCGAAACGTTTGCCCGTGCGCGCCTGCTCCTCGAGTGTCGGCTCGATCTGCGAGGTCTCGATGAAGCCCATCTCGACGAGCAGCTCGCCGATCCGAGGGGGTCGCGCACCGGTATCAACCGCCGCTCCCGGGTCCCCGGGGGCTTCGCCGAGTCGCGGCATCCAGGGCATAGGCTAGTCGTAGTCTCAGGCGCCCGCAAATCAGCCGCGCACGGCCGATTTGCGGGGTGCTGTTCGACGGCTTTGGCGGTTCGTTTGGGCCGGTGGCCGCGGAAGGGCGGTCGGAGCGTGCTTTGGCTGTGACGTTGGCCGGCTATTTTTTTGCGGTGGAGGCGGACGTCTCCCATGTTTGCTCAGTGCGGACGCTGCTTCGGTACTTGATGGTTTGCGGGCTCGCCGTTGGGCTGGCCTGGGGGCTGTTCGTGGTGCGGGTGGGCGACCGGACCGTGTTCGGCCATGTGCGCCACGCGCTCGACAAGCCGGTGGGCGACGTGTGGGCGCAGCTCAAGAGCGGGACCGACACGCGGCTCGACGAGCTCAACGGGGCCACCGCCGACGAGCGGAAGAAGAAGCAGACCTCGCGGGCGCGCGCCAAGGCCCTCGCCGACAAGAAGGCCTCGGCGCGCCCGGCCCTCGCGACGCGCGCCCCCGCGCCCGCGAAGCCAAAGGTGAAGGAGAAGGAAGAGAAGAAGGCGCCTGCCATCGAGCCGATCGCGATGGTCGAGAAGAAGAAGAACGACGCGCAGGTCAGCAAGCTGAAGGAGGCCGAGACGCTCGCCCGCTCGATGCAGCGCGCCGATACCGCGGCCCCGCCGAAGAAGACCAAGGTCGACGAGCAGATCTCTCCCAGCGGAAAATCACGCGTCGATCAGCTGCTCGCTCAGTAAAAGCGCACGCACCCGCGCCCGAACAGCGCCTCCACACCGTCGATCACCGCGTCGCTCGCCGCGAGCTTTAGCGTGTCGGGCAGCTCCATCTCGACTTCGGCGGTGCCCGGGATCTTCACCCGCACCCGGGTGCGCGCGGTCCCGGGGTGGGTCGCGAACAGCGCCTTGAGCTTCCCGAGGCGCGTGGCATCGGCCAGGCGCTCCTCGATGCAGATCTCGATCGCCTTGGTCTGCTCGGCGCGCGCGTCGGCCAGCGCCTTCACCTCGACGCAGCGCACGCGCACCGTCGAAGCCTCCTCGTCGCGATCGATGCTCACCGCGCACTTCACCAGCAGCGGCGCATCCATCTTGAGCAGCGTCTCGGCCTGCAGATAGACGCGGGCGCCGACCATCATCTCGACCACGCCGGTGAGATCCTCGATCACCACGAACGCCATTCGGCCCGATCCATCCTTGAGCGGCCGCTCGCGCAGCGCGGAGACCGACGCGCCGACCATCACCTCGGCGTGCCCTCGCCCGCCGAGATCTTCGAAGTCGGCGATCGAAGCGGTGGTGTAGCGCTTCAGCTCCTGCGCGTAGCGATCGAGCGGGTGACCGCTGACGTAGAAGCCGATCGCCTCCTTTTCCAGCTTCAGCTTGTCGCTCTCGGTCCACTCCGCGAGGTCGGCGTACGTCTCGCGCGGCTTCACCGCGGCGGCGAAGACCGGGGCCGAGAACAGCGAGGCCTGGCTCGACACCAGCTCCTTCTGCATCGACTTCGCCGCTTCCATTGCTCGGTCGAGCGCCTCGAGGAGCTGCGCGCGCGGCCGGCCGAACCCATCGAACGCGCCGGACTTCACCAGCGTCTCGAGTCCCTTCTTGTTGAGGAGCTTCAGCGAAACGCGCTCGGTGAAGTCATAAATCGAGGTAAATTGACCACCCTTTTGTCGGGCCTCCATGATCCCTTCCAGCGCGCCCTCGCCCAGACCCTTGATCGCGCCGAGCCCGAAGCGGATGCGATCCTTCTCCACGGAGAAGTTACCGATCGACTCGTTGACGTTGGGGGGCAGCACCGCGATGCCCAGCGATTTGGCTTCGGAGATGTACTTTACGATGTTCTCGGTCGACGACTCCGTCGACAGGAGCGCCGCCATGAACTCCACCGGATAGTAGGTCTTGAGATAGGCGGTCTGGAAGGTGACCAGCGCGTACGCGGCAGAGTGTGACTTGTTGAAGCCGTACCCTGCGAACTTCTCCATGAGGTCGAAGACCTCGCCGGCCTTCGACTGGGGGATCTCGTGCAGCACGCAGCCGCTGACGAACTTCTCGCGCTCGGCCTTCATGACCGAGGCCTTCTTCTTGCCCATCGCGCGGCGCAAGAGATCGGCGCCGCCGAGCGTGTAGCGGGCCATCACCTGCGCCGCCTGCATCACCTGCTCCTGATAGACGAACCCACCGTACGTCGGCTTGAGCACCGACTCGAGCAGGGGGTGCGGATACACCACCCGCTTTCGGCCGTGCTTGCAATCGATGAAGTCGTCGACCATGCCGGTCTGGAGCGGGCCGGGGCGGTAGAGCGCCACCGCCGCGACGATATCTTCGAAGCAGTCCGGCTTGAGCTTCTTCAGCAGCTCCTGGAACCCGGTGGATTCGAGCTGGAACACGCCGACCGTCGCCCCCGACGAGATCATCCGGTAGACCTTGCTGTCGTCGAGATCGAGCTGCGAGCTGCGCAGCGTGGCGTCGAGCTTCTCGCCGCTCTTGGCCGAGTCGCGCATCGGAGTCAGCGCGGTCTTTTCGCAGACCAGGCGTTCGATGCGCTCGGCGATCTTCTCCTTTCCGCCCATCCGCTTCACCAGGTGGGGGTGCTGCGAGAGCGCCTTGAGATCTTTCCTCTCCAGCTCGGCGCGGATGCGGCTGTTCACGTGCCGCTCGGCGTGATCGATGACATCGAGCGTCTTCAGGCCGAGGAAGTCGAACTTCACCAGCCCGGCGTCCTCGACGTCGGACATCGAATACTGTGCGACCAGCTCGTCGTCCTTGCCCATGAAGACCGGGACCACGTCCCAGAGATCCTGATCGGCGATCACGATGCCGGCCGCGTGCATGCCGGCCTGGCGATAGAGGCCCTCGAGGCGTCGCGAGATCTCGATGATCTCGCCGTAGACCGGCTTCTCCTCGGTCATCGCGCGCAGCTTCGGCTCGATCTGCATCGCCTTGTCGATGGTGATGGGTTTGGTCTCGCCCGTGTCGTCCTTGTAAACGTTGGGAAGGAGCTTGGTGATCGCGTTGATGTCGTTGAAAGGGACTTCCAGCGCGCGCGCCACGTCCTTGATCACCGACTTGGCCTTCATCTGCGCGAAGGTCGCGATCTGCCCTACCTTTCGCTTCCCGTATTTTTCGGAGACATAGTTGATGACCTCGCCGCGGCGCTCCTGACAGAAGTCGACGTCGAAGTCGGGCATCGAGACGCGCTCCGGATTGAGGAAGCGTTCGAAGAGCAAGTTGTACGGGAGTGGATCGAGATCGGTGATGCGCAGCGCGTAGGCCACCAGTGAGCCCGCGCCGGAGCCGCGGCCGGGACCCACCGGGATCTGATTCTCCTTCGACCAGTTGATGAAGTCCGCGACGATGAGGAAGTATCCCGGGAACTTCATCTTGATGATGATGCCCAGCTCGAGATCGAGCCGCGCCTTGTACTCGTCGCGATCGATCTTGTAACCCATCTCCCCGAAGCGCCGCTCGAGGCCTTGGTGGGCGCGCTCGCGCAGATGAGTCTCGAGATCACTCCCGTCCGGCGTCTGGAAGGTCGGGAGCATCGGCTTTCCGAGGCTCAGCTCCAGATCGATCATGTCGCGCACGCGGGTGGTGTTCTCTACCGCCTCTGGACAGTCGCGGAACACCGCGGCCATCTCACCCGGCGAGCGAATGAAAAAGGCGTCGGTCTCCTGGCGCACGCGCGAGGGATCATTTCGCGCGCGCCCGTGCTGGATGCACATCAGGACGTCGTGCGCGACCGCGTCCTCGCGCAGCTTGTAGTGGCAGTCGTTGGTCGCGATGAGCGGGACGCCTTCGTCCTTGCTCAGCTGCTTCATGTGGTCGTTGGCGATCTTCTGCGCCGGCATCCCGTTCTCTTGCAGCTCGAGAAAGAAGTGTCCGGGTGCGAAGATATTCGTATAGTCGCGGATGGCCTGGCGGGCGCGATCGAGGTTCCCGGAAAGGCAGTTCGAGGCGACCTCGCCGCCGAGGCATGCGGTGAGCGCGATGACGCCTTCGGATCGTTCCTTGAGCAAAGTCTTGTCGATGCGCGGCTTCTGATGGAAACCGTCGACATAACCCATCGACACCATGTAGCGGAGGTTGTGCCAACCCTGGGCGTTCTTCGCGAGGAGGATGAGGTGGTGGTTCTTGGCCGACGACTTGTCGCCGCGCTCACCGTCGGCGACGTACGCTTCGACGCCGAGGATCGGCTTCACGCCCACCGCCTTCGCGCGCTTGTAGAAGTCGATCGCGCCGAACAGGTTGCCGTGCTCGGTCACGGCGCAGGCCTTCATTCCGAGCTCGGCGATGCGCGGCGCGAGGTCGCCCATGTGGATCGCCCCGTCGAGGAAGCTGTACTGCGTGTGGAGGTGGAGATGCGTGAAGTCGGCCATGGGTTGTGGTCGGCCTCCCAGAGACCACAACCGGCGGTGCCCGATCAAGCCGAACGATCGGGCGTCGTTTCGCGCTCTTGCCCTTGGTAGTGTGCGCCGCGATGACGAACGGATCGGGTAACCGCGTTCAGCGCTGGCTCTCGACCGCTTCGCCGGCCGCCTTCACGACGTACGCAGCGAGCGCCGCGTTCGCCACGTACTTCTGCATGTACGGTTACCGCAAGGCCTTCGCGGTCGGCACGTTCGCGGGTCACGTCGGAGCCCTCGACTACAAGACGCTGTTCCTCATCTCGCAGGTGCTCGGCTACGCAGCGTCGAAGTTTCTCGGCATCAAGATCGTCTCCGAGATGACCCCGGCCAAGCGCGCCCGGGCGATCGTCGGGCTCATCGCGCTGTCGGAGATCGCGCTGCTGTTCTTCGCGATCGTACCGCCGCCCTGGAGCGCGCTGTTCATGGTGATGAACGGGCTGCCGCTCGGGATGATCTGGGGCCTGGTCTTCGGCTTCCTCGAGGGACGAAAGGTCAGCGACCTCCTCGGCACTTCCCTGTGCGCGAGCTTCATCGTCTCGAGTGGGTTCGTGAAGACGGTGGGTAAGTGGGTCATGACCAGCGGCGTACCGGAAATGTGGATGCCTTTCGTCGTGGGTCTCATGTTTTTCCCGCCGCTCGTTCTCTTCGTGGTCTTTCTGGCGCAGATCCCGCCCCCGACCGCCTCCGACGAGTCGGCCCGCACCAAACGCGCGCCGATGGACGGGCCGGCGCGAACGGCCTTCTTCAAGGCCTACGCGCCCGGCCTGGTCGCTCTGGTGGCGGTGTACATGGTGCTCACCGCCTATCGTGACTTCCGCGACAACTTCGCGCGCGAGATCTGGGACGCGCTGGGTTACGCGAACACGCCCGAGATCCTCACCACCGCCGAGATCCCGGTGGCGTTTGGATCGCTCCTCGCCGTCAGCGCGATCGCGCTCATCGCCGACAATCGCAAGGCGCTCCTCGCGCTGCATGGGCTGATGCTCTTCGGCGCGGTGCTGGTCGGCGGATCCACCCTCGCCTACGACGCGGGCATGATCAGCCCGGCAGCCTGGATGGTCGCGGTCGGGCTCGGCCTTTACCTCGGCTACGTGCCGTTCAACTCGGTGCTCTTCGATCGACTGATCGCTGCGATGGGCTCGGTGGCCACGGCGGGATTCCTCATCTACGTCGCGGACGCGTTCGGATACCTGGGCAGCGTCGGCCTCCTCTTGACCAAGAGCTTCGCCCGGCCCGATCTCTCCTGGCTCGAGTTCTTCCGCGCGCTTTCGTACGGAGGCGCGGCGATCACCGTCGTCCTGTACGTCGTCTCGGCGGCTTATTTCGAGCGCCGAACGCGTTGACGGCGCCTTCGATCTCCGCCGTACTGCCGGCGTGACCCAGCACCCTCTCGCCGGCAAACCTGCACCGAAGTCCGTGCTGGTGAACCTTCCGCGACTGCTCACCCAGTACTATGTCGGCGAGCCCTCCCAGCCGGTCGCGTTCGGCACCTCCGGCCATCGCGGCTCCTCGCTCGACGGCGCGTTCAACGAACCGCACATCGCGGCGATCACCCAGGCGATCGTCGAGTATCGCGCCAAGATTGGCGTCGACGGCCCGCTGTTCCTCGGTCGCGATACCCACGCGCTGAGCGACCCCGCGCACGCGACCGCGCTCGAAGTGCTCGCCGCGCACGACATCGAGACGGTGATCGCGCTGGACGACGGCTACGTGCCTACGCCGGTGCTCTCGCATGCGATCCTCGGCCACAACCGCGGCCGCACCTCGCGCAAGGCCGACGGCATCGTCATCACCCCGTCGCACAACCCACCCGAGGACGGCGGCTTCAAGTACAACCCACCGCACGGCGGCCCCGCCGACACCGACGCGACCGGCTGGATCGAGGAGCGCGCCAACGCACTCATCGCCGGCGGCAACGCCGAGGTGAAGCGCATCCCGCACGGTCGCGCGGTCAGCGCCAGCACCACCCACCGCCGCGACTATGTGAGTCCGTACGTCGATCAGCTCGCCGACGTCATCGACATGCCTTCGATCAAGGGCGTGAAGATCGGCGTCGATCCGCTGGGCGGCGCGGGGGTCGGCTTCTGGGCCCCGATCGCCGAGAAGTACGGTCTCGACATCGACGTCGTGAACCCATGGGTGGATCCGACCTTCGGCTTCATGACCCTCGATCGCGACGGCAAGATCCGCATGGACTGCTCGTCCCCGTGGGCGATGGCCGGCCTGATCGCGCTCAAGGACAAGTATGCCGTCGCGTTCGGCAACGACTGTGACTATGACCGCCACGGCATCGTCACCCCGACCTCGGGCCTGATGAACCCCAACCACTATCTCGCAGTCGCGATCGACTGGCTCTTCCAGACCCGCAAATCATGGCGCGCCGACGCCGCCATCGGAAAGACGCTGGTCTCCTCGGCGCTGATCGATCGCGTGGCGAAGAAGCTCGGCCGCACGCTGGCCGAGGTCCCGGTGGGCTTCAAGTGGTTCGTCGAGGGTCTGCTCGACGGCAGCTACGGCTTCGGTGGCGAGGAGAGCGCAGGCGCGTCGTTCTTGCGCCAGGACGGCACCGTGTGGACCACCGACAAGGACGGGTTCATCCTCGATCTCCTGGCCGCGGAGATACTTGCGAAGTCGGGGATGGACCCCGGCCAGTACTATCTCGATCTCACCGCCAAGCTCGGCGCCCCGCTGTACGAGCGGCTGGACGCCCCGGCGACCCCCGCGCAGAAGAACATCCTCAAGAAACTATCTCCGTCGGACATCACCACAAAGGAGCTGGCCGGCGAGCCGATCACCGCCATCCTCACTCAGGCCCCGGCGAACAACGCGGCGATCGGCGGCCTCAAGGTGACCACCGAGAACGGCTGGTTCGCGGCCCGTCCGTCAGGGACCGAGAACGTGTACAAGATCTACACCGAGAGCTTCCTCGGCGCGGAGCACCTGGCGCGCATCCAGGAAGAGGCGCGCGCGATGGTGACCGCCTCCTTTGCCAAGGCGGGCGCCGGCTAGAAAGGCCCGCGCACGAACACCGAATGCGCCAGTCCCGCGTGGATCGCCTCCTTCTCCACCGTCATCCGGAGCTTCTCCGCCACCCGCCGCGAGGGCACGTTCACCGGGCGAATGAGCGAGATCATCCGCTCGCGCCCCAGCACGCCGAACGCCCACTCGAGGCAAGCGCGCGCGGCTTCGGGCACCAGCCCCTGTCCGCGGTGATCGCGGCGGATGTGCCAGCCAATCTCCAGCTCGGCGACGTCGTCGATGGTCTGCGGGATGAGTCCGGTGTCACCGAGCAGCAAACCCGTCGTGCGATCGCGCAGCGCCCAGAGGCCGTAGCCCAGCTCCGTGTAGCGCTTTCGTTGCCGCGTGATCAGCGCCTCGACGTCGGACAGCGCGTAGGTCCGCGGATAGTATTCCATGAGTATGGGGTCGCCCCAGACCTCGAGCAGGCCGAGCACATCGGAGTCCTCCAGCTCGTCGATCACGAGCCGCTCCGTTTCCAGGCGAAAGACCAACGCTCAGCTCCCCGGCGAAGGACCGTTGCTCAGCAGCTCGGCGATCTTTCCCAGCGTGACGTTGATGGCGCGCATGTCCTCCGCTTCCCAGCGCGATGCGCGCACGATCGCCTGGAGCACCTCCTCGTGCATCTTGAGCTGCGTCTCGAGCGCCTTTGCGACGCTGTCGTCGGCGGGCTTGGTCTTGTCGGTCTTGGCCGCGGCGGCGAAGCGGATCGACTGCGCGATCCCTTCGAGGGACTTCGCCAGCGAGGGCTCGACGGCCGCGGTCGGCGCGGGGGCTCCGTTCTGCTTGGGCTTGGTCAGCGCCGCCGAGATACCTTCGAGCCCGCTCGCCATGGTCGATAGTTGCGCCGTCACCCGCGCCACCGGATCTGCGTCGCTGCTGCCCATGATCTGGATCCGCTTGAACCCGCGCTTCACCTCGTCCCAGCGCGTGCGCTGCTCCTCGGTCATCTTCCCGCGGATCTCGGCCAGCTTGAGGAGGTTCTGCTCGGCGCCCGAAGTGAGTGTCTGCGACTCGCCGCGATAGTGATCGTCGACCAGCCGATCGAGCTCGTCGTCGGTCATCGCCGACACGACCTTCTCGGCCAGTTTGTTCATGTTGCGATAGCTGCCCTGTAGCTTGAACGGCGGCTCGGTCCGATAATTGTCATCCTGGGAGGCCGACTCGATGTACTGCCGGTTCACGCCCAGGAGGGTCTTCTGCACCTTGAACAGGCGCTTCAGCACCGCGACGATCTCCTCGCGCTCCGCCGCCGAATACGGGTGCTCGATGTCCGCGCCCGCCTCGTCGTCGCCGCCGGCGAGCCGCAAGAACTTCGATAGATCGGCCGCCGATCGCCCTGCCAGCGGCGCCAGCGCCGAGTTCGAGGTCATCGCGTTCTCTAGATACGAGAGCGCGAAGACCTGCTCTTTCCCGGAGAGCACATCGCCGAGGTTGTGAGTATCGGCGCGGTTCGCGAGCATGTCCGGAATCTTGAAGGTCTCGCCCGACTCCGTGTACGGATTTCCAGCCATCACCACGCAGAACTTCTTCCCGCGCAGGTCATAGGTACGGGTCCGTCCGTTCCAGACGCCCTCGATCTTCCGCTGCGCGTCGCACAGCGAGATGAACTTCTGCAGAAGCTCGGGGTTCGTGTGCTGGATGTCGTCGAGATAGAGCATCACGTTGTTGCCCATCTCGAGGCCGAGGTTGATCTTCTCCACCTCTTGCCGCGCCGTCGCGTTCGGCGCCTCCGCCGCGTCGAGCGACGTCACGTCGTGACCGAGCGCCGGCCCGTTGATCTTCATGAAGATCATACCCAGGCGGTTGGCGACATACTCCATCAGCGTGGTCTTGCCGTACCCAGGCGGCGACACCACCAGCAGCAAACCCATCAGATCGGTGCGCTTCTTTTCGCCCGCCGCGCCGAGCTGCTTCGCCAGGTTGTCACCGACCAGCGGCAGGTAGACCTCGCTGATCAGTTGGTTGCGCACGAACGACGTGAGCACCTTCGGCATCAGCTCGTCGACGCGCAGCCGCCGGCGCTCGCGCTCGACCAGCTCCGCGCGCTGGGCGCGATAGTTACGGAATGCGGGCGCCCGGACCTCCACGAACGCGCGCATGCGATCGAGAAACTCGTCGAGCCGGAAGCGCAGCGTGCGATCGACGATGCGCGCGTGCTGCCCGAGCAGGCCGGTGACCTCGGCGGTCGTCAGGCCCGATGACTCGACCCGATCGAGCTTTCCTTCAGTGAGCACCAGCGCCGTCGCCTCGATAATCGCCGCGTGCCAGCGGGCCCGATCATCGACCGGCCGGGTCCCGAGGAACGCCTCGACCCACGCCCGCACCAGCGCGCCCTTCTCGGCCAGCGACTTATCCAGAGATGCGAGATCCTCTTCCAGTGCGACCCGCCCTGCCCCGCCGCGCCCGAGGTTCTCGAGCAGCGCATCGCGCAGCGTGACGGCCTCGCGGGCTAGCACGAAACGCGGCTCGGCGGCGGTCAGCTCCTCCGCGAGATACTCACCCGCGAGGTGCGGTCGCGCGAGTGCCCACTGCGCGCCCGAGGCAAAAGTCGCGATCGCCGCGCCCAGCTCCGCGCCGAGCGACCGCAGCGCAGGGGTCTCGCCGAAGGTCTCGCGCAATCGACCGAGCGAACGCGCGCGGCGCTGCCAGCGCGCCTTCAGATCCGCGTCGTCGCAGGACGCCCAGAAGAGACAGGCCGCAGCACGCGAGTCAGCCGAGTACCGGAGCAGCCCCGCCGAGGCACGGAGCGCCAGCAGCCGCTCGAGGATCTTGGCGGCGTCCGCGTCGTGGAGCCCGCGCTCATAGCCTTCGTCGTAGCGCTCACCGGCGACCTTGCGCACGAGTGCCAGCAACGCCGCCGAGTCACTGTGCGAAGGCAGTACCGACTTTTCCGCCTCGAAGAGGATCGTCGCCGCGAGGTACTCACCTCGGTAGACCTGGTCGGTCTCCGAGATGATCTGCTGGCTCCAGAAGGCCCGCGTCTCGAGGAACTTCGGGTCGGTGATCGCCTCGTAGAAGTCAGTGCCCGCGAGGTGGATGGCCATACTATCGCCGCGCGGCACGACCGCCATCTCGAACGGCTGAGTATTGACGTTGAACTTGTGGCGGCCGAGCTGGATGACCGCCCCGCCCTCCTCGAAGAGATCGGCCCGATCGCGCATCGCCCGCAGCGCGTCCTGCTTGGTGCTCTTCAGCTTGGACGCGACCTCGTCGGCCTTCACGCTGTCGCCGATGGCCAGGAGCTGGGTCCCGATCTGGCGCAGCTTCATCACCATCGGATCGGCGGCAAAATACCCGTTGAGCTCGTCGGCGTCTTTGAAGGTCCGCCGCCCCATCCCGGCGACGATGCGCTCGGCAGCGCCGATCAGGTTCTGCGCGCGCCGCTGCCGCTCGTCGACAAGGGTCTGCTTCTTGGCGCCGAACGCCTCCACGACCTGCTCGCGCTGATTCGCGAGCTCGACCAGGAACTCATCGAGGTCACCGAAGCGCCCCTCCAGCTCCTCGAGCTGGACCAGCATGCGAGAGAGTTGTGCGTCGCACTTCTCGGGGGTGTCGGCCTGCCCGATGGCGCTGTCGACCGACTGCGCGAGCAACTTGAACTGCACCGCGAACTCGGCCCGACCCTCGCGCGTCCCGAGCTCCTTGTTGCGCGCCGCGAGCGCGCCGCGCACGCGATTCGATTGCGCGTAGACCTCCGAGACCGTCTCGAGGATACGCGTCTTGGCCGTGGGATCTTCCACGTCGAGGCCGCTCATCACCTCGGTGAGCACCGACAGACCCTCCGCCACGCGCGCGAGAGACTCGCCAAGCGGCGCGAGCTGGGCCGACTTCTCGGCGCCCTCGATCTTGGCCAGCAGCGCCTGGATATCCGCCGAGAGCGGCCCGAGCGCGGCGGGATCGACGAGATAGTCCACGCACGCGCGCGAGATACGGCCCAGCTCCTCGACCGAGCGCGCTTCCAGCACGTCGATGGCCGCCAGATCCACGCCGCGCAGATCGCGCATGGTCACCAGGTGGCCGCGCTCCTTGCGCAGCGAGACCATCCCGTCGAGATACTTGTCGACGCTGCGCCAGTCCTCCGGCCGCAGCTCGGCGATGAGTGCCGCCTGTGCCTTCTGCGCGTCGGCCACCGCCTGCACGGCCCGCTGGCGGATGGTCTCCGACTTGTCGAACTCATCGACGATCAGCTCGGACGTGGTCTGGAGCCCGCGCACCAAGGCCGAGAGATCACCGACCTCCGGGTCACCCAGCCAGTGATAGGTATCGATGACCCGCGTGGCCGCGTTGATGAGATCGTCCCACGTGCGGCGCTGCGGCTTCTCTGTCTCGGCGAGGCGTACCAGAGTGAGCGCATCGGAAATTCCGCGCACCAGCTCTGGATTTCCGACCTTGCCGAAGAAGCCCGCCACCCGCGGCTCCTTCGCCGCGTGCTCGACGCTCTTGAACGGCGTCCGCCAGATCTGCATCGGATGCACGCGGGTCGGCTCGTCGCTGGTCGCCTGGAAGACGATCATCGTGCCGTCGGCGAAGATCGAGGCGCCGTGCGCGCGAATCGCGTTGGCGACTTCCTTGCGGATGAGGTTGTAAGCCAAGAGGATCGATGACCCGTCGAGCGCGCGCCGGAACAGGTAGAGAACATCCTCGCCGTTCGGTGATCGCAGCACCCGCTGCAGCTGGAGGCCGCGGGTGTCGATATCGAAAGACTTGGTCTCGCCGGACTGAAGATAGTATCCGCCCGGAAAGACCAGGCCGTGGCCTTCGGGGAGCTGCACGCAGGAGAGCCCGATCGCGTCGATGCGATCGACCTTCCGCGTCCGCTCGTTGAACACGAAGTATCGGTACGTCTCCTCGCGGAACGGCTTGATCTTGAGCAGGACCAGCCCGTCGACCGCCGCGT
>Ga0105048_10006889_pt1 | contig 18310 bp, 12 predicted proteins | sample MAT05_FD_78382 | JGI IMG/M metagenome (GOLD analysis project Ga0105048, IMG submission 78382) | Freshwater microbial communities from Lake Fryxell liftoff mats and glacier meltwater in Antarctica - MAT-05 | ecosystem: Environmental > Aquatic > Freshwater > Ice > Liftoff microbial mat | place... | reverse complement strand
GGTGTTGGTGGGGGTGTTGGTGGTAGATCGGCTCTCCGAGCCGATTTCTTGGGGCGGGTGAAGAGTCGGGTCGGAGAGCCGACCTCCCTCGAGTCGGCGCTGGTCGAGGACCAGCCCGGTGGCGTCGTCGATGAGTTGGACGTTGGCGGCCATGGGGTCGGTGCCGCCGCTGCGCTGGATCTCGATGGTGACGGGAACGATGTCGTTGAGATAGGCCTTGCTGGGCGCGTCGGCTTGAGCGACAGAATAATCGCCGAGTGGCTCGGGGCTGCCCAACGGCACGGTGAAGACAGGGATTTGCTCGGCTTGGAGGCGGCGGAGGAGTGCGCGAGGGGGTTGGTCGGAGGATCGGCCGTCGCTGAGAAGGACGACGCCGCTGACGGGCTTGGCGGCGACTTGCTGGAGAGCTTGTTCGAGAGAGCGTCCCAGCGAGGTTCGGCGGCCTTCGGGCGTGCCGAGTTCGATGAGGGCGTCGGTGCTGGTCGGGCTGGTCGGGCTGGTTGGGGTGAGGCTGGTTGATTTCAGCGGGAACGCGCCAGCGTCGAATCCGAGCCAGAGAACGTTGTGATCGCGAGCGATCTGGTTGAGGGTTGGTTGAGATTGAAGCAAGGCGGCCCGGAGCTGCGATTCGCGGGTGACGCGAGGTGAGGTGGGTGTCGTGTTTGGGCCGGGCGCGTCGGCGATCGACATCGAGCGTGAGCGGTCGGCCATGACGATGACCCAGTCGCGTTCGGTGCGTTCGGTCTGTCGGACGAACTGCGGGCCTGCGGCGAGGAGGAGGATGGTGAGGATGGTGAGGGCGCGAAGCACGGCGAGGGCCGAGCGCCCGCCGCGGTGGCCCGAGAGGTGCCAGTAACTCCAGCCAGCGATAAGAGCGGCGAAGAGAACAGCGATGGCCCAAGCCCAGGGAGGGACGGCGGTGGCGAAGCCGAAGCGGATGGTGTCCGCGGCCGCGGAAGTGCTGGCCGAGAAGGGCTCGATGCCGAAAAGGTGCTGGAGCCAAGGGCTCATGCGGCGCGCTCCATGGACTTGGGGGCCTGCACGGCGTTGAGCGAGCGGTGGACGCTAGCGTGGCTGAAGATGCGAGCGAGGACGAGTTCGACGAGAGCGACGGCGGCGGCCGCGAGGAGGAGCGGGACGCTGATGGGCGGTCGCTGGTCGTCACCGAGGGGCAGTTTGGTTGGCTGACTGGCGGTGGTTCCCGAGGGCGAACCTGAGGGTGAACCGGGAGCCTCGTCGGGCGAGAGGAAGCTGAGGCGGTCTTCGCCAGCGATGGTGCCGAGCCAGCGAGTGAGCTGAGCGGTTGAGCGTGTTTCGGTTTTTCCGGCGGCGGGGTCGGCGTTGATGGCCAGCAGGCCGAGGGACGTGCCGCGCACGTCGAGGGCGCGCCAGAGGCCTGCGCGGCGGACGGGCGGGGCGAGCGTCGTGGCGGGGTTGACGGTGATGAGGTCGTCGGTGGGAGATGTTGCGGCTGAATTGGAGGAAGCAATCAAACGAAGTTCGCGCGTGCCGTCGGGGACGGGCGGGGCGGATCCGGCTGGGCCCGACCAGACGCCCAGAGACTTGCCGACCCCTTGGCGGACGAGTTCTTGCATCAGCGGGACCATGAGAGGCTTGGTGGGGAGATCAGTCCAGCGGAGGTCTGGCGCGACGGCCCAGAGGGCGACGAGCCCGCGGCCTGTGCGGGTGAGGGCGGTGATGTTTGATGAGGCGTTAGCGGTTGTTGAGTTGGCAGCGGGCCCGGGCGGGGAGATGACGAGGAGGGGCGGGCCGTCTTTGGAGCGGAGGATGGTTTCGCTGGCGTCGGCTTTGGTGCTGATGGAGAGGAGTTGGGTGAGGCGGACAGGTTTGAGGAGTTCAGGAAGTTCGCCGGCGAGGATGGCGAGGAGGTCTGCGGAGCCTGACGCGGGCTGGGTTGTTGATGAGGCGGCGGAGTTGGGCTCGGCGAGTTCGCCGCTGGTAGTGGGCTGAGGTTCGCGGGCGATCGTCCACTCGAGGCCGAGGGCGGCGATCATGGCGTCGGGCCAGAGGTGGACCTTGGCGTCGGCTGGCGGGAAGAAGACCAAGAAGCCGCCAGCGCGGGCGTAGTCACCGAGGCGTGCCCAGGCTTGGGGTTCGAGCGCGTCGGGCGAGGTGACGAGCAGGGCGTCGAGGCCAGCGAGGACACCAGGCTGAGCGACGGCGCGAGGATCGATGTCGATGAGTCGCAGGCCGGTGGTGCCGGACTCGCGGCGTGCGTCGGGGCGGTCGGGCTGGAGCGCGAGTCGGAGCCAGTCGACGGGGCGGAAGGACGCGATGGTGGTGCCGGGCGATTGGCCGGGCGAGGTGAGGAGGCCGACCTGGATGGTGCGGCGTGTTTCGGTGGGGCGTCGGAAGGTGTTGTCGCCGGAGATCGCGTCGCGGTCAATGTCGGCGACGACGGCGAGGAGATTGGTTGAGTTCGCGAGTTGGTTGGGGACGGCGGCGGCGACGACAGCGAATGCTTCGGCCTGGCCGGGGATCCATCGGATTTGGGCTTTGGCGGGCGTGCCGAGGGTTGGGCCCGAGTCGATGCGGACGCTGACCTGTGTGATAGCGGCGGTGCCGACGCCGGGGCCGGAGCGGGTGAGAGAGACGCGGACGAGGTTGGTGGGTTGAGGATTGTCGGTTGGCGAGGGGCCGCTTTCGGAAGAGAGGAGGACGGTGCGGAGCGGTTCGGCGCGGGTGATGGTGACGTTGTCGGGGCCGACGGCGGCGGGGGGCGTTGCGAGGACTGAGAGCGAGCGCTGGATTGAAGAGCTGGCGGCGAGAGATTGGAGCGGGCGGTCGAGGTCGGCCGAACCGGAGAGGAAATCGCTGAGGACGGCAAGGGTGGTGGGGCCGGTGAACTGGTCAGATTTGGAGGCGGCGGTGGAATCGAGTTCGGACTTGAGGCGTTCGATCGCGGCGGCGAGGTCGGCGCGGCTGTCGGTGGGCTCGATGGAATCAACGAGACGCGCGACGGCGAGGAGATCGCTGGAGGGGGGCATGACCACGGCCTCGGCGGGTGAGCCGAGAGTGAGGAGTGCGGCTCGGTCGCCGCGTGCTTGATCGAGCTGTTCGAGGAGCTTGGCGGCGCGTTGTTTGTGGCGGGCGAGGGCGCTGGTGTCGGTAGAGTCGAGGGCGGAGCTGGCGAGGCTGTTGTCGAGGAGGAGGTAGAGGGTGCGCGGGCCGGTGGTTCCGAGCAGGCCAGCGGCGCCGAGGATGGGCTTGCCCAGCGCGAGGGCGATCAGGGCGACGAGGGCGCAGCGGGCGGCGAGGAGGAGGAGTTGTTCGAGGGTGAGGCGTTTGCGGTGCTTTTTGTAGGCTTCGAGGAGGAAGCGCATGGCGGCCCACTCGATGGGCTTGCGGCGTCGGCGCGTGAGCAGGTGCACGATGATGGGCACGGCGATGCACGCGAGGCCGGCGTAGAGGAGGATTGGGTTGAGGAAGGACATGGGGGGAAGGGATCGAGGGATCAGGGGGATCAAGGGATTAAGAGGGGGGAAACAGAGCGAATTAGCCGTATTTGCTGCGTTTGATTTGGGCGGTTCTTCGGGCGACGAAGGCGGCGAGCGGGGGGCCGAGCCAGTCGTGGGTGTTGACGAGTTGGTAGTCGAAGCCGTGGGAGCGGACAGACTTTTCGACGCCGGAGAGATGCTTGCGGACGGCTTCGAGATAGGCCTCGCGGATGGCGCGAGGGTCGAGGCGGATGCGGCCTTCGCCTTCGAGGCCCTCGAAGGGCGCGGTCTCTTGCAGGTCAAATTCGAGCTCGGCCTTGTCCATGACCTGGAAGGCTATGAGGTCGTGACGCTTGTGCTTGATGCGGGAGAGGGCGGCCTGGATGTCTTCGAGGTCTTGGAAGTAATCGCTGACGACGGCGATGAGGCAGCGGTTGGTGACCTTGGCGAGAAGCTGATCGATGGCGCGGCCTAGGTCGGTGGTGCGGCCTCGGTTCTCGGGGGTCATGGGGTGCGTGCTCAGGGCACTGACGACCTGACGCCAGGTGCCTTGGCTGCTGGAGCGTCGGACGGCGGCGCGGACAGTGTCGGCGTAGACGATCAGGCCCACGCGGTCGCCCTGCTTGAGCGTGATGTAGCTGAGGGCGGCGGCGAGGGCGGTGGCGTGGTCGAACTTGGTCCAGTTGCTGCGGCCGTCTGGGCTTTTGGTGACGCTGGTGCCGGAGGCATCGGCGAAGGAGCGAGAGCCGAAGTTCATGGAGCCGGAGGCGTCGACGAGGACGAGCAGGTCGAGGTTGGTTTCTTGCTGGTGCTGTTTGAGCTGGAGTTTGTCGGAGCGGCCGAAGACTTTCCAGTCGAGGTGACGGAGGTCGTCGCCGGGGACGTACTGGCGGTGCTGGGCGAACTCGACGCTGAAGCCTCGGAAGGGCGAGCGGTGCAGGCCGGTGGAGAGGCCCTCGATGATCATGCGGGCGCGAAGCTCGAAGCTGCCGAGGCGGGCGAGGGTCTGGGGGTGGAGATAGAGGGAGGCGTCGACGTCGGGCGGGGTCTCGGTGACGTGGAGATGGATGTTGTGCTCGCCAGCGCTTGTGCTGGCGCTGGCCTCGATGCCGGTGTTGGCGAGCGTGGGGAGCGGAGGGCGCGGTTCGTCGCCGGAGGTTTCAAGGCGGATGTCGGGCATGTGGAGGAGATGGTATCGGCTCGGGGAGGTTGTACGGGTTGAGATCGTGTTTGGGTGCGTCCCCCTCTTGTTGGGGTGGTGGATTCGGGATGACGACGGTTTGGGGCGGGGCGAGTCGTTGAGCGAGGTTCCAGGCGGAGCCGCACTCGGGGCAGACTGTGCAGAGATCAGGCTCGGGTTCGAGCCCTGCGAACGGATACGCGCAGCCGGGGCATCTTCCGGCGCGAGCCATGTCGTTGGCGAGGCGTTCGCCGCGGTCGGCCATCGCGGCGAAGACGGCCACGCCGGTGATCGAGACGAGCACGATGAGGGTTGAAGAGACAGGGGAGAGGAGTGTGACGGCGAGCACGAGCGGGCCAGCTTTGAGGGTGAGAGCGATGAGGGAGCCGAGCATGGCGAAGGCGAAGACGGAGAGGTAGGTTGCTCGGCTGGCGACGGCGGCGCGAAGCGCGGTGAAGTTGATCGAGCTGGCGGGTCCGAAGCGGACGAGCCGCACCGGGCGTTGTCGGTCGTCGAGATGGCGGGCGCGCCACATGGTGATCAGATCGTTGTCGCGGTGGATGAGGATTCACGATCGGTTGCGTAGGATTGTTGGTGAGACCCTCGACGATCCCCAGATTGAGCCCGGCGGACGGTGACGCGGCGTACGCGGCGGCGCAGAAGGTTGTGGATGTACACCGGAAGCTCGCCGAGTGGTTGCGGCCGGGCGTGACGCTGGCGCAGATTGACACGTTGGTTGGCAAGACGTTAGACGATCTCGGGTGCAAGTCGTGCTTCTTGGGGTATCGGGTTTCAGAGGACCCTAAAGACCCCGCATTCCCTTCGCAGGCGTGCCTGAGCGTGAACGAGTGCGTGGTGCACGGGACGGCCGGGTATTACACGCCGCCGATGAAGGTTGGCGATGTGCTGAAGATTGACATCGGCGTGGCGTATCACGGGTGGATCGGCGATGCGGCATGGACGTATGTGTTCGGCCCGCCATCACCTGAAGTGAAAAAACTGACGGACTGCGGGAAGGAATCGCTGCGACTTGGTGTGCTTGAGTTGGCGCCGGGGAAGACTTTTCTCGACTGGGCGCGAGTTGTACAGAATCACGTTGAGAAGGTGTGCGGGTTTCATCTCGTGCGCGGGCTGGGCGGGCACGGGTACGGGCGGACGCTCCACGCGCCGCCGTTTGTGAGCAATGTTCTGCCGACATACCCGCGCGAGTGGCCTGATGCGCACCTGGCGTGCGAGCCTGGCACACTCATCGCTGTGGAGCCGATGATCGCGGTGAGCACGGGTAAAACCAAGCAGCACGGCAAAAAATGGCCTATTTTTTCGGCTGATGGGTCGCAGACTGTTCATTACGAGCACGATGTGCTGATTACGGAGCGCGGGCCTTGGGTGTTGACTGAGGGGTTGGAGCTGGTGCGAGACGTGGTGCCGTGCTGAGACCGGACTGAGGTTGGGCTGAGGGTGGGCCGGGGTCAAGTGGGACCGTGCTTTACGGTTGGAGCGAAGAGTCGGCTCGAAGAGCCGACCTACCTCGGCGTGTTCAGCGGTTGTAGCGGCCAAACCATGAATCTGAAGAGCGGTCGGTGGGCTCGGCGGAGACAAGTTTCCATGAGCCGGGGGCGGTGCGTTCCCAGTCGAACTTCCACCACGAGAACGTGAGGAAGCCTTCGAGGGTTGCGCGAACGTGGACCTGGGTTTGGCCTCGTTGAAGTTCGGCGGAGTTGTGGGCGTCGAGAGACGCTTGGACTTCGAGGGCGGTCCAGGTTTCGATTTTCCATGCGCCGCCGAGTTCGGTGCGGATGATGGTGAGGGCGCGGTCTTTGTTCATGCCCGGTCCGCCGCCGGGCGAGTAGAAGGCGAAATCGTCGGCGAGTATTGTGGCGACAGTGTCGGTGTCGGCGCGGGCGGCTGCGCCGATGAGCTTGAGCGAGGCCTCGCGGATCTGCTCGCGTTCGGTGTGGACGAAGAACGCGAGGGACCAGACTGCGAGAGCGAGGGCCGGGCCGATCGCGGCGAGCGTGAGCCGACGCGCGAAGGTGAGGCGCGCGAGCATGGCCCACGCGACGATTCCTGTGAAGCCGAGCAAAGCGACGAGCGGCCAGGGTTGCTCGAGCAGGAGGCGTTCCCAGAGCGGCCCGTTGGGGAGGGCGGTGGGCGCGACGCCGCCCAGTGGGTTCCCGAGTTGTGCGAGGGTGAGAGGGAGGGTTGGGTTGGGCATCACCAGTAGGTTATCGGGAGCGAGGGGCGTTGTGGGGGTGGAGAAAGAGTGTTCGTGGGCGGCGTGGTCGCATCTTTCGAGTGGGCGGGGGGCGCTCGTCGATCCCTCGATGGCGGATCTTTCTCGCGCCGGGGCTTGCACGAGCTTTCACAAGCCTCTTTTCACCATCCTCGTTGCACCATCTCAGTGAGCATTATTGATGAACCCGTTTGAACTTCCAGAGTGGCTCGCGTCGGGCCAAGCGTTGAATGAGGCCGGAAGATCTGCTGCTGTTGTGCGCGGCGAGCTTGCGCCGGACCCGGCGATGTTTGGGCGGAACTTGCGAGCGTTGGCGTTGAGGTCTCCGGCTGCGGTTGCGGCGATCGAAGGGGCCGCGTCGTTGAGTTTGGACGAGCTGGTCTTTGTGCGCGCGGAGGACGGCGCGTGGAGCGCGACGCGGCGTGAGGGCGGTGGGGCTGGGGTTGAGTCGGCGCGTCAGTTGGCGAGCCTGCGCCGGCCGCTGGACGAGGCGGCGAAGCTGGCGGCTTCGGTGCCGATCGAGGCGGTGGGCGGGTTCGTGGTGATGGGGTTCGGGCTGGGGCATCATGTGGCGGCGCTGGGGGCGCGGCTGGGGCGTGCGGGCGTGATTTTCGCGTTTGAGCCAGACGTCGCGATGTTGCGCGCGGTGCTGGAGCGGGTGGACCATTCGGCGTGGATCGCGGCGACGAACTTTGCTTTACTGACCAGCGCGGACGATCCGGCGTCGATCTCATCGGCGGCGGAGGGGGTGGAGGGTTTTCTGGCGATGGGCGTGAAGTTCGTCGAGCACGCGCCGAGCAAGGCGCGGCTGGGCGTGGACGCGGACGTGTTCGCGCGGAACCTGGCGGGCGTGATGCGGGCGTTGCGAACCACGATCGTGACGACGCTGGTGCAGGTGGATACGACGCTGCGGAACTCGCTGATGAACCTGGATCGGTACGCGGCCGCGCCGGGGATCGGGGAGCTGGCGGGGATCGCGGCGGGGCGGCCCGCGGTGGTGGTTGCGGCGGGTCCGAGCCTGGAACGGAACCTCGACGAACTTGCGAAGCCCGGCCTGCGCGATCGGGTGGTGATCATCGCGGTGCAGACGGTGCTCAAGAAGGTGCTGGCGCGAGGGATCGTGCCGCACTTTGTGACGGCGCTGGACCACGCGGAGCTGAGCGCGCGCTTCTACGAGGGGCTGACAGAGCAGGATGTTGAGGGGTGCACGCTGGTGGTGCAGGCGATGGCGAACCCGGCGATCTTTCAGGCGTACCCGGGCGCGGTGCGTTGCCCGTGCGATGAGCTGTCGGATCGTGTTCTGGGAGATTTGCAGGGGGCGAAGCAGTGTGAGTCGCGAGGCAAGTTGAGGCCGGGCGCGACGGTGGCGCACATGGCGTATTACTTGGCGCGGCACTTGGCGTGCGATCCGGTGATCCTGGTCGGGCAGGACCTGGGGTTCACGGACGGGCAGTATTATTCGGCGGGCGCGGCGATCCACCGAGTGTGGTCGGGCGAACTGAGCGAGTTCAACACGCTGGAGATGATGGAGTGGCAGCGGATTATGCGGTCCAAATCGATGCTGCACCGCGCCAAGGACGTGCTGGGGAGGCCGATCTATACCGATGAGCAGATGACGACGTACTTGGCGCAGTTCGAGCGTGACTTTGCGACTGACGAGCGCGAGGGGCGCTCGACGATCGACGCGACCGAGGGCGGCGTGGTCAAGCGGCACACGCACCCGATGACGCTGCGCGATGCGTTGGCGCAGTGTGTGTCGGCGGGCGGGCGGCGGGTGGAGATTCCGGCCGCGATGGTACGAGCCGGTGCGCCGCTCGCGGGACGTGTGAGCGCGCGGGTCCGTGAGGTGAGGCGTGAGGCGTACGAGGTAGCGCGCGTAAGCCGGGTGACGGCGGAAAAGCTCGGGGCGATGAAGAATCGGGCGGGCGAGGCGGCCGTGGTGAATCGCTTGATCGAGGAGGTGTATGGGCTGCGCGACCGGGCGATCGCGCAGCAGACGGGGTATTACCTGACGCAGTTCTTGAATCAGACCGGGGCGTTCAATCGTGCGAAGGCGGATCGCGCGATCGAGCTGGACGGGACGCTGACGTCGTTGCAGCGGCAGGCGCGGCAGATCGAGCGTGACATCAAGAACGTGACGTGGTTGGCGGATTCGGCCGACGAGGTCGGGCTGATGCTCGACGCGACGGTGAAGGCGATCAAGAGCGGGGTGAAGCAGACGAGGCCTGCGCAGCCGAGGCTCGCGCAGCCGAGGTTGGATGAATCGGTGGGGGCGAGCGTGGGGGTGACGGTTGGGTGTGTGGCAGAGGGTGCGAGCGCGGAAAGTGGGCGGGCGGGTTCGAGGCCTCGGGTGCTGGCGTACGTGCAGGTGGAGCCGGAGTACAACGGGCTGGGGGCGGGGCGTGATCTTTCGCGGCTGATTGGCGCGGGGATGAACGCGCTGGCGTCGATGGTTCGTCGGTTGTCGGAGTGCCGGGAGCTTGACGGGGTGATCGTTGTTGGTGGTAACGCTGAGCGTGTGCGCGGGCTGCTTGGGCCGGTGGCGGCTTCGATGAACGTGACGGTGATGAGCGGTGATGAGGAGTTGATCCGGGCGCGAACGCGATCGGTGGGCGCGGCGCGGGCGTTCGCGGGGCACGTGTGGCGCGGCGGGATCGGCGGGCTGTCGGTGTACGACGAGGCGATCTGCCCGCGGGTGGCGTCGGCGGCGCTAAAGAGTTGCCCGGCGGAGGCGTTGCTGGTGGTCGGGGCGGATTGGGCGCTCGTGGACCCGGCGCTGTGCGATGCGGTGATCGTGCGGTACCGGGAGAGCCCGGAGATGAACAGCCTGGTGTTCAGCCAAGCGCCGCCGGGGCTGGCGGGGTGCGTGGTTTCGGCGCGGCTGGTGTCGGAGCTGGGAGCGCGGCAGGATGAGATTGGGGCGATCGCGTCGATTGGCGGGATGCTGTCATACATCCCGGTTGCGCCGATGGCGGACCCGATTTCCAAGCCAGCGTGCGTGACGGTTTTGCCGACGGTGCGTGACGCGGGCGTGCGGTTTATCCCAGATTCGCAGGGACGTGCGGCGACTTTGAGATCGCTGGTCGAGCGAGCGGCGGGTTCGCTTTCTGGTGTTGGTGCGGAGCAGGTGGTCTCGCTGTTCGCGGCCGAGCACGGCGTGCGCGGTCACGGGCCGGGGGTGGTGAGGCTGGAGATCACAACGCGGCGCGCGAGGCGTGGGATGCGTGCGGCGTGGCACGGCCGGGGTGACGAGAATGAGGCGGAGATCGAGCTTGGATTGGAGCGTGCGCGCGAGTTGATCGATGCAGCGAGGCGGCGGTGGCCTGACGCGGCGATCAGCTTTGAAGGGCGCGGCGATCTGTTGCTGCACCGCGACTGGCGTGAGATTGTTGAGCACGCGGCGGGCGCGGGTTTCTCGGCGCTGCATGTGCGCACGGACTTGGGCGCGGGGGCCGACGTTGAATCGCTGGTGAAGGTTGTGAACCGCAGCGGCGGCGCGGTAGTGAGCGTGGACCTGCTGGCGACGACGCGCGAGACGTACGCGGCGCTCGCGGGCGTGGATGGATTTGAGGCAGTGGTTGCGAACGTGCAGCGCGTGCTGTCGCTTCGGAGCGTGCGCGCGGGGCTGCCGTCGCCTTGGGTTGTGCCGCGGATGACGCGGTGCGACGCGGTGTACGGCGAGCTGGAGAATTTTTACGATTTCTGGCTGATGACGGCGGGGGCGGCGGTGATCGATCCTTTGCCGTGTGCGGTGGCGGGCGAACGGATCGTGGCGTTGCCGGTGCCGGAGAACGTGCGAGAGAGGGTGGCGCGCACAGAGATCGTGATTCGCGCGGACGGTGTGATCTCGGGGGATTGGGACGCGAGTGTTGAGGTGGCGGATGGCGAGAGGTTGGTAGAGCGGGCGTTGCTGAAGGCGGGCTGAAGGCGGGGTGATCGAGAGCGAGATCGAGGTTGAACCGTTTCGGGAGCCGTTTCGGCAAGGAGCACGGTGATGGCGGAGCGAACAGCGATGACAGGCTCGGCAGTATCTGGTTTGGCAGTATCTGGCTGGAAGGAATCTGGCCCGGGGGCGAACGCGGTCGCGGTGATCCTTGCGCGAGCGGGCAGCAAGGGTGTTCCTGGGAAGAATGTGGCGGTGGTGGGTGGTCGGCCTTGCATCGCGTGGACGATCGACGCGGCGCAGCGCTCTCGCGCGGTGGGGTCGGTCGTCGTGACGACGGACGATCTGCGGGCGCGAGAGATCGCGCGGGCGATGGGCTGCGTGGTGGTGGATCGGCCGCTGGCGCTGGCGTCAGATTCGGCGACGGTCGATGACGCGGTCCGGCATGCGGTCGGGGCGATTTCGCCCTGCGGGGAGAGGGCCAAGGAAGATTTACCCGAGCGCGCGGTGGTGATTCTGTACGCCAACGTTCCGGTTCGGCCCGCGGGGTTGATCGATCGCGCGGTGAGGTTGCTGGTGCGGAGCGGGTGCGACTCGGTGCAGAGTTATGCGCCGGTGGGGAAGCACCATCCGTGGTGGACGGTTCGGATTGACGCGGGCGAAGGTGACGGCACGGGTTCGCAGGCAGACTCGGGCGTGGTTCGGCCTTGGGAAGGCGAGGTTCTGTACCACGGGGTGTACCGGCGGCAGGATCTGCCGGCGGCGCACGTGCCCGACGGTGGCGTGGTGGCGGTGACGGCGCGGTCGTTGTTCTGCGAGTTGCCGGGTGTGGCGGCCGGTCCTCATGCGTTTCTGGGGCGCGATCGTCGTGCGGTGTTGACGGGTGAGGGTGAGGTTGTGGATATTGATTCGCGGGTGGACCTTGCGGTGGCCGACGCGATTTTGCGTGAGCGACGGGGCGAGCCTTCGCGGAGCATGACTGCATGAGGATTGGAACTCGGAATATTGGGCGGGTGTTCGGGCCGTATGTGATTGCGGAGATCGGCGTGAACCATGACGGTTCGGTCGAGCGTGCGCTGGAGCTGGTGGACGCGGCGGCGGGCGCGGGCGCCGACGCGGTGAAGCTGCAGCTTTTTAACGCGGAGATGCTGATGAGCAAGGATGCTCGTCTGGCGGCGTACCAGCGTGCGGCTGGCGAGGCGGACCCGCTGGAGATGCTGCGGCGGTTGGAGTTGTCGGTGGATCAGATGGAGCCGATCGTGGCGCGAGCGAAGGCACGCGAGGTTCACGCGATCGTTTCGGTGTTCAGCGTGGAACTGGTGCGTGAGGCGGAGCGGCTGGCGTGGGACGCGTACAAGACGGCTTCGCCGGACATCATCAATCGGCCGTTGCTGGAGGCGTTGGCGGCGACGATGCGGCCTTTGATCGTGAGCACGGGGACGGCGACGCTGGACGAGGTGGAGCGAGCCGTGCGTTGGCTGCCGATGATCTTTGATCGTCTGGCGTTGCTGCAGTGCGTGAGTTCGTATCCGACGCCGGTGGACCGTGCGGCGCTGGGCGGGATCGCGGCGTTGCGTGAGATCAGCCCCGGGCCGGTGGGGTATAGCGATCACACGGCGTTGATCGAGACGGGCGGGCTGGCGGTGGCGGCGGGTGCGTCGGTGCTGGAGAAGCACTTGACGTACAGCCGAGCGGCGGTGGGGCCGGACCACTTGGCGTCGCTGGAGCCGGCGGAGTTTGCGGAGTATGTGAACGGGGCGCGGCGTGCGCACTTGATGATCGGGGTGGAGAAGAAGGTTGTGTTGGACGTGGAGCGTGAGGTGCGCGGCGTGTCGCGGCAGTCGCTGACGGCCGTGCGCGATCTGTCGGTGGGTCACCGGATCGCGCGAGCGGATCTGACGGTGAAGCGGCCGGGGACGGGGATCGAGCCGTGGCGGATGGGGGAGGTTGTAGGGCGGATCGTGGGGAGAGCGATCGAGCGTGATTCGTTGGTGAGGGAAGAGGATCTGCGAGATGGGTGAGCGTGTGGATGTTGGTGGTAGATCGACTCTCCGAGACGATTTCCTGGGGCGGGCACATTTAAGAATGGTTTATGAATTGATCTTTGGAGTGAAGAGTCGGCTCGGAGAGCCGACCTACTAGGAGCCGACCAACCACGAGCTGATCGGAGTGATATTAGTTGACGAGCGAGACCCAGCGTGGGTCGGCGAGCTGCTCGGCGGTGGCCATGTAGGGCGTGATGAGGGCGACCTGCTCGGTGTAGCCGTTCCACCGGAGCATGAGCCAGAGCATTATAAAGAAGCAGAACCAGGCGGCGTACTCGGCGATGCCGCGGGAGCGGGCGCGGTAGAGGATGAGCGCGAAGAAGAGGACGGTGAGGAGTTTCCAGGCTGCGACCGCAGTGACCGAGCCGTGCTGCATGATGAAATGAGCGATGGGATTGGCTTCGAGGAACCCGCCGCTGGTGGCAAATCCGAGAGTCATTTCGAGGTCGGCGATGCTCATCAGGACGACGGCGATGAGCAGGGCGATGACGCGGCGTGAGCGGGCTAAGGGCGTGCGAGACCGGGCGAGAAGAGCGGCGAAGGATCTTCTCGGCGCGTGATTGGGCATCGCGATGGCGGGAAGGATGGGGATCGCTTGATGCGTGGGGAGTGCGGTCATGGTGGCGAAGCATCGGCAGATGTGGGCGTGATGCTCAACGCGAGGTCCGAGAGTTCGCGTCTAGACTGGGGATGGCTCCGGGGTGGTGCGGTTGGGCGGGCTGGATTGGTCTGGAAACTGTGAGCGTGAGTCCGCGGTATCGACGTGGGTACCGATTGAATATCTGGACTGGAGTGGGGCGGGCGATGAGGGCGGGGTGAGAGACGGGTCGTGGGTGGGGTTCACCGCGCAAGCGGGACGGGGGTTATGTGGCGCAGCAGAGGCCGAGCGAGGTGATGAGGCGGGCGGGGCGTGAGATAGCCTGCGGGGCGCGAGGGTTGCTCTTTGCGCGGCTTTCGGCGCTGTGCATGACGACCTTTGTTTCTTCCGTGGTGATGAGCGTGCCGGTCGGGTCGGCGTTTGCGCAGGTCGGGCCGGTGTATCTGGACGATTCGATCGCGGCTCGTGAGGGGCTTGGTCGTGCGGCGGAGTTGGCGGCGGGCGGGAACGCGGGCGAGGCGGCGCGGGTGGTGCAGAGCGTGCTGGATGCGGACGCCGACGCGGTGCTGGAATCGGCGACAGACTCGGACCTTTTTATCGCGGTGCGGCGTCGGGCCCACGAGCTGCTGCTGAGTTCGCCAGCGTTGCTGGAGAAGTACCGGGCGGCGGAGGAAAGTTCGGCCCGGGCGGCGCTCGATGCGGGCGAGGTTGAAAAGGTTGAGCGGACGAGGCTGATGACGCGCGCGGGGATGGACGCGGCGCTGCGGCTGGCGCAGGAAGAGATCGAAGCGGCCCGGTTCGAGGCGGCCCGGCTGACGCTCGAGCAGTTGAACCAGCACCCAGACCGCACGGGGGCGAGCGCCGTCGCGCGTGGGGCGCAGGACGCCGCCAAGCTGGCGTTGACGCTGGCTCGGTACATCGATCGCGCGGAAGTTCGGCAGTGGGCGGAGGGTTGGGCGGCCGAGTCCAAGCTGCCGGGGCCGGGAGGCGGGCCGCCGAAGGTGGGGGCGATGGTGACGGCACCGGGGACGGTTCCGATGCTGAGCCCGATGACGGCATTGCCGGGGCTTGATGTTGAGGGTCTGGTGACGAGGCCGCTGCAGTCGGCGTGGCTCTCTCAGGACGCGGAGGCGGACGCGATCGACACGGCGCGGCTTGCGCAGAACCCGCGGCGAGTGTTCGGGCGGGAGATCGTGGACGAGCCGTGGGTTTTTCCGTCGGTCGTGGGCGATGTGGTGTACACCAACGACGGTCGATCGATCGCGGCGTGGGATCGGTTTACGCTGCAGGTGCTGTGGCGGGTGGCGCCCTCGGACTCGGCGGAGTCGGACGGGGAGAACGCGATTGCGACGCGCGGCCGCGGGGAGCGGACGGTGTACCGGGCGGGGCAGACGACGCTGGAAGATTCGGCGAGCGTGACGGTTGTGGGCGGCGGGGTCGGCGGTGGGGTGGGCGGCGTGTTGGTGGCGACAACGGGGCTGGCGGTGCAGGGCGGGCGTGACGGGGACGCGCGAGTTCATGCGATCGACGCGGCGAGCGGGAAGGTGCTGTGGTCGGCGTCGCCAGCCGCGCAGAGTCCGATGCTCTCGACCGCGGTCGTGCGCGGGCCAGCAATCGTGGATGGGGACACGGTGATCGTGACGATGCGTAAGCCGCCGCAGACGCGTCGGATGTCGACGGCGTATCTGGCGTCGTTGGACTTGTGGACGGGTAAGTTGCGGTGGGCCCGGCTGCTGGGGAGCGCGGGAGCGGTGTTTCAGCGTGGGCAGCGGGTGGCGGAGTCGGCGGTGTGCGAGCGTGGGATTGTGTACTACGGCGACGAGCTGGGGGTGACGGCCGCGGTCGAGGCGTTCTCGGGTCGGGTCGTGTGGGTGCGGCGGGCGCGGTCAGAGCTCGCGGTGCGCAGTGACATGGTGCCAGCGTGGGGGTCGGCGGCGCCGGTGCTTGACGAGGCGAGCGTGGTCACGATGACGCCAGCACGGGATGAGGTGTTGCGACTAGACGCGGCGACGGGGGCTGTGCTGGCCCGGCGGCGTGCGAGCGACCTGGGCGATCCGCGGTACCTGCTGCGGGTGGGAACCTGGCTGGCGGCGGTCGGGGCCGAGGCGGTGGTGCTGGTGCCGATCGCGGACTTTGAGCACGGCGAGGTGCGGCGTGTGGCGGTGGCGGGTGATTCGAAGATTCAAGGGCGGAGCGTGGTGGTGAACAACGCGGACGGACCGCGGCTATTGGTGCCGCTGGTCGATGGGCTGACGCTGGTGGACCCCGCCAAGCCGGACGTGGTTACGAAGATCGGGTTGGAGTTCTCGGGGAACGTGGTGGCGGTAGACAGCCACATCCTGATTGCCGGGAAGGGGCGGATTCACAGTTATTTGGTGTGGGACGTGGCGGAGAGCCTCTTGCGTCAGCGGATGGATGGCGATCCGTCGGACCCGCGCGCGGCCATGACGCTGACGGAGCTGGCGTACCGATCGGGTCGGCCCGCGTTGATCGCGGGTGCGGCGGACAAGGTGATCGCGGCGCTCGCTCGTGAACCGGGCGGGGCAGCGCAAGCGGCGGCTCAGGTTGCTACGCGAAAGACTCTTTACGACGGGCTGCGCGAGATGATCCAGGCGGCGCTCGAGGGGGGCACGCGTCTGGGTGAGGTGGTGCCGATCGTTCCGCCGGTGGCTGCGCAGGCTGACGCGCCGGTGATCACGGACGTTGCGGTGCTCGACGCGTTGGTGGAGCGGCTTGGCCGGTTGGCCAAAGAACCGTCGGAGCGGGTGGAGCACGCGATGGCGCTGGGGCGTTTACGAGAGCGCGGCGTCGATGCGGCGCCGGCGGCCGTGGAGGCCTATCAGCGTGTGCTGGAGGATCCAGCCTTGGCGGTGGCGACGTGGAACGGGCCGCGGCAGTCGGTGCGGGCGGATATTGAAGCGACGCAGCGGCTGCGTGAGCTGGTGAAGCGTGTGGGGCGTGGGGCATACGCGGTGTACGACGCGAAGGCGGAGGGGGAGCTGGCGGCCCGGACGCTGGCGGCGGTAAACCTGAAAGATCAGAATAGATTGCCGGGCGCCGAGAAGGGAGCGGGCGGAGCGGATCTGGCGCGGGTGATCGAGGGCGAGGAGTTTGAGCTTCTGGCGCGGCGCTACCCGGCGGCGCGAGTTGGTCCGGAGCTGTGGGCGCGGGCGGCCTCGGAGTACGAGCGGACCGATCGGCGCGGGCCAGCGATGGCGGCGCTGGGCGCGGGGCTGGTGGTGGCGGAGTGGGCGATCGCGGCGGGTGATTCGGCGCTGCAGTCTCAGGTCGGGGAGCTGGCGGGTCGTCTGGTGTGGGCGCTAGACAAGGGCGAGCGATCGTCGGCGGCGGCGCAGTTGCTCGAGAGAATCGGGCGCGAGTATCCGACCGTGAGGCTGACGGCTGGCGGCGTGGCGATTGACTCGGCGGCGTTGCTGGGCGAGTTGGGCGTGCGGGTAGCGGGGTCGGAGCGATTGGCGCGGATCGGGCGTGCGGTTGGCGCGGAGGTGCAGGTGATCGACGGTTGGGCGCTGGTGAGGCCGATCTCGCAGGCGTTCATGGTCCGCGCGACCGAGCACGTGATGATGATGTCGCGCGAGCGGCGCGAGCTGGCGTTGTTCGGATCGCAAGCGGAGGGGCAGCTCAAGGCGTTGTGGGCGCGCGGGTACCGCGGCGAGGCGACGCCGGTGGTGGTGAGCGTGGACGCGCAGTCGGTATATGTGTTCTGGCCTTCGGACGAGGGTGGGTCGCTGGAGCGGATCGACGCGGTGGGCGGCGCGACGCGGTGGCGGACGCCAGCGTTCGCGGGGATGTTCCCGGTGGTGGCGGACAATGACGCTGGGGCGCGACCGACGGAGTTCACGACGCCGCTCGATGGGCGGGTGAAGTTGAACGATCTGTTGATGACGATGGACGAGCAGACCGCGGTGCTGGCCGAGCGTGGCGGGCGGATGGCGGCGTTTGATCTGGGGAGCGGGCGCACGTTGTGGACTGGGTCGGCGGTGGTGCAGCAGGTGTTTGACATGGCGGCCGGTCCGGGGGCGGGGGCGGGGGCGGGTCAGAACTCGCTGGTGATCGCGGGCGCGGCGGAGCGTTTGGCGGCGGCGGGAGAGCAGCCGGCGCTGGAGCCGACGATCGCGTCGTACGACCTGCGGACGGGGCGGCTGGCGCATCAGATGAAGGGGCTGGGCGGGGACGTGTACTGGGTGCGTACGACGCCGGGCGGAGATGTGATCGTGGGGCTCGAGCACAAGGTCGCGAGCGTGAACCTGCCGGGCAGTGCGCTCAACTGGGAGATCAGCGATCCGACAGCGCGGCAGACTCCGGCGGCGTGGGTGTTCGGAGCGCGGCTGTACGTGCAGACGGCCAGCGGGTCGAAGAATCTTTGGGTCGCGTCGCTGGTCAAGGGCGAGCGTCGTCCGGGTCTGCTGGACCCGCGCGGGAGGCTGGAAGAGCCGCCGGTGCGGGCGAGCGCGATCGGGCGTGGGCCGAACGCGAACGTGATGTTCTGCGGGCGACGCGGGCTGGCGATCTTTGATCCGGCTGGCGAGGTGGTGGGTCTTGATTCGCTGAGCGGGGCGGTGGATATGCTGCCGCCGGAGGTGGTGGATGGGCTGGTGGTGGCGCTCGAGTCGGCCCGGGTGCCCGGGCCGGCGGGGCCGACGGCGACGATCCACCTGATGGAGTCGGGGAGCGGGAAGCTGATTTCGAGCCGGGGGATTGTGCTGCAGGAAGAGCCGCGTGAGATGGCGGTCTTGGACGGGCGGATCGTGATCTCGGTGGAATCGCTGACGCTGGTGGTGCCGGTGCCGGTCGAGGGGAAGTAGCGAGTACCATCGGTGATGGTCACCAATATTCTGCGCGGCGTGGTGGGTTGCGGCCTGTTGAGCTTCGTCACGGTTGCTGGCGTTGCG
>Ga0105048_10006888_pt1 | contig 18312 bp, 19 predicted proteins | sample MAT05_FD_78382 | JGI IMG/M metagenome (GOLD analysis project Ga0105048, IMG submission 78382) | Freshwater microbial communities from Lake Fryxell liftoff mats and glacier meltwater in Antarctica - MAT-05 | ecosystem: Environmental > Aquatic > Freshwater > Ice > Liftoff microbial mat | place... | reverse complement strand
GTGCAGCGAGGCAGCCGCCGACTGCACCGTGTTGTACAGCTGCGAGAGCTGTTGCACGGGCTCGAACAGGTTCGCGAGCAGCAGCACGAACGCCGCCACGGTGCCCACCGTGATGCTGCCCTGATGCGACAGCCAGCCGCCGACGCCGACGATGAGGGCGATCGCGAACACGCCCACCCACTCGACGAGCCCGAAGTACCACACGCTCACCCGCACGCTGTGCAGGTGCGAGCCGTACAACGCCCGGTTGGTGGTGTCGAAGCGGTGGATCTGCTCGTCCTGGCGGTCGTAGGCCTGGATCACGCGTACACCGGCGATGCTCTCCTGCAGCGACGACAGGTTCTGACCCACCTTCTCGCGAACGTCGAGATACGCCTTGTTCGACTGGCGCTGGAACCTCACCGACGCGAGCACGATGATCGGCAGCACGATCAGCACCACGAGCGTCAGCTCCCAACTGATGACGGCCAGCACCACCAGGGTGACGACCAACAGCAGCCCTGCCTGCACGAACTGCAACAAGCCCCATTGGATCAGCTCGCTCATGCTCTCGATGTCGGCTGTCATGCGCGACACGAGCACTCCGGCCTTGTTGCGGTCGTAGAACGCCATCGACTGCGCCTGCAGACGGTCGAACACCCGCACCCGCAGATCACGCAGGAAGCCTTCGCCCGCATTGTTGATCGCGAGGTACTGCTGGCGGCCGACCACATAGTTCAGCGCAACAGCCACGACGTAGGCGACCACCGCCGTGTTGAGCGCGGATGCACTGCCCTTCGCGAGACCCTGGTCGTAGGCGAACTTCACGAGCAACGGCCCGGCCACGGTGCACATCGTGGAGACGGTGACGAAGCCGATCGCCAGGTAGACCCACCGCTTGTACGGCGCGGCGAACTCCATCGAGCGACGCAGCACACGCCCGGTCTCTGTACGGTCGAGGCGGTCCTCCTCGCTGATCGCGCCGCCGGCCCACATGTCAGCTGCCCACCCGGCCGGTCGGCTCGCCCGTTTCGTCGCTGGCCGTGGCCCCGGTGGTGCGGTCGCCGACCTCGCCCAGATCTTCCTCGCTCAACGCAGCGAGCACCTGGCGATAGCGCTCGTTCGTGGCGAGCAGATGATCGTGGGTGCCTTGCGCGGCCACCCGACCGTCGTCGACGAGCACCACGGTGTCGGCGAGCGCGATCGTGCCGGGTCGGTGTGCGATCACGATCGTCGTGCGCCCCTCCATCACGGTGGCCATCGCGTCGCGGATCTCGTGCTCCTTCGACGGGTCGACGGCGCTGGTCGCGTCGTCGAGCACGAGCACCCGCGGGTCGGCCAGGATCGCTCGGGCGATGGCGATGCGCTGGCGCTGCCCGCCGCTCAACGAGAAGCCACGCTCGCCGATCACCGTGGCGTACCCCTCGGGCAGGCGCATCACGAACTCGTGTGCGCCCGCGAGCCGAGCGGCGCGCTCGACGTCGGCGTGGTCGGCATCGGGCCGAGCAAAGGCGATGTTGCCGTACACCGAATCGTTGAACAGGAACGTGTCCTCGAACACGATGCCCACGGCATGCCGGAGGTCGGTGAGGCGAAGGTCGCGCACATCGACCCCGTCGATCTGCACGGTGCCGTCCTGCACGTCGTAGAAGCGAGTGAGCAGCCGGGCCACCGTACTCTTGCCGCTGCCGGTACCACCCACCAGCGCCACCGACTCACCAGGCGCGATCGTGAGGTCGAAGCCGCGCAACACCGGGGTGGCGGCGTCATAGCCGAACGTGACGTGGCGGAAACGCACGGCCCCCAGCGGTGTCACCTGATCTGGTTGCGGCAGCTGCCGCGGCTTCGGCGCGTCGGCCACCGCGGGCACCGTCGAGAGCACCTCGTTCACCCGCACGAGGGCCGCGGCCGCACGCTGCCCGAAGGCAACGGTCATGCCGAGGTTTCGCAGCGGGAAGATCAGCAGCGCGATGTACTGCATGAACTCCAGCATCTCGCCCTCGGTCATCGTGCCGTCGAGCACGCGGTGCCCACCGATCGCGAGCACGGCGATCAGGCCGAGGTTCGGCAGCAGGTCGAGCGCTGGCAGGAAGGTGCTGCGGATGCGTGCCGACTGCAGCGACTCGCGACGGATGTCGTCGGCCTCCACGCGCAGCTTGGCGGCTTGCACGCCTTCGGCACCGAAGCCCTTGATGACGCGGATGCCGCTGACGCTCTCCTCCACCACCGTGGCCAGTTGCGCCTGCTCGACCTGCACCGCGAGCACTGCCGGGTGGATGCTGCGCGAGAAACGCTGCGCGAGGAGGTTCACGATCGGCAGTGGGGCGAGCGCGATCAGCGCCAGCAGCGGCTGCGACGTGAACAGCACCACCACGACGGCGATCACCATCGCCAGGTTCGATGCCGTGATCGGGATCATCACCACGAAGCCCTGGATCTGTTGCATGTCGCTCGATGCCCGGCTCATCAGCTGACCGGTCTGGGTGTGGTCGTGATAGCCCACGTGCAACCGCATGATGTGGGCGAACAACTGCTCGCGCAGGCGGGTCTCGGTGAGACGACTCTCGCGAAACGCGATCCATCGTCGCCAGCCCGAGAACACGCCGGCGACCACGGCTGCGATCGCGATCAGGCCCGACCAGAACCACAGCGACTCACGCCCGATCACCCCGTTGTCGACAGCCAGCCTGGTGAGGCGCGGCACGGTCACCTTGCCGGCGCTCCAGAGCAGCCCGATCACCATGCCGGCGATCAGGCCCCGACGTTGCTCGTGGAGCACCCGGCGGAGCAGCGGCCAGCCGGACGTGGGACGAGCGGGATCCATCGCGGCCGACTCTACGCAGGCGCACCCCGACCGATTTCGGTCCGGCGTACCATCACCCCATGGACTTCTTGGCATGGATCATCGTCGGCTTCATCGCAGGCGCGATCGCACGATCGATCGTGAAGGACGACCGGAGCGGCTGTCTCTACACGATCGGCGTGGGCATCCTCGGTGCGCTCATCGGCGGCGGACTGATCCGGGCCGCCGGCATCGACAACGACAACGCCGCGTTCCTCGCCTCGGTGGGCACTGCGATCGTGGGCGCGATCCTGCTGTTGCTCGTACTCCAGGCCCTGGGCGGGGCCAGCCGGTCGCGCCGCACTCGCCGCTGACGGTCCTTTTCTGGGGCCCTGGATCGGGGCCGCGACTCAGGACAGCAGCTCGCGCACCCGGTCCTTGGGGCGGCCGATGATGGCGGTGTCGGCAGTGACGACCACCGGCCGTTGCAGGAGTTGCTTGTGCTTCACCAGCAGCGCCACCACCTGCTCGGGCGTCGCGGCATCGTCGTCGGTGAGACCGAGCTTGTTCCACATGCTGTCGCGACGCACCAGGTCGGTGACCGGATCCTCCAGCTTGGCGATGATGTCCTCGAGCGTGGCTGCGTCGGGCGGTGTCTTCAAGTAGAGGACGATCTCGGCGGCGACGCCCAGTTCTTCAGCAATGCGCACGGCATTGACCGACGAGTTTCAATTCGGGTTGTGGAAGATTCGGACAGCGGCCATGGGTGGCATCGTAGAGCGACGGATCGCCGCTCGCCCACCGCTGCCACACCCCCCGCGTAGCATCGGCAGTGCTTCCCCCGAGCTGTCACATCGCTGCGCCGCCGCGCAGCGAACCTGTTCCGGAGGTGGCCCTGTGTCCATCCATCCCAGCCCTGATGCGCGTTCGCGCATCCCCCGTGCCCACGTCGACCCGATCGGGGGTGCTGCAGACGCGCTGGTGCTGATCTCGCTCGCGATCGCTCACCCACTCGCCGACGAGACGGTGGTGATCGTGCTCGACGCGCATCGTCGCGGCAACGTGATCACCGTCGTGTCCGGCACCCGGCACGTCGATCTCTCACTTGTCCTCGAACGCTTCTGCACCGCCACCTCCGGCACCGCGGCCGCGGCACTCGTCGTGGCCACCGTGCGGCCAGACGGGGCCACCCGTCCGGGCGACATCGATCGCTGGCTCGAGGCGAGCGCCCTCGCCGAGACCTTCGGACTGTCACTGCTCGAGTGGTTCGTGATCGGTCCCGCAGGGCCCGAGTGCCCTCGAGACCTCATCGGCGAGCCCGAGCGGTGGTGAGCCGCCCCTCAGCCGCCGGCGCGGCGTTGGGCAGGGGTGAGCCGCAGGCCAGCGGCACGAAGGCGGCGCAACAGCTCGCGGCTCGGCGTGGGCACTGCGCCCGAAGCCACCACCTGCTCGTAGTACTCCTCCGGGACGTCGTAGTGGTCGCCATGGAATCCACGGCGCGGCATGCCCACGTGTGCCGCGAACTCGTGCAGTTCCAGCAGGCTGTCGTCGCTCACCAGATGGCTCCACCGGCGCCCGTGCAACCACCACCGGGGTTCGTCGATCAGCACGGTCACGGCCACAGGCTCACACGGATCCGGTCGTCGCGTCAGCTCGATGGTCGATGTGATCAGCCCGGTGACCACGGTGACGCCAGCAACGGTGTCGCGTACCGTGTCGCGCATGACGTCGCCAGAAGTCGAGCTCCGCCGGATGTGGCACCGGGTCGCCGGGCACACCCACGACGACGTGATCGAGCGACTGCTCGCCCGGCATCGTGAACCACATCGGCGCTACCACACCGCGATGCACGTGATGTGGGTGTGTCGGCACGTCGATCGGTTGATCGCCGATCACCAGGCGCTGGGGCAGCCGGTCGGTGACCCCGACGCGGTGCGGGTGGCTGCCCTGTTCCACGATGCGATCTACGACCCACGCTCTGCCACCAACGAGGCCGACAGTGCGACGCTCGCCGACGGGTGCCTGACCGAGATCGGTTGGTCGCCCGACCGACGGGCGCTCGTGCGTCGGCTCGTCGAGCTCACCGCAGGCCATCAGCTCGACGAGTCCGCTGGGTCTGACAGGTCTGACCTGTTCGACCTGTTCGATTTGGCTGGCGGTGTGCTCCTCGACGCCGACCTTGCGGTGCTCGGATCGCCGGCCAACGAGTACCAGCACTACGCAACTGCGGTGCGGGCCGAGTACTCCCACGTCGACGACGACGCCTGGCGTGTCGGGCGGGCGCGGGTGCTGCAGCAGTTCCTCGACCGGCGGGCGATCTTCGTCACCTCAGCGATGCGCGCCGAACGTGAGCATTGCGCCCGGGCGAACCTCACTGCCGAGCTGACCACGCTGCGCTGACCATCCGGCCCGCCGCGAGCAGCAGGCGCGACGAGTGCTGGCGACGAGCCACCGGCGACGATCGAGCCCACCGACCGATCGCCCACCGACCGATCGCCCACCAACCGATCAGGCCCCGAGCAGTCGATCGGGGCCGACGGTGGGCGACGTGATTGACTGGGGAGGTGACCGAGATCCAGACGCTGCCGGCGCGCACCGACCCCGACCTCGACACCGAGCACGTCCTCCAGACGGGCGAGCCCACCGCTGCCCACATCGTGAAGACGAAGAAGGGCGAGAACGCGGCAGCCAAGGTGCTCGAGGCACGTATCTACGGCACACCCCTCGAGGCCCTGTGCGGCTACGTGTGGGTGCCGTCGCGCGATCCCAAGCAGCTGCCGGTCTGCGAGGACTGCAAGTCGATCTACGAGACCTATCGGATGTTCAACGACGGGTTGAACGACCGCCCGAACGAGTGAACGAGCGACCAGGCGCGGCCCGGTCGAACAAGGGGAACCACATGATCATCATCAGCGGCGTCATCTCGATCGCGCCCGAGAACCGGGCTGCATGCATCGAGGCGTCGATCCCGTTCCAGCAGGGAACGCGCGACGACGAGCCAGGTTGCCTGGCGTACGTGTTCAGCGCTGATCCCTGCGATGCGGGCTCGATCGTCGTGTACGAGCTGTGGCACGACGCCGAGAGCCTCGCCGCCCACTTCCTGCACGAGAACTACTTCAACATGCGCAACATGTTCGGCCAGCACGGGATCACAGGCGCAGTGACACGCAAGTACCGCACCGACGCCGACGCCCCGGTGTACAACGCCGACCGGTTCGCCACCGTCGACTTCGACTGAATCCGGCCGCCGATCATCGAGCAGCGACCTTCGAACCGGCGAGTGCCGAACGGACGGACGTGACCGACCTGCCCGACCCCGACCCCGACCCGTCGCCGCTCGAGGGGCTGCGCATCCGCGAAGCGGCTCGAGCGCTGATCATCGATCCCGACGATCGGGTGCTGCTCGTCCGCTTCGAGTTCCCGGCCGGCACGCGGTGGGCGTTGCCCGGAGGGGGACGCGAGCAGGGCGAGACGCCGGTCGAGACGATCCGCCGCGAGCTGATCGAGGAGGTCGGTCTCCGCGGGGTGGAGGTCGGGCCTCACATCTGGACCAGGCTCCACGTGATTGCCTTCATCGACGGCAGATGGGACGGCCAGCGCGAGCAGATCCACCTCGTGCGCGCGCCGCGCTTCGAACCCGCTCCGGTGTTCACCGCAGAGGAACTGGCCGCCGAGTTCGTGTTCGAGATCCGGTGGTGGACGCTCGCCGAGATCAGGGCATCAGAGGCAGTGTTCGTGCCCCGACTCCTGGGCGAGTACCTGGGCGCGATCCTCGACGGCCACGTGCCGAATGCACCCATCGACATCGACGTCTGACGCGTACAGTCACCGCTCGTGCCCGATCTCTCCACCATCTCGACCTTCGCGTTCGCGTCGTTCGTGCTGCTCGTCATTCCCGGTCCGGCCGTCATCTACATCCTCAACCGCAGCGTCAGTGACGGCCGTGAGGTCGGCCTCGCTGCGGTGGCAGGGCTCGAACTCGGCAACCTCGTGCACGCCCTCGCCGCTTCGGCCGGACTCTCGGCCGTGCTCGCCACCTCGGCTGCGGCATTCGACGCGGTGAAGTGGCTGGGAGCCGGATACCTGGTGTTCGTCGGTGTGCGCACGCTGATGCGGCCCGCGCCCACCCTCGACGGTGACCTGGCGGGCGTGAGCGTGCGCCGGGCCTTCGGCCAGGGAGTGGTCGTGAACGTGCTCAACCCGAAGGTGGCGCTGTTCTTCCTGTCGTTCCTGCCCCAGTTCATCGACGCCGGCCAGGGAAGTGCCTGGACACAGTCGTTGGCGCTCGGTCTCGTGTTCGTGGTGATCGGCTGCATCACCGACAGCACCTACTCGCTGCTCGCGAGCAGCATGCGCCACGTGCTGCTGCGCGGTCGGGCGCTCGGCATCGTGCAGCGATGGGTCGCCGGCACGGTGTTCATCGGCCTCGGGATGATGGCAGCCACCAGCTCCACCGGCCACGCGACACCCCGCCCGATCACCGCCTGACCGCCTCACGAACGCCTGGCCGGCTCCGCTCTGGCAGTGTGGGTCGATGTTGTTCACCGCAGATGCCTGGCCGGGTCTCGCCGATGGATCCATCACGCTGACCTTCCCTACGTGGGCCTCGCCACAGGCCCGCACGGGCGGCCAGTACCGAGTCACCGGCATGCTGCTCGAGGCCACCAGCGTCGAACGGGTGCGCGCCGGCGACATCACCGACGACGACGCCTCACGAGCCGGCGCGCCCGACGCAGCGGCCGTGCGTACCCGGATGAAGGTGACCGATCCCGACCAGCTGGTGTGGCGGGTGACGTCGCGGTACCTCGGGGCGGACGACCGTGCCGACACGACGACACGACGACACGACGACCCGCTGGATGCAGCAGCGATCGACGAACTGAAGTCGCGCCTCGACCGGATGGACCGGCGGTCAGGGAAACCATGGACGCGACAGACGTTGCGTCTCATCGAGCGCTACCCAGGCATCGTCTCCACTGCGCTGGCACGGCAGGTGGGCAAGGAGCGGGCGACGTTCAAGACCGATGTGCGCAAGTTGAAGGAGCTCGGTCTCACCGAGAGCCTCGAGGTGGGCTATCGCCTCTCGGCACGTGGCGAGGCTGTGCTGCGCACCCTGGGATGATCCACAGGGATCATCCACTGGACGTCCTACGCTCGGGCGATGGAGCGCAGCCCCGAACCCGCCGATGCCGACGAGCGCGAGGTGCTGCTCGGCTGGTTGACCCTTCACCGCGACACGCTCGAGGCGAAGTGCGCCGGCCTCACACCCGAGCAACTGGGTGCAGCCCGGCCCGGCCACCACCACGATGACGATGCTCGGACTCGTGCGTCACCTCACCGAGATGGAGCGCGTGTACGCCGTGGACGCACTCGGTGGGTCGAGCACCGGCGGGTTCAGCGGGCCGACACCGGCACCTCGACCATGGAGGGTTCGAGCCGACGCTCGCGCACCTTCGCCTGTCCTGACCGCGCGGCCAGGATGGCGCCCACGGTCGCGATCGTGCCGACCACGACATAGGTGCCCCACGGCAACGCCCTGCCGGCCGTGAGGATGTACACGTCGGGAGCGACGAAGGTCACCACAGCCAGCAGGCCCCAGGGAACAGCCGCGCGCAGCCGTCCGTCGACCAGTGCCCCGAGCAGGCGGGCACTCGCCAACGAGTACGGCGCCGACGAACCGAGGTCGACGGCTGCGTAGCGCCACGGGTCGACGCCGTAGTCCCCCAACCACGTGCTGACGACCAGGATTCGCAGCGCACTCCAGCTCATCACCGCAACGAACCACGCGAACTCCCAATGGTCGCGTGGCCGGTGCCGCACTCTGATCACGACGAGCACCCTAGGGTCTGCTGGCCTCGTGCGCCGCCCACACCGCGAGCGTGGGTAGGGTGCTGACTCGTGCCCACCATGCGCTCAGCGCGCCACGAATCCGCCGAGCCGCCCGGAACCCCATGGCATCGCTCGCGCCTCCCGCGGCTCTCCGTCTCCGACGTGTCCGCATGCCGGGCGATCCACGGCTTCACAGCCAGCGGGATCCTCGCCGGCATGCTCGCGATCATCGCCGTGCTCGACGGATCGCCACGCGCCGCCGTGCTGCTGCTGCTGCTCGCACAGGTGATCGACGGGATCGATGGGCCACTCGCCCGTCACTACGACATCCGCGCCGTCATCCCCAAGTACGACGGTTACATCCTCGATCTCGTCATCGATTACGTGACGTGCGTGCTGGTGCCCGCCGTGTTCGCCTGGCAGTTCCTCCTGGTGCCGCACAACGCCGCTGGCGAGATCTCGATCGCACTGGTGCTCACCACGTCGGCGCTGTGGTTCAGCCGCACCGACATGATGACCGACGACCACTGGTTCCGTGGTTTCCCTGGGGTGTGGAACCTCGTCGTGCCGACGCTCTGGCTGCTCGACGCGCCACACGCCGTGTCGGTCACGGTGCTGATCGGCCTGTCGGTGCTGTCGATGACCGACGTGCAGTTCGCACACCCGGTGCAGGCCGAGCAGTGGCGCCGGGCCAACCTCGGCTTCCTCGGCCTCTGGATGATCACCATGTTCGCGCTCACCCTGGAGTGGCCGTACCGGCACGCGTTCGGTGACGTCGCGCTGCTGACCGGGCCTGCGTGGATCGCCGTGAGCACCGTGATGCGCATCCTTCAGCAGCGCCGACTTCGCACCGGCTGACGCACACGAGCGCAGGCCGTTCACACGATCGAGCGCCGTGCGACTTCGCCGCCGCATCCATCCTCCGCTACGACTACGGGGGTGACCGACCACTCCCACGCTGCGCCGAAGCCCGTTCGCGAAGAGCGCCAGCCCCCGCGTGAGGGCATCGACGAGGTCGCCCCGGGCATCCTGCGGCTCCAACTGCCGATCTCGCTGCCCGGTCTCGGCCACGTGAACTGCTACGCGATGGAGGACGCTCACGGGATCACCCTCGTCGACCCGGGGCTGCCCGGTCCACGCACCTGGCGCGACCTGCAGCGGATCATGCGAAGCGGCGGCCTTGCGATCGAACGGGTCCACTCGGTGGTGGTCACCCACTCGCACCCCGATCACTTCGGTCAGGCGGGTCAGTTCAAGCGGAAGTTCGGCGCCGAGATCATCACGCATCGCAGCTTCCGCACCTTCCTCGACCCCGAGGCAGAGGACCAGGAGTCCGCCGACGACCTCGAGCTCACCGAGGTGCCGGTCAAGGCCCAGATCGAGTCGCTCCGCGGACAGGACCTGCGCCGCGGTCCGTTCTCGAAGCACACACCCTGGGGCGGCGACCCCTACTCGATGCCGAGGGCTCGACGCCTGCGGTACTGGGCGATGCGCAAGGCAGCCGGTCGATTCGTCCCCACGCCGACCCCCACCCGGCGCGTCGACGACGCCCAGGTGCTCGAGCTCGGGGGTCGCGAATGGATCGCCGTCCACACGCCAGGCCACACCATCGATCACCTCTGCCTCTACGACCCCTCGGCCGGCGTGATGATCAGCGGCGATCACGTGTTGCCCACGATCACGCCGCACATCTCCGGTCTGGGCACGACGATCGATCCGCTGAAGGACTTCTTCGACAGCCTCGACCTGATGAAGACCTTCGACCAGGTGACCACCGTGCTGCCCGCCCACGGGCTCGAGTTCGGCGACCTCGCCGGCCGCGCCGACGACATCAAGCGGCATCACCACGAGCGGCTCGAGCAGCTCCGCACCGCGTCGGGCGAAGTGGGTCGCGGCACGGTGCACGACTACATGCAGCTGCTGTTCCAGGAGCGGTCGTGGGGGTCGATGGCCGAGAGCGAAACGTACGCGCATCTCGAACACCTGCGGCTGCTGGGCGAGGCCGCCGTCGACGAATCCGGCGACCAGCTCCGCTACTCCTTCGGCTGACCGACGCGATGAGAGATGAGTGCCGCTGGCGAACTCATCTCTCATCGCACTCAACCTCCGGGACGCCTCGGGAGTCTGATGGGGTGAGATGCAGCAGATCCCCGATCACCCCGACGTCGGCGCACGCCGAACGAGCGACGAGGTTCGACTGAGCCCGCGCCCGACGTCCGATGACGGTTTTCGCGAGGTGTTCACCGAGCACCCACACCCGTGTGTTCCGGCTCGCCGTACTGATGACCGGCAACGTGCACGTGGCCGAGGAGGTGACGGCCGAGGTGTTCGCGAAGGTGCTGCCCAAGTGGCGCTCCGGCGGGGTGACCGACCCGCTCGCGTACCTCCGGCGTGCGGTGGTGAACGAGACCAGGTCACGACACCGTCGCCGCGAACACGAGGCACGGGTGCTCGCCCGATGGGGTGGCGAACCAACAGTGACCACCGACCCCGATCGGTTCGCACTCGCCCAGCCGCTGTTCGCCGCGCTCGCCCAGCTACCCGACCGGCAGCGGGCGGTCGTCGTGCTGCGCTACCACGACGATCTCTCCGAGGCCGAGGTCGCCCGCACCCTCGGCATGGCGGTGGGGTCGGTGAAGTCGCACGGCAGCCGAGGGCTCGACCGGCTGCGCTCGCTGCTCGAGCAACACGACCCGCTCGAGCCAGGCGAACGACACGAACGGCACGAGCGGCACGAACGACACGAGCGGCACGAACGACACGAGGAGGACCAGCGATGACCGATCCCCGACCTGACGAGGCTGCGGAGGATGCCTTCACGAGGGCACTCCGGTCCCGTCTGCACGACATCACCGATCGGCTCGAACCGCAGCGCACCTTCGACGACGTCGTGTGCAAGCTGCAGCCGGCCGGCCACGCCGACGGCGACGCAGCCGCCGGGCATGGCGGTGATGAGGCAACGCAGCGACGCACGTGGGCCCGAGCGGGAGCGATCGCTCTCGCAGCCGCCTCCGTCGTCGGCGTGCTGACGTGGTCGGTTCGTTCGCCAACTGCGCCGACCGTGGCATCACCGTCGACGCCCGGGTCGATCGCCTCGTCGGTGCCGGCCACCGAGTTCGGCAACACCGAGTTCGGCACCACCGAGTTCGGCATCACCGAGTTCGACATCACAGCGCCGGCATCGTCACCGGAGACCTTCCCGGTCGCGAACCCGGCGGCCGTCAATCTCCTCGTGGTGGGCACCGACAACGGCGCATGCATCGACCCGGAGTCGCCGTTCGCGGGCGGGTTCGGCGAATTCGGCTCGCGCAGTGACACGATCATGATGATCCATCTCGACCCGCTCGAGCAGCGGGCCGCCATTCTGTCGTTCCCCCGCGACCTCTGGGTGCCGATCTCGGGCCGGGCGGGTTCGGGGCGGATCAACTCGGCACATGTCGACGGCGACCCATCCCGACTCATCGACACCATCTTCCGGAACTTCGGCATCTGGCCCGACCACTTCGTCCAGATCGACTTCTGCGGCTTCTCCGCCATCGTCGATGCCGTCGGCGGCGTGGCCGTCCCGTTCGAACGGCCCGTACGCGACGTCGACACGGGCCTCGATGTGCCGACCGCAGGCTGCGTCTCCTTCGACGGCGATCAAGCCCTCGCCTACGTTCGTTCGAGGAAGCTCGAGACGCTCGGCGTCGACGGTGAGTGGCGCACCGACCCGCTCGCAGACCTCAGTCGCATCGCCCGCCAGCAGGACTTCGTGCGCAGGGTGCTCTTGGCCGTCGGTGACGATCTCACCGATGTCACAGCGATGCGGTCCCTGATCGCCGTGGTGCAGGCCCATCTCGTCGTCGACCAGGGGCTCACCCTCGCCACGATGCTCGGGTACATCGGCGTGCTCTCCGCGCTGTCGCCCGACGATCTGTCGACCTACCAGATCGAAGTGACCGACGCGATCGTGAGTGGCAACGCCGTGCTCCTGCCTCAACTCGGCAGCGAGCACATGCGCGCCGTGCTCGCCCTGTTCGGTGCCGAGCCGATGCCCACCGGCGATGTCGACGAGCCAGGCGCGACCGGTGAGGTCGCACCGGTGGTGTCCATCGCGGACACCAAGGCGGCCATCGTGCCGCCACTCGATGTCACGTGCTGACCGAACTGTTCGGCTCGTCAGCGGCCGGACAGGGCGGCGACCACGGGCGCAAAGCCGTCCACATCGCGGATGGTCACGTGGTTCACGCCGAAGGTGTGGCGCAGTCGTTCCAGCTTGTCGATCACCTGCTCGACCGAGCCGATCAGCGCGAACGGGGTCGCCGCGACGACCTCGCGGTCCATCCGGAAGCGCTCGGTCGCTTCATCGAGCTTCGCCCCGGCGTCATCACCGACGTATGTGCCCTGCACCAGGATCGAGCGCTCGATGGCATCGTTGCGATCACCGGCGTCGTCGGCCAGCCACCGACTGCGTTCGATCACGTGCTCGATCGCGAACCCACCGCCCGATGGCACACCGCCCTCGCCGTGGGTGAGGCCGGTGAACTGGAAGATGTCGGCGAACCGTGCCGCCAGCGCAACGACGCGACGACCATGTCCGCCGATCAGGAACGGTACATGGTCGTTGGCCGGCCGTACGCCCAGCGATTCGAGTTCCACGTGATGGTGCTCGCCGTTGAACGACGCGGCGCCGGTGTCGAGCAGCGAGCGCACCACCTCGAGCGACTCGCCGAAGCGGGTGACCCGAGGCCCGGGCGCACGCAGTTCGAGGCCGATCGCATCGTGCTCGCTCTGCATGTACCCCGTGCCCCAGCCCACCACGAGCCGTCCGCCGATCAGCCGATCGACCGTTGCAACGGTGCGGGCCAGCAGTGCCGGCTGGTGGAACTCGTTGTTCAGCACGAGCGGCCCGACGCGCAACCGGTCGGTTGCCAGCGCTGCCACCATCAGCGGAGCGAACGGGTCGACAGCCCCGACGTGGTCGTAGCTGTACAACTCGTCGTAGCCGAGCGACTCGACGTGCCGAGCGAAGACGGGGAGAGCCGCAGCGTCGTCGAAGGGTCCGGTCTGGACGGCGAATCGGAACGGTCGGGCCATATGTCGACCGTACCCGTCCCCACCACGCCCGCGATGAGAGATGAGGGTCCGTGGAGCACTCATCTCTCATCGCGAACCGGGGGTTCGAAACCGCGATGAGCGATGAGGGCGCCAGGGGCACTCATCGCTCATCGCGGTGTTGGGTGGGTGTGGGGGTCAGCGGAAGTCACGGCTGGCGGTGCTGGCGGGGACGGGGAGGGGGACGAGTTGTTCGGCCACCACGTTCACCACGCCTTCGCTGCGCTCCAAACGGCCGCGGATGAGCAGCGCGGCTGCATCGCGGGCCACCACCCGGTGACGCGCCCAGCAGCCCTTCGAGATCACCACGTTGATCAGGCCCGTCTCATCCTCGAGGTTCATGAACGTGGTGCCCTGCGCGGTCATCGGTCGCTGGCGATGCGTGACGACCCCGGCGATCGTCACCCGAGTCCGCGGCTCGGCCGTCTGCAACTGCTCGGAGGTGAGCACCCCACGACGCTGCAGTTCATCGCGCAGGAATCGCGTGGGGTGACCTGTGGGCGCCACGCCGGTGGCCCACAGGTCGGCCACAGCGGTCTCCACCTCGTCCATGCCAGGCAGCTGCGGCGCCACCGTGCCGGTGACGATGCCCTCGAGACGATCGGGGCGCGACTGCACGGCGGCACCCACCCCCCACAGCGCGGTACGCCGATCGCTACCGAAGCATTCGGTGAAGGCACCCGCGGTGGCCATCGCCTCGAGCTGTGTCTGCGACAGTTGCGGTACACGACGTACGAGATGCTCGACCGAGGTGTACGGCCGGCCGGCCTCGATCTCCTTCGCGAGATCCGCGCCGATGCCACGCACCGACCCGATGCCCAGCCGCACCGCCACCCCACCCACACTCTCCTCGCACGGCTCGAGCGTGGCTGTCGCCAGCGATGCGTTCAGGTCGGGGGTGCGCACGACCACGCCGTGGCGACGGGCGTCCTGCACCAGCGAGTGCGGACTCCAGAACCCCATCGGCTGGGCATTCAGCAGCGCAGCGCAGAACGCGGCCGGCTCGTGGTACTTGATCCACGACGACGAGTACACGAGGTAGCTGAAGCTCACCGAGTGGCTCTCGGGGAAGCCGTAGTTGGCGAACGCCGCCATCTTCACGAAGATCTCGTCGGCCACCGCACCGGTGATGCCGCGCTCGGCCATCCCCTCGTACAGCCTCGCCTTCAGCTGTTCCATGCGCGCCTTGCTGCGCTTGGAACCCATCGCCTGGCGCAACTGATCGGCCTCGCTGGGGGTGAAGCCCGCCACGTCGATCGCCATCTGCATCAGCTGCTCCTGGAACAGTGGCACCCCGAGGGTCTTGCCCAGGCTGTTCTCGAGCAACGGGTGCAGGTAGGTGATCGGCTCCTGGCCGTTGCGGCGGCGGATGTACGGGTGCACCGATCCGCCCTGGATGGGACCGGGCCGGATGAGTGCCACCTCGACCACCAGGTCGTAGAAGCGGCGCGGCTTGAGCCGCGGCAGCGTGGCCATCTGTGCCCGACTCTCGATCTGGAACACACCCACGGTGTCGGCGCGGCACAACATCGCGTACACCTCGTCCTCCTGCGGGATGGTGGCGAGATCGACCTCGTAGCCGCGGTGTTCGCGGATGAGATCGACGGCGTAGTGCAGCGCGCTCAACATGCCCAGGCCCAGCAGGTCGAACTTCACCAGCCCCACCGCAGCGCAGTCGTCCTTGTCCCACTGCAACACGCTGCGCTTGTGCATGCGGGCCCACTCGACCGGGCACACCTCGATGACCGGTCGGTCGCAGATGACCATGCCGCCGGAGTGGATGCCGAGGTGGCGCGGCGCGTCCTCGATCTCCGCGGCCAGGCTCATCACCGTGGCCGGGATGCTGAGGTCGGGTTGCTCGGCCGTGGTGGCCACGCTGCCCCAGGCGTCGACCTGCTTGCTCCACGCATCCTGCTGGCCGGGGGCGAACCCGAGCGCCTTGGCCATGTCGCGCACCGACGAGCGCGCCCGGTAGGTGATGACGTTGGCCACCTGCGCGGTGTGGTGCCGCCCGTAGCGCTCGTACACGTACTGGATGACCTCTTCGCGTCGATCGCTCTCGATGTCGAGGTCGATGTCGGGCGGACCATCGCGCTCGGGCGACAAGAAGCGCTCGAACAACAGACCGAGCGAGACCGCATCGGCCTTGGTGACGCCGAGGGCGTAGCAGACCGCACTGTTGGCGGCGCTGCCCCGACCCTGGCAGAAGATGTTCGCCCGGTTGCAGAACTCGACGATGTCCCACACCACGAGGAAGTACCCGGCGAAGCCGAGGCCCTCGACCACCTCGAGCTCGTGATCGATGGTGCGCCAGGCCCGCGCCCGCAGCGACAGGTCTTCTCCCGGCGCCGGCCGGTCGCCATAGCGACGGCGAGCACCGTGCAGCACGATGTCGCGCAGGTGCTGCATCTCGGTGAGCCGCCGCCCGTCGGGGCCGTTCGGGCACGGGAACGGTGGCAGCTTGGGCGCCACCAACGACAGGTCGAACGCCGCAGCGCGACCGATCTCGGCGGCGAACTCGACCACGCCCGGGTAGCGCAGGAAGCGTCGCGCCTGCTCTGCCCCGCTGCGCAGGTGCGCCGTTGCGGCAGCCGGCAGCCACGGGTCGAGCTCGTCGAGGCTGCGCCGTGCCCGCACTGCGGCGACCGCCATGGCCAGCGGCCGCTGTGCCGGCGTGGCGTAGTGGACGTTGTTGGTGGCGATGCACGCCAGGTCGAGCCGGCCGGCCACCTCGGCCAGCGCATCGTTGCGAGCAGAGTCGAGCGGGTTGCCGTGGTCCCACAGTTCGACCACCACCCGGTCGCGACCGAACAGCTCGATCAGGTGCTGCAGCTCGCGCCGCGCCGCACTCGGCCCGTCGGCCAACAGCGCTGCGGGCACCGTGCCCTTACGGCAGCCGGTGAGCACCCACCAGTGCCCGGCCGCTGCGTCGGCCAGATCACCGAGCGCGAACTGCGGCGACCCCTTCTCGCCCGCGAGGTGCCCCAGGCTGAGCGCCCGCGACAGCCGTGCGTAGCCGTCGGTGCCGTGGGCGAGCACCAGCAGGTGGTGGCCGTGCGGATCGGGTTCGTGGCGCTGGTCATCGCTCGCCACACGAACCTGCCGCAGCGTGAGCTCTTCGCTGCGCGCCACTCGCGCATCGGACATGGTGTCGCCGGTGATGGTGATCTCGGCACCGAACACCGTCGGCAACCCCACCGCCCGCGCCGCCTCGGCGAAGCGCACCACGCCGTACAGACCGTCGTGGTCGGTGAGCGCCAGCGCCTCGAGCCCCAACCGCGCTGCTTCCTCTGCCAACTGTTCGGGATGAGATGCGCCATCGAGGAACGAGAAGTTGGAGTGGCAGTGCAGCTCGGCGTAGGGGGTGGTCGGTACGTCGGGCCGCATGAGCGGCCGGGTGGTGTCGGGCCCGGCCGGTTGGAACGAGGGCTGGAACGCAGGCTGGAACGCAGGCTCGAAGGGTTGACGCTTCCGGCTCCACGCCGGCCCGTCGCCACCCGCGTTCCACGACGGCGAGCCTGGCGCACGACCATCCTTGCCCCGCGCCTGCTGATCTTGCTGATCCTGCTGATCGTCACGTGAGCGCGCCTGCTCGTGCTGCTCGGGGGTCCACCGCCCCGACAGGAGCGCCTCCACGTCCTTCCAGGGCATGCTCGGGTTGTTGAAGCCCATCTGAACATCGTATCGAACACCTGTTCGATACGACAAGCGCGCTCGCAGCAGCGCGCAAGAACATCTGAGAAGCTCGCGACGGATTCCGCCACCGCTGGACGACGGGAGGACTGCATGAACACCCCGATCACCGAGGCGTCCTCGGACCTCGTCGCGTGCGCCCGCCCGGGCCCCTCCTCGCAGGAGCTACCAGGATGATCTCCACCCGCGATGCGATGGAGCTCTACGAACATGCCGCCGCCGATGTGTACGGCTATCTCGTCCGCCGCTGCCCCAGCGCCGCCATCGCCGAGGACCTCACCGCCGAGACGTTCCTCGCCGCCACCCGGGCGATCCACGAGCACGACGCCGAACTCTCCGTCGGCTGGCTGATCGGCACGGCCCGCCACCAGCTGGTCGACCACTGGCGCCGCGAGGGCCGCCAGCGCCAGGCCCTCGAGGAGCTCTACGACTCGGCTCCACCGATCGAGCCGGCCGATACAACCGACCCGATCGACACCCTCCACGTCCACGACGTGCTGTCGAGACTCACCCCGCACCATCGCGCTGCGCTCACCCTCAGGTACCTCGACGGTCTGCCGGTGGAGCAGGTGGCCGCTCTGCTCGATCGCTCGCTGCACGCCACCGAGTCGTTGCTCGTGCGGGCCAAGGCCGCCTATCGATCGCTCGCCGACGACCGCCCGCACCGACGACCTCCCGATGATCCACCGGGTCACCAGACACCCCACCCGGCACCCCAACCGGCGACTCACCAGACCTCCGACCAGCCCACGCACCCGACCACGCACCCGACCACGCACCCGACCTCGCACCCGACCTCCGGCGAAGGACGCCCACGATGAGCGGCCGACCCGACCCCACCGACCCCTCCGACCCGTTCGACGCCCTTCGCGCCGACACCACACCGATTCCACCACCGACCCACGTCGCCGAACGCGTGCGTCACCTCGTCC
>Ga0105048_10006886_pt1 | contig 18318 bp, 16 predicted proteins | sample MAT05_FD_78382 | JGI IMG/M metagenome (GOLD analysis project Ga0105048, IMG submission 78382) | Freshwater microbial communities from Lake Fryxell liftoff mats and glacier meltwater in Antarctica - MAT-05 | ecosystem: Environmental > Aquatic > Freshwater > Ice > Liftoff microbial mat | place... | reverse complement strand
TACCGGGCCTTGGAGGCAATCATCCAGGAAATGCGGGAAATCACCCAAAATCTCATCCTCCGCGCCCCCGAAATCCCGGAAAAAGCCCGGCAGAAAAAACGTCCAAAACCGGCCTTATCTTAGTGCCATTCCGGACTGACCCCGCTTCCGGACCCCGCTTCCGTGATGACCCCGCTTCCGTGATTGAGGGATCAGATCCTCGGTGGAAAAACGTCGCGGAATTGAACCCGCCCGCGAGGAGCGCGGGAAAATCAGACGCCCGCGACGACTCCGCTGTTGCTGCGTTTGTTCGTGAGATGCCGCATGACATCGGAGAGTTGAGCCTCGAGTTTGTCGAGTGAAGCTTCGAGTTTTTCGTCCTCGCTTTCTGAGGATGCAAGCCGGTCGTGGGTCTTTTGCAGGTCTATCCGTGCACTGTCGCGCGCTTCGCGCAGTTCGTTGTTGCTGAGCTTAAGTGCATCGATCTGGCCGTGTGACCGGGCGGTTGCGGTCTCGTGCTGGCTGGCTTCCCTCGCTGCTTTCTCTTTTTCCGCCTGCACCGCTTTTGAAACCAAGGCGAACTGGCCTTTGAGGTCCTCGAGCGTTTTTGCGAGGGCCGCCCTTTCTGCGGAAGCCGCATCGACCTGTTTCCGGATTTCTTCGGCCTGCTGTTTTTCGGTTTGGGCGTCGTCCTGAAGTTTGGAGCGTTCGCGCATGACCTCCAGAAGCTTCTGGCTTCCTGTTTCCACTTGCTTTGCGGCTTCGGCCCTGGCGTTTTCGAGTGCGGCGACTTGCTGTTTGGAGGACTCCAGTTGAGTTGCCAGTTCCGCTGCCGTTGCACGCAGATGCTCCAGTTCCTTGGATGAATTTTCTGTTCCCGAGCGTGCCTCAGTGAGTTGGCGCTTGGCTTCCTCTTGGGCTGCCGCGAGCGCGTGATGTTCCTTCAGGAGGGCTTCCAGCTTTTTGTCGGTGACGGTGCCCGCTTCGTGGAGCGCCTTGATGGCCTTGGCGGCGTCTTCATCGGCGCGCTTCAGTTTTTCAGAAAGTTGGGCGACATCCTTGGCGGAGGCATCGCGCTGGGATTGGGTTTCAGCAAGAGCGAATTTCGCCTTCTCCAGATCCCGCTGGAGACTTTCCATGGCTGCCTGAGTCTGGGCTTTTCCACCGTCCAGAGCCTGATGCGCGTTCGCGAGGTCGTCGCGCAGTTTTTTTAATTCCGCAGCAAGGTGGTCGCGTTCTTCGGATGCGGCTTTAAACTTGGCTTCGCCGGATTGAGACTCCTGCTGAATTGTCGCGAGCACTGACTTGTAGTGTTTGCGCTGTTCCTCAAGTTCGTGTCGGCTTTGATTGAGCACACTACGCAGGTCGGCAAGTTCGGTGTTGGATTTTTGGTATTCCTGACGCAGTGAGACGAGTTGTTTTTCACCCTCGCCAAGTTGCTTGCGAACATCGTCATTCGCGGAGGTGCTGCTTTTTTCGAGCGACTCGATCTGCTTTCCCTTGGCTTCCAGTTCTTTTTTGAGATTATGAATTTCGGTTTCTCTGTCCTTTCGGGCTGCGAACGCTTCGGCAAAAGCTTTTTCTTTTTCACCGAGTTTAGCTGCGAGAGACTCATTTTTTTTTTGCGTGGATTGCGTGACTTCCGTGGAGGAGGAGGCGCCTTTCTTCACTTCATCGAGGTTTTTTTGCAGTTCTGAGACTTGGACGCTACGCTCGGTGAGTTTCAACTCGAGTTCCTGGATTTTATCGGCAAATGAGGCTTCGGTACTTCTCAGTTGCGCCTCAATCTGGGAGTGATCAGACCGCATCTTCCTTAGCTTGAGCCGGGCATCCTCCAGTTCTTTTTCGAGAACCGTCTCGACTACGCGGCGCACCTTGGCCTTTTCCACAGGCCGTTCCGCATCGATTCCTTCGGGAAAAGGAACCTGAATCCACTTGGAACAATGCGGGCAACTCAGGGAAATGCCGACGCAGCTTTCATCGGCCACCAAAGAACCGTGGCAGGACGGGCAATCGAAAATGATGTCCATTGGGTTAGAAGTAAGAAAAGGGTAAGCCTCTTAAAGCTCTAAGTTTATGAAGCAAGCAATGTGCCATTCCTCAATAATGATAGCGTCTAATTTTGGTCTTCTCGGATCCAGCTTCTTGATCCCGCAAAACCTGGTGTCGAGTCCGGTAGGCAACGGCGAGCAGGTCCTGGCACGTATCGCGGAACCCGAGTGTGCGAATGCCCGCAACATGCTGGCTGACGGACCTCGAGTAGCGCGCAGTGTGAGCGCTCTGCACCGGACTCCAGGTATTGATCTGGCGTGCGATGTCGGCATCCGGCACGCAGGCTTGCATGACGTCGAAGTGCTCCTGCCACCACCCGCGGTGCGCTTCTTTCAAGTGATTCACCTCGCCGGGTTTGCGAAGGGCGGCCAGGGTAACCCTTGCATTTTCCAGCGCACGCGGCCACTCGACAATCGCATGCGGTTCGCTACCCAAAAAGAATTGCATCCGGTGGGAGCCGCCTGGTGGGATTTTCACCGCGCACTGAATCGCCGCGCAGGCAGAATTCGACATAGCCGAAGACGTCCAGTTCGTGGTCCTCAGAACCGAAATTCGTAAGTGTGAGATCGCAGATCAAGGCATTAGTTTCCGCCGGGATGAACAGCTCGAGAACCACCTCGACCGAACCCTTGCGGGCGACAAACCGCGTAAGCCCCGGCTCGTGCTCCGCGCACCACGCATCGAGCCGGGCTTCCACTGGACGCCATGTCGGCGACCAGACCACGCCGTTTTTTTCGCGCAGGTAAATGTAAAACCCGGGACTGTCGATCGGCAGGTTGTATTGCCGATTCCCGAAGACCCGCCAAGGACGGCTTCGGTAAACACGTTTACAGAAGCCGCTGATTCTTCTTCTTTTCCGCCGTGGGGCCGACGGCGCGATTCCTCGAATGTATGAAAACACATCGAATCGCAGATTGGACCAACGGAAGGGAATCTGATCCTCCTTCCTGAGCGATTGGATCCGGAAATTGAAAGCGGGGGTGGTCTCTCCGGCAGTAAGAGCTTCCTGATAAGTATTCGGCCAAAAGCCGGGGCGCCGATAGCCGTCCGCTCCCAACGCTGCGAAACTCAAAAATTAACATTCATTCAATCGTCAATCCGTTCCGAGTTGCGGAATATTGGAGTGGGGTTGCTGGTGATTGGTGATTAGTGAATTCAGATGTTGAGAGCTGGACGCGAAAAAGCCGGATGCCTTTTCGGACATCCGGCTTATGAACTTTTCGTAGTTCAGCTCGACTTAGAACGCGAGACGAACACCGAGGCGAGCCTGTGCTGTGTGGCCAGACTGATCACCCCAGGAGTAGCGGCCTTCCGCGAACACACCGAAACGATTCGGCACGACGCGATATTCAAGACCGATACCACCGTTGACGATGGCCTCTGTGATGCCGTCGAAACCAACGCCACCGCCTACGAGAGCGTAGGGAGCGATGCAGGCTTCGTCGATCGGGAGACGGAGCACGAGGTTCAGGCTCGTCGTGAAACGGCCGGAAACGTCGCCTTCATAACCGTTGGCATCAAGGCTTAAGCCGATGTTGCGGGTCACGAAATAGTTCAAGCTCACGCCGCCACCGAATCCGTCTTCGTATGCTCCACCGCCGGTGTAGCTACCGAAGATGTCGATTTGGAATTCGTTGTCGCCGAAGCAAGTTACGGGTTCAACTGTTTTGGATGCTTTGCCGGACATTTCCGTTCCTGCGAACGAAGTAGCCGCCAAGCCGAGCGCTGCCATAAGGCAGACTGCAATTTTTTTCATGTGATTAGTTTCTCCTATGTTTTTGGTTTTGATGGCGCATGTTGCGTCATCGGTGTGGTTTTTATTGTTCATGCCATGGAGTGTCCAGCACAAATTCATCCATTAAGCACGACAAGTACCCATGCGAGTCCGATGAGGCCCAGGCAGAGTAAGCCGCAAAGCCTTTGTCCTATTTTTCCAATTTGTGTCCAGCGGCCCAGTTCGGCTATGCCGCCACACAGGATGCCGGCGCATAATCCCCAAAGATGCGCGAGGTAATCCGTGGTGTTGGCAGGGGACTCCGGATCTCCTACTCCCATGAAGGCGAGGAAAGCTGCGGCAGCGCCCAGGGGCACAAAGATTTCACGAAAATTAAGTGAGCCTTTGTGCATAAATCGCCACCCAATCTGACAAGCCACCAAAAGACCGAGCGCCCCAAAAACGGCTGTGGAGCCACCGATTGAACCGTGCTCCACATGGCGATAGCACCATGCATTGATGAGGTTCCCCAGGCCTCCCGATAAGAGCACCAGGAACCATCCGACTCCGGTTCCCGTGTAAGCCATGAGAAACCAGCAAAACAACATGCCGGTGGCCAGGTTCATGCCTAGGTGGGGAAGGTCCGCATGAAGCGTTAATCCGGTGAATATCCGCCACCATTCATGACCAAATATAATATCCCGGCTTGATGAAGATCCTGCCTCGACCATCCATTCGGGGCCGGATTTCTGCATTAAAAAAAGCACTGAAAGCAGCCAGGTGCAGAGAAAAAATGAGAACGAACTTACGCGATGACGCTCGTACTCAGGAGTTCCTGCGGGCAGCGTTTTTTCTTTTTCAAACCTCGCCAACTCCGCAATCGTTTGCTGAAGATCGGGCTCGTTTACCAACAGCGAGTAGCCCTCGTTTGAATGCTCCACCTTGCACTCGAGTCCCATCGCGAGAACCACCAACGCACGATCCTGTGCTTCAGTGCGCAGGCGGTATCGACCGACCTCAATCATGGTCTGAAGCAGCGCTTCGTCTGCATCCGGCTCTCCCATGGATGCTGGCTACGTTCAGGCTTTGCCAGCCGTCACTGCTTCCGTATCCAGTTCGGCGTCTTCTTCCAAAGCGCCGTCAAGAGCGGGATCAACCCCTTGGGGTTGCGAGTGCTCGCGCAGGGCGTTGAGCAACTGTTTGACAGGAAGTGTGCGCGAGCGGTTGCGTTTAAGCAAAATGCCGAGCGGACGCCAGAGTTGCGGGTCCTCAATGCGCACGGCGGCGAGTGTTCCGTTTTCCACCTCTTGTTTGACGGTGTTCTCCGGGACAATCGAAATACCGTTTTCGATCTCCACGGCACGTTTCACGGTTTCGATGTTATCGAAATCCATGGTGGCCTGCACGTTGACGCCGCAATTCCGCATGTAACGATCAATGACTTTCCGTGTGGGAAGGTCCGGCTCGAAACTTACAAATTTCTCGCCGTCGATGGCTTCCAGGCGAATGCTGACTTCCTTGGCGAGACGATGGCTTGGATGGCAAATCACCACCAGTCGGTCGCGCATGAATGGTTCCACTTGAAGTCCCACGCGTTTGACGGGGTAAGACACAAACCCGAGGTCCACATCGCCGGACGCAACCAAGGAGTACACCTGCGCAGAGCGCCGATATTCTACCTGCAAATCCACATCAGGAAATTTCTGCCGGTACTGTTTTAAAATGGGCGGCAACTCGTGCAAACCGATGGAAAAGATCGACGCGATCCGGATTTCTCCGCTGACCACATCGTTGATTTCGTGCAATCGCATGCGCAGACCATCATAAACTCCCATGATCTCTTTGCTCGCCTTGAGGAATTCTTCACCTTCCATGGTCAGGGCAAAATGCCTGCGGCCACGGTCGATCAGCATCACGCCGTACTTGTTTTCCAAAGCCCTCACTTGCTGGCTCACGGCGCTTTGCGTAATGCCGTTGGCCGAAGCGGCCTTAGTGAAACTCTCATTGACCGCGAGGTCAGTAAAAATTTTGAAGGTCTCGATTTGCATTTGCTTTATATTAGGCGATCTGATGTTTTCGTCAAGGGCGTTCTTTTATAAGATCAAAGTGCCTGATTTCAGATTATAGTTTACGTTACCTGCTCCCAGCTTGCCTTATGAATTCCATCGCAGATCGTCTTTTGATTGTTCAGAAAAAAATCGCGTCGGCCATGGCTCAATCCGGGCGTCACCCCGAAAGTGTTCAACTCGTTGCAGTGTCCAAAACCCATCCTACGGAGTCTGTGCGGGAAGCGTTTGAGGCCGGACAGTTGCTTTTCGGCGAAAGCCGGGTGCAGGAGGCGCGCGTGAAAATCCCCGATTTATCTTCGCAACTGCGCTGGCATTTCATTGGTCATTTGCAAAAAAATAAAATCCGCAACGCCTTGTCGTTGTTTGAGATGATCGAAGCGGTGGACAGCTTGGAACTTGCCAAAGACATCAATCGGGTTGCCACAGAACTCGGTGTATTTCCCAAGGTGCTTCTGGAAGTGAATCTTGCGGGTGAGGCCTCGAAGTTCGGTTTTAGCCCGGACCAACTCACCGCCGCCATGGAACCGCTGCTCGCTTTGGATCGACTTCAGATTCAAGGGTTGATGACCATTCCTCCGCCCGCGCCAGAGGCTGAAGCGTCCAGGCCGTTCTTCGCCGGGTTGCGAGAGTTTCGTGATCGTCTGCAGATCGAAGCCCGGGTGCCATTGCCCGAGCTTTCCATGGGCATGAGTGGCGATTTCCCCGTGGCGATTCAGGAAGGTGCGACGTTGGTGCGTGTGGGCACCGCCATTTTCGGGCTGCGTCCCAAGCCTGCAACTTGACACGCTACGAAGTGGAAATTCCTGGAAAATGGGTTTTTGCGCAATCCGGGCAGACGCCGTGGCTGAACTCCACCTCGGTATGCTGCGAGACGTAACTTTCCACCTGTTGCCAATAGCCACCATCATCGCGGACGCGTTTGCACCATGCACAGATGGGAAGCATTCCGCTCAGGGTTTTCACCTCGGCCAAGGCTGCCTGAAGCTGTCGGATCAGGTCCTGGCGTTCCCGGTCCATGCGGCCTTTGTAAAGTGCCATCTCGATGTTCGTCCTGAGCAGGCGCTGTTCGAAGGGTTTTAGAAGGAAACCAAAAGGTTCGCTCGAGCGCGCACGATCCACCACGGAGTCGTCAGAGTTTGCCGTCAGAAAAATCACGGGAATCGAATGTTTTTCCCGGATCACTTTGGCCGCGGCGATACCGTCCATTTCGCCGCTGAGCATGATGTCCATAAGCACGAGATCGGGCTTGAGCAATTCGGCGCTTTCGATCGCCTCCTCACCCGAACCGACGGACCCCACCACGTCGTAGCCGATTTGTTGAAGCTCCATTTCGAGATCGGCCGCCGTGATGAATTCGTCTTCGACAATTAAAATTCGAGGAGTCTCTTGAGTCATGCTGACTGCGAATCTACACGAATGCCCCCGTGATTCAATTACGGACGCGTCTCGGCCGAGCGAACCGCCTGGAAAGCGCTCCAGCTCTGGCTCAGGGCGTAAAAAGCGAGAACTCCTGTCCAGATCGACATCGTCCAGAGCGCGTAGCCCACAAGACACGCTCCGCCGAAAAGCCCGACAATGGACGCCACTTTCAGGCTTTTCAAAGGCCCGATGAAAAACCACAAAACTGATCGGAGGATCTGTCCGCCATCCAACGGAAAAATCGGCAACATGTTAAACACAAGCAATACGATGTTTATAAAAGTGAGAGTCCGCAGAAAACGCCATGCGTCTGGATGCATTTCCAGCAGTCCCATGGAGAAAAGCACGCTGCCGAGGATCCATAAAACGGGGATGAGCGCGAGATTTACGAGCGGTCCCGCTGCAATGGTCCACAGTTGGGCACCGGGACGTTGCGGCGCGGAAACGTAAGCGACGCCACCCAGCGGCCAGAGCAGGATGCGGTTTGCGCTGCCGCCAGTCTGGCGACAGGCAAAGGCATGTCCAAACTCATGGAGCAGGACGAGCAGAAACAGCCCGAGGTATTCGCAGACCATCCAGAGGGGCGATTGGTACACGCCTTTGCGTTGGTCCATCTGCCATGCCGCCACGAGGAACCACATCCAATGCAGCCGCACGTCGATTCCGGAGAAAGTGAAAATGCGAAATCCTTCCGCCGCCCGCGACAATGGATTGGAAGTTGGTTCTGGATCCCTAAAACTCATGCGCGCAGAGAAAATCAGTTGCCGTCCGCGAAGTCGAGGATCGCGCGGAGGTTATTTCAAAAAGAAGCCTTGCGCCGAACCGCATTGCCGCAATCCCCGGTCCTCAAGTCCCGCTGCGACAGCACCATCCGCGACCTCGGCGCAGCACCAACCACCGAACCCGTCCCTATCCCGAGGACATGGACGTGGACGCCGGACGCATTCTTGAAGGCCGTGGCGCGCTGGGAGATGTCGGAATGGAGATATACGATCTCGTCTGTGCGGTTGCGGCAGGTAGTCCCACCGCCTCGGAATCGCTTGGGTATCAGGAATTTGTTCTCAGCTACAAAACCTTCTATCATCTTTGACCATGGCCCATCTCAACGGCCTATTTGCTCCAAACACCGTCCCTTACTAGTTCCGGTGATGTCACTCGTTTCCTCGCGCAATCATCAGCTACAAGCTTTCACGCCTCCGGCATGGTTCCGAAACCACGCCACTTTTGTCTGGCGGTGCCGCCCCCCACTTTTCCGAATTCGTGATTGAATGACCAGTCTCCACGCTTAGCCTGCGAGCCGCATCACAGCTTATCTTATCCCATGAATATTCCCGGCCTTCGCAGTCCTCACGTCAAAACTGGCGGCATCGTTTATATTGCGCGCATGCTGGATAAAATCCGGCTCCACGCGGTGGACCAGTTGCCCAAGGATTACGTCCCCAACCTCGGCGGCGGGTTCGACGGGCGCTGCATGACATTTTTGTGGATCGATTATCCGGCGCTCATGGAGCGGGTAAAACAGGGCGGCAAGGACGACGAGATCCTTGACTGGATCTTCTCTCAAGGCCGCAAGCCGTCCGAAGAGGAAATCGAGGTGTGGAACGATTTCATGCGCAAACGCGGCTGGAACGACGAAATGTCCGAGCGCCTCGCGACGCGCAAAATCGAGAGCGGCATTGAGGCGCGCGATGATATCCAGACGTTCTTCGACTACATCGACATCGACGAAGGTCGCGACCCGCGCGCCCGCACTTCGGCGTAATTTCTCCGCCCATGCGTTTTGCCCAGCCGTCGTGGTTGCTTGTGCTGCTGGTGCTCGCGTTCATCGGCTGGCAACTCCCTCGCCTCCGTCTGCACGAACCGCTGCGCGCGCTGATCCTCGTTCTTCTGGCGCTCGTGCTCGCCGATCCGCAAATCCAGGCCATCGGTCGCGGCATTGATCTGTGGGTGCTCGTTGATAAATCGGCCTCGCTCGCCGATGAACTGGAACCGCGACTGCCCGAGATGAAGGCACTCATCGAACGCAGCAAAGGAGCGGACGACCGCTTGCACTTCGTCGAGTTTGCGGAGGTTGCGAAGCTGGCGGGCGAAGGTGACGAAATTGCGCAGCCGCTGCGTCAGCAAACCAACACCGGACTGGCCGTGGAACTCGCGCTGGGCCGGATGGAAAAAAATCGCGCAGCGCGCGTTCTGGTTTTGTCCGACGGCCAGAGCACCGAACCGCTCGACGATCTCGCGGAACGTCTCAAGGCGCAGCAGGTGCCTCTGGATTACCGACTGATCGAGCCTGCTGCGGAGGTTGATTTTCAAATCGCTGCACTCCGCCTCCCGCAGCGCGTGCAGGGGGGCGAACCGTTTGTGATAGAGGTCGAGATCGCCGGAAAGCCCGACGGCACCGTTCCCTGCGACATCCTGCGGAACGATCAGCGCATCGGCGGCGCGGACATCAGCATTGTCAAAGGCCGTGGCACGGCGCGTTTCACCGAACGCCTCCCCAAAGGCGGAGCGTATCGTTATACAGCACGCGTGCGCGGCGAAAACGACGGACGCCCCGGCAACGATTACGCCGAGCATTGGATCGAAGTACAAGGCGGGCCGCGCGTGTTGCTCGTGACGGCTTACGAAGATGATCCGCTGGCCAAGGTGCTGGAGACGCAAGGCTTCGTGGTGGACGTGGAGCGGGACCTTGGAAAACTCCATCCCGGTCGGCTTACCGGTGCGCGCGCCGTCATTTTGAACAATGTTCCGGCGTTCGGAATGAACTCGGAATTTCTCGGAGCGCTAGATTTTTTTGTCCGCTCGCAGGGTGGCGGATTGCTGATGGCAGGGGGACGGCAGAGCTTCGCAGCGGGTGGGTATTTTGAATCCGCCATCGATGAACTGCTTCCCGTTTCTATGGAACTCCGCAATGAACACCGCAAGCTCGCCACGGCGATGGCGGTGGTGATGGATCGCTCCGGCAGCATGGGCGCGCAGGTGACCAGCGGCGGAAAACCCATGATGAAAATGGATCTCGCGAACGAGGGCGCAGCGCGGTGCGTGAGCTTGCTGGGATCGATGGACGCCGTCGCGCTCTACGCCGTGGATACGCAGGCGCACGAAGTCGCGCCGCTCACGATGGTTAGTGGAAATCAGCCGCGCCTTGAAGAACTCGCACGCACGATCACCGTCGGCGGCGGCGGCATTTGCGTCCCCACCGGACTGCGGGCCGCGTGGGCGGCATTGAAAACCGCAACGGCCGGGACGCGGCACATCGTGGTTTTTGCCGACGCCAACGACGCCACGCAGGAACTTGGCGATTACCAAACGCTCATCGCGGACATGGTGAAGGACGGCATAACGATCAGCGTCATCGGCCTCGGCAACGACACGGATTCGGGCGGTGCGTTTTTGAAAGAGGTCGCGGAAATCGGCAAGGGCCGGATTTTCTTCAGCGCGAATCCTGACGATCTGCCCGCGATGTTTGCACAGGAAACCGTCGCCGTGGCGCGCTCGGCCTTCATCAAAGAGCCCGTGGCCGTAAAGTCCGCCGCGGCATGGATGGAAATCGCCCCCAAACCGCTCCAGTGGCCTGATGCCGTGGACGGATACAACCTCAGCTATCTCCGTCCCAAAGCCTCACTCGCGGCGTTATCCGGCGATAGCTACGAGGCGCCGCTCGTGGCGTTCTGGCAGCGCGGACTGGGCCGGACGGCGGCAGTTTCGTTTGCGCTCGGTGGCAATGATTCGCAGCGCGTGCGGGCGTGGGCAAACTACGGCGATTTTCTCCAGACCCTCGGACGCTGGCTTTGCGGCAATGAACTTCCGCCAGGAATCGGCCTCACAAGCCAGCTTGCGGGCACTGAACTGCGCGTAGATCTACGCTACAACAATGTGTGGGAGGAAAAACTCGCGCTCTCCATGCCCAAGCTTCTTCTCGCTTCGGGGGCCACGAAGGAGAGCCAGGAAATCCCGTGGCAACGGCTGGAACCCGGCCTTTTCCGCGCAGTGAAACGCCTTGATCCCGGCCAATGGGTGCGCGGTGCGGTGCAAATCGGCGAGTACGCGGTGCCGTTCGGTCCGGTCGTTGCGGGATCGAATGTCGAATGGGCCGACGATCCGCGCCGAGTCCAGACCCTGCGCAACGTTTCGCTGGCAAGCGGCGGCACGGAACGCCTTGATCTTTCCAAAGCCTGGGAAAGCACGGGGCGCACCGAATGGAATTCCCTGCGCGTCCCGCTCATGCTGCTTGTGCTGCTTTGCGTTGTCGCCGATGCCGCATTGACCCGCCTCGGTATTGCGTTGTGGAAGATAGCGAGGTAGGGCCTCGCCAGTAGCGTGGACGCGTGCATTGGGAGAAAAGGCAGCTCTGATCCCGCACCCCTCTGGAGCACCCCGCATTTTTTGCACTTTGGGCTTATGCCTTTCGCCAAAGTCGGCTTATATCGCGCCCTCCATGTCCGAACTTGCTCCATCAGCCCTCCTCAGCGCATCCGGTCTCGTCGTGCGCTACAGCACGCAGACCGTCCTCGATAACGCCTCCATCACCATCCTCGAAGGCGAACGCCTCGGGCTCGTAGGACGCAATGGCTCGGGAAAATCCACCTTCCTTCGCATCAGCGCCGGAACGCTCGAGCCCGATGCCGGCGAAGTGGCGCGCCGCAGAAATCTCGTCACCGGCTACATGCCGCAGGTGTTCGATCTCGATGATTCCAAAAACGTCCACGACAACGTGCTCGACGGCGCGCGGCACGTGATGGATCTCATCGAAAAATACGAGGCCCACGGCGAGGACGCGCTGCTCGAAACCATCGAGCATTTCGACGGTTGGAACATTGAGGCACGCGCGAAATCGTTGCTCACCAATCTCCACGCACCGGACGCCGGGCGCAGCGTGAAAACCCTCTCCGGCGGCGAACGCCGTCGCGTCGCACTTTGCCGAGCCCTGCTCGCGCGGCCCGATTTTCTCATCCTCGACGAACCGACCAACCACCTCGACACCGGCTCCATCGAGTGGCTCGAGGACTTCCTCTCGCGCTACGCCGGCACCTGCCTCTTCGTGACGCACGACCGGTATTTCCTCGACCGTGTCGCCACCCGGATCGTCGAACTTTCGCGTGGCATCTTTTTCAATTACCCCGGCACGTACACCGATTACCTCATCACCCGCGCCGAACGCATGGCCGCCGAGGAATCGCAGGAAAAGAAGCGCCAGAAATTTCTCAAACGCGAGCTCGAATGGGTGCGCAGCGGCGTGCGGGCGCGCCGGACGAAATCCGTTGAACGCATGGACCGCTATTTTGAAATGGCGTCGAAGGAAGCGCCCGAAGCCGAGCTGGACGTGGACCTTGTCATCCCGCCTGCACCAAAACTCGCGAACCGCGTGATCGAACTCAAAGGCGTCGGCATCGACCTCGGCGGCCGCACACTTTTTGATAATCTCGATCTGCAACTCGCGGGCGGCACTCGCCTCGGCATCGTCGGACGCAACGGCCTCGGAAAATCCACGCTGATCCGCGTCATGCTCGGTCAGCTTCCGCCCACGCGCGGCACCGTGGAACTCGGAGCGCGCACGGAGATCAATTACGTGGACCAAAACCGCCTCGAACTCGACGACCGCAAAACCGTGTGGGAAGAGGTCGGCGGCGGCAGCGAACATGTGAAACTCGGCGAGGAAGGGATCACGCTACGGAGTTATCTGCGGCGTTTTCTTTTCACCGACGAACGCATCAACACGAAGATCGAACATCTCAGCGGCGGCGAACGCAGCCGTGTGTTGCTCGCGAAAATCCTTAAGCGCGGCGGCAACGTGATCGTTCTCGATGAACCCACAAACGATCTCGATCTTGGCACACTGCGCCTGCTCGAAGAGGCGCTCGTCGGATTTAAAGGCTGCGTGATTGTGGTGAGTCACGACCGCTATTTTCTGAATCGCGTCTGCACGCACACTCTCGCCTTCGAAGGCGACGGCGCGGTGCTGCCGTATGCGGGCAACTACGATTACTACCTGGAAAAACGCCGCGACCCCGCGCCCGCTGCCTCAGTTGCCACCGCTCCGAAACCCGCTCCTGCGCAACCTGCCAAGCCTGCGGAGAAACCCCGGAAGCTCACGTGGAAAGAAGAACGCGAACTCGAAGGCATGGAGGCAACAATCCTCACGCTCGAGGAAGAGGTTGCCAAACAGGAGGCAAATTTTGCTGCGCCCGATTTCTACATCAAACACGGCGGCGACTGGCAGGCGTTGGAAAAGAAGCTTGCCGCTGACAAAAAGGAAGTCGCCCGCCTCTACTCCCGCTGGGAGGGCCTGGAAGCCGTCCGCGCCGCGATCACCGCCTAGTCCGCATAATAAAAGCTCTGATTCGCCACCGAGCCACACAGACCACGGAGAAACACTTTCCGCCACCTCCGTTTTCCGGCTTCTTGCTCCGTGTTCTCCGTGCCTCCGTGGTGATAAATTCGTGCCTGCGCAAACAGCCGGGTTGACCCGCCGCGCCCCAGTTCATTAACTTCCCCACGCCTGTAGCACTTCCGCTCGCAGGCGCTTATTTCCACCACAACAACACCAACTCCCTATGCGCGAAGTTACTCTGTTCACCGGCCAATGGGCCGATCTCCCTCTCACCGATCTCCTCGTCAAGGCCAAGGACTTTGGCTACGACGGCGTCGAACTCGCCTGCTGGGGCGATCATTTCGATGTTTCGAAAGCGGACCAGGCTTATTGCGACGCTAAAAATGCGCTCCTCGCCGAACACGGCCTCGTTTGCCGTTCCATTTCCACGCACCTCGTCGGCCAGGCCGTGTGCGATCTCATCGACGCGCGGCATCAGCAAATCCTCCCGCCGCACATCTGGGGCGATGGCGATCCGGAAGGCGTGCGCCAACGTGCCGCCGCAGAAATCATCAAAACCGCAGAAGCCGCGAAACGCCTGGGCGTCAGCGTCGTCAACGGTTTCACGGGTTCCTCCATCTGGCATCTCTGCTACAGCTTCCCGCCCGTTCTGCCCGGTCAGATCGACGAAGGCTACGCCGACTTCGCCCGTCGCTGGACACCGATTTTTGACGCCTTCCAAAAACTCGGCGTCAAATTCGCGCTCGAAGTGCATCCGACCGAAATCGCCTTCGACATTTCCTCGGCACAACGCGCGCTGGAAGCGGTGAATCATCATCCGGCGTTCGGGTTCAACTACGATCCGTCGCACTTCGGTTATCAGGGCGTGGACTACGTCGCGTTCATCCGGAAGTTCGCGGATCGCATTTTCCACGTCCACATGAAGGACGCCGCATGGAACCTCGGCGGCGAGGCCGGGGTGTTCGGCGGACACGTGGATTTCCATCGCCCCGAACGCTACTGGGATTTCAAAAGCGTCGGACGCGGCGATATTGATTTCGAAAGAATCATCCGCGCTCTGAACGACATCGGCTACGCGGGACCGCTCAGCGTCGAATGGGAAGACGGCGGCATGGACCGCGAGCACGGCGCCGCCGAGAGCTGCGACTTCGTCAAGGCACTCGATTTTCCGCCTTCGCGCATCGTGTTCGACGCACAGTTCGCGAAGAAGTAATCGCCGAAAAAAGGCGCAAAAAGCGCAGAATATTTATACAACGTTGTCGCTGCGTGATTATCACAACGCCGCGAATGAAGAAGGGGCACCCGGTGAAAACCCAGGTGCCCCTTTTTGTGACTTTTGCGCCTCTTTGCGGCAAACCCGCGTTTCAGCTTTTCCGCGTCGCGAGCGCCTTCTTCCATGCTTTCTCGATCAGAGGACGCAGCACTTTGGCGTCCTCCCAGCTATTGGGTAGCTGCTCAAAATTGTAGCCGCCGCGCACAGGCCCCATTTCCGGCACAACAAAAACTTCGCGCCCGTCCTGTTTACCCTGCATCCACAGCTCCAGCGTCTTTTCCAAAAACGGCAACCACTGTTTCAGCTCGGTCGAAATCTTGCCACTGCCATCCGTGACCGGCACCTGGCAATGATGCCCGTTAAACGGACGAAAATGAAACTGCTCCGCGCGCTGGATGAGTTTGGCATCCACCAACAGACGATCCGCATACGGCGGCGACAGGTGTTTTACCACCGACAAATGGGAGAAGTCCCAGGTCATCGGAAGAAGTTGACCCGTCGCCTTTTTGTAGCCCGCAGCAATGGCGTAGGTTTTCTCCGGCGTCTCCGTGCAGGTATCCCGATGCACCTCCACCGCACATTTAGCGCCGCATTTTTCGCTCTCTTCGAGCAGCTTGACGCACAGTCTGATGGATTCCTCCACCGGCGTATCGTGATCCGCGAGCTGCACATTGATATGCACCGCCCCGGCATCGACGTTCTGTTTGATCAGCTTGCGAAACTGCGCGGGTTCCCCCGTGGCAAAATAACCAACGGGAATCAGCCCGATCTTGCGCGCCAAGCGACCGCGTTCGGCATCTAGCGCCGTGGTAAAGCCATCAAAACCCGCCTCGCGAACCGCCACCAATTGCCGCTCCAGCGACCATGGTTTTTTCGCTATGGGATAATCCAAGAGGGTCCAGAGATTGGCGATATGACGAATGACGGGAGGTGAACTGTTTTTCATGTGGGCTGAAAGTGAAAAGCATTGCCGTGCCATTAATCTAGCTAAAAAAAGAATATCTCCTGTGCGAACGCGTCCTCGCTATTTTTGAAAGCCGTGCTAGTTTCCGGCCATCAACGAGGCACGGCAGACCGGCTCCATCCGCTGATAACGCAGTTTTTTCAGCAAATTTTCATCGATCTTTCGGGAACAGGTGCCTGCTTCGACTCTGCATCACCCACGCTCACCGAGCAATTACCCAAGCGGCGCAACACGCGCCAACATCATGAACGAAAAGATAATACAACTCCTGGCGCACGCCGATTACGCGCCCTCCAACGTCCCGCAACTCCTTCAGCTTTTGGAACTGCCGCGCAATCAGCAGCAGGCGCTACAAAAAAACCTGCACGCCATGGAACACTCCGGGCAAGTCGTCCGGACCAAAGGCAACCGCTACATTCTCGCCGCCGAGGCCGATCTCGTCCCAGGGACCATCCAGATCACACGCGGCGGACGCGGCTTTGTGCAACCCGACCAAGAGGGCGTCATAGAAATCGCTGTTCCCGCCAGCGAAACGTTCACCGCCATGCACGGTGATCGTGTGCTCGTGCGTCGCGATGTTCCGGCTCCTGGAAAAACCGAACCGCAGAACAGCGGCACGGTCGTCAAGATTCTCGAACGCAAACGCGTGCGCTTTGTCGGCACACTGCGCTCGAACAAACAGTTTCTTTACGTAGTGCCGGATGATCCGCGCATGACCCACGATCTCATAGTTCCCCAACCCAAAGACGTGGGCCGCACCGCCAACGAAGGCGACAAGGTGGTTGTAGAATTGACGGAATGGGAATCGCGTCACACCGGACCTCTCGGCGAAATCGTCGAAGTCCTCGGGCCACCCGGCGAGGAAGGCGTGGACATGCTTTCTGTGCTCCGCCAATACGATCTGCCTTTGAGTTTCCCAAAGACCGTCCTGCGCGAAGCGGAAAGCATCGTGCGCAACCGGTCACTGACCGATGCGGCCCCCGAAGATATGCAGGGCCGCGTCGATTGCCGTGCGCACCGGGTCATCACCATCGATCCCGACGACGCCAAGGATTTTGACGATGCCATTGCGCTGGAACCTTTGCCCGGAGATCGCTGGAACCTCTGGGTCCACATCGCCGACGTGTCGCACTACGTCACGCCCGGCAGCGCGCTGGACGTTGAGGCCCGCAAACGCGGCAATTCCACCTACCTCGTGGATCGTGTGATCCCGATGCTGCCCGAGGCGCTGAGCAACGAGCTTTGCTCCCTGAAACCCCAGGTGGATCGCCTCACGAAATGTGTGGAGTTTGTCCTCGGCAAACACGGCGAGGTTATTTCCTCCAAATTCTATTCCGCAGTGATCCGCTCGAAACACCGGTTCACTTACAAGGAAGTGTTCGCTTGCCTGCAAACCGCACCGACAAACGACATCGAAACCATGGTCCATCAGGCCAACACGCTCGCGCAGGCTGTCCGGCGCAATCGTTTCAAAGCCGGTTCGCTCGACCTCGATTTCCCGGAATCCAAAATCCGGCTCGATGATCACGGCGCAGTCCGCGTTATCGAGCGCATCGAAAACGATGAGTCTCACCAGCTCATTGAAGAATTCATGCTGCTCGCCAACGAAGCGGTTGCAACGCGTCTGATGATGCTTGAAAAACCAGCGATTTATCGCATTCACGAAGCGCCCAAGACGGACCGGCTTTTCGAGTACCGGGACCTGGTGATGAGTCACAAGATCCCATGCGGCAAACTCACGATGCGCGCCGAAGTGCAAAAACTGCTCACCCTGCTCGGCACCATTCCGATCGGTCCCGCGTTAAAAGTCGGATTCCTCAAATCCCTTATGCGCGCCCGTTACGCCAACGAACCGCTCGGCCACTACGGCCTCTCAAAACCTAAGTACACGCACTTCACGTCGCCGATCCGGCGCTACGCCGATCTTATCGTGCATCGCGTGATGTTTGACGGTGCGAAGCTCACCAAAAGCCATCTCCACGAAGTCGCGCAACACATCACGATCACCGAACGCAATTCGTCGGACGCCGAACGCGACAGCCGCGAGGTGAAACTTTTCGCCTACCTCAAGGCGCAGATCAAATCCCGCAAGCCGCAGATTTACAACGCGATGGTCACCGACGTGCGCAACTTCGTGTTTTTCGTCGATGTCACGGATCTTGGCATGAGCGGCGGCGTGCCGCTCTCGTCCATCAAGGACGACTTTTTCACCTTCGATCCCAAACGCCGCGAATTGCTCGGACGCCGTTCCCGCCGGGTCATCAAGCTCGGCGACCTGGTGCAGGTGCAGGTCTGCAAAGTCGATGAGGTCAAAAAACAGGTCGATTTCCAACTCGTGCCTTCGAACCACACATCCGAACATTCATCTGGAAATCAGCCCCCGCACCTGGGTGAACCAGGCAAAGAACGCCGACCCGACAAAGATCGCGGACGCGGACAACGCGGACGCCGCCCGGAACAAAAATCCGACAAACGCCGGGGCCGGAAGTAGAAACAGAAACTCAATTATCCCGCAAAGCC
>Ga0105048_10006880_pt1 | contig 18321 bp, 15 predicted proteins | sample MAT05_FD_78382 | JGI IMG/M metagenome (GOLD analysis project Ga0105048, IMG submission 78382) | Freshwater microbial communities from Lake Fryxell liftoff mats and glacier meltwater in Antarctica - MAT-05 | ecosystem: Environmental > Aquatic > Freshwater > Ice > Liftoff microbial mat | place... | reverse complement strand
TGAACTATATTATAACGACCTGTCAGCCACTCGAAAAAAGAAAGTGCGGGATTTCGATGCATCCCATCAGTGCGAGAAATTATTCTATCCCTTCACAGACCTTATGCAAAATTGCGACTGATCAATACCCTGACTGCAAAATTAAAATTTGAAATTTCTTCTTTGCTCCAAACAAAAAAATTTCGATGAGAATAAAATGGTGATAACAAAGATTTAATACCTTACCAATATCTGTATTAGATCAATTCAGTTTCACTAAATTGTACTACTCGAATGTAGTTACGTCATTACCAAGGCAATTTATTAATGAGTCCTTTGGACTATCTAATCCAATTGTGATCACTAACTGCTTCAATGATTTTGATAATCTTACAATGGTCAATGCCTTTATAACAAAATACTAGTCTGGTATTTGATTATCTATTCTATATAATCTGTAATAATAAATGCTTTTGGTTTAATTGTATTAGATCGGTATAAAAGCAACTACAAAAGCATGAAAAACATAAGTTATCAAGAGCTTGAGCCTGAATCTTAACTCAGATCGCTCCCACTTCATGCCATAAGGAAAAGGATTAGTATTTCGACTAATCCTTTTGCAATAGGAAAGAATGTAAAATTATTATTTTTGATTTGGAACTTCTACCTTGTCATAGGCGGAGCATGATGCTTGATGTGTGGAACAAGATTGCATTGCAGCTCCCAGTGTTAGTAGTCCTAGAAATACAATGATTAGTCTTTGGAGCACTGCGTGCTTCCATTCGTTAATTGATGGCATAATGTTAGGTTTTAGTTTGATAATTTGTCTAAGTTGCTTCTTGTAACGAGACCTTTATCAAACAGGTTACACATTTTCTAAAATTTTTTTGGATCGTTACAATACAACGACAAAATTCCGAAAATATTATATCACCCTCATTCATAGACGAATATGCTCATCAAATTATAGAAATCAAATTACTAAAGTTTCAGCTTTTTCAGCATTCCATCAGTTAAGTCGTTGCTGTAAACACCATAGGCATTAACTAAAATACCTTTGATATCATCTTTTGTCGAGGAAATAGCATACAAAATAGCTTGTTCATCAGGATCACTGTCTACATCTATTCTTATAACCTTGTCAATTTTAAATTGGTGGTGCATCATCGCAAATCGACCATTTTCACATTCAATACGATCCTGTTGGAGATTGAAGTCTTCTTTGTAACCTTCGTTGCGCATTGCCTGGATGGCCTCTAGCAGAGATTCGTAATTTTCCATAGTTTATACTTTAATTGATAATTGATAAAGATTAGTTTGTACTTGGTATACAACATAGAGCATATACCTTTGGCTGCCTGAAAACAATTTCAAAGAAAGGAAGCTCATTAGAAAATTCACCCTACTTTAATTCAATTTTTAGTCAGCAAATCCACTTCTTCAAAATCCAATCTTTTAAATAAATTAATTCTTCATTTTATACTCTCTTAAAGACTTTTGAATTGTGTTTTCAGATTTATTATTTTGATTTTGTTTGAACAACTCTACTCTTGATGGACTGACTTTCGCCGGCCAATTATTGTTATTGATATCAACATCTGAAGTTTCGAGATAAGGATCCAGCAAAATGGATTTTAATTCTTTATCAAAAGAAAACACCTTATTCACAACAGCATCACTCATTTTCCAAATTTCTACCGGAATTCTCACTTCTCTTTTCTCTCCATCTATAAACTCCATTTCGAATATTAACGGCATTACAAGTCCTCCAACATTTTTAATGGAAACTTCATACAAAAATTTATTTGAGGCCAAAAAACTCTTCTCTTCTTTACTTAATTTATTTTGGTAGTTTTCATAATCTTTTTTATCTAGCAAAGTCACTTGGAATGGATCGTACGTTGTGTAAAAATCTCGCATGTCCGGATCATCATCAACTACCGTTTTCAATCCAATTTCCTTATCTCGTTTCAGCGAAATATCGGCAGGCTGATTTATCTTATCATTTTTGTCGGCAAGCTTCTCAACTTCCGGATTATTTGTGTTCAATCGAAATAATTTTACCTCATTGACAGCTAGATCACAATGATCTACTCCATAAAACCATCCTCGCCAAAACCAATCGAGATCTACTGCACTTGCATCTTCCATTGTCCTAAAAAAATCGTCAGGAGTTGGATGTTTAAATGCCCATCTTCTACAATATTCTTTGAAGGCATAATCAAAGAGTTCTCTGCCCATAATAGTCTCACGCAAAATATTTAAACCTGTTGCAGGTTTGCCGTAGGCATTGTTTCCAAATTGATAGATACTTTCACTGTTAGTCATGATCGGTGACATCTTTGATTTGTCACTTTTCATGTAATCCACTATAAATCTTGCAGGCCCTCTTCTCGTAGGATAATTTCTGTCATACTCTTTCTCAGCAAGATATTGTACGAAGGTGTTTAGACCTTCGTCCATCCAGGTCCATTGTCTTTCATCGCTGTTAATGATCATCAGAAAAAAATTGTCACCCACTTCATGAATGATAACTGAAATCATTCCATTTCGTGTTCCTTCATCATAGGTACCGTCAGGTTCGGGCCTACCTCCATTAAATGCAATCATTGGATATTCCATTCCAATCGATTTTGCATGCACAGATATTGCAACCGGGTAAGGGTAATCGACTGTGTATTTACTGTAAATTCTCAATGTATGCGCTACAACACGAGTACTAAATTGTCCCCAAAGTGGATTCCCTTCCTTTGGATAAAACGACATCGCCATTGTTTTTTTATTTCCAATCGTTACTGATTGTGCGTCCCAAATAAATTTTCGTGAAGTTGCAAAAGCAAAATCGCGCACATTTTCGGCCTTAAAAATCCAAGTCTTTTCCTTTTTTGACTTTCTGGTTTCTCTATCCCTAGCTTCCTCTTCATTTACTATTACTATTGGTTCATCGCTGTTCTTGGAAAACTCAAATCGTTTTAACTGTTCAGTGGTCAATACTTCTTTAGGATTTTGAAGTGTACCTGTTGAAGCAACAATGTGGTCATCAGGAACAGTTATTGAAACTGTGTAATTACCGAAGTTCAGCGTGAATTCGCCTGCACCAAGAAATTGTTTATTCTGCCATCCTTGATTGTCGCTGTATACAACCATTCTCGGAAAGTATTGTGCAATTGTGTAGAGATAATTGTCATCTTTTTCGAAATACTCGAAACCGCTTCTGCCGCCAACGCGCATGCGGTCATTGATGTTGTAATACCATTTTATTTTTAATGTATAGACACCTTTAGACTTTAAAACTTGATCCAAATCGATACGCATCATTGTTTTATTAACCTCGTAATTGAGATTTTTTCCACTTCCATCTGTAACGTATTCAAGTTTAAATCCGCCGTCATACCAAGGATCGAGATCAATCAGATCATTCAACTGAACATTTGATCCCATTTTCATCTGTTCAATTTTGGGAGAATCTGAGTTCTTATCGAAAATATTTTGATCAAGCTGAAGCCATATATATCGTAACTCGTCTGGAGAATTGTTTGTGTAAGCAATAACTTCTTCACCATAAAGGATTTGTTTTTCGTCATCAATCCTGATCTTCATATTATAATCCGCTCGTTGTTGCCAATAAGCATTACCCGGTGCACCGCTAGCAGTTCGTTGATCATTTGGGGTGGCTAGCTCAGGTCCAAGTTGCTTGAATTTGTCCTCGCGAATTCCTGAATTCGATTGAGACTGAACTCCAATCGGTATAAAAATTAAAAACCAAAAAAGAAATTTCATAAAAGTGTTGAGTAAACTATATGAACCAAAAGTAACAAGCTATAGCCTATGTTTTCCTACCACATATAAAACTTTGAGATAATAACCCAAAATAGCCTTCCAAAAGATGTGGTAAAAAGTAATGGCGACAACCTGATATCAGCGGAAAAACATTTAAAATCGGCATGAAAGCACTGATATGGAACCGTGCCATTTATGGTTTAATTCTACTATCTTTGCAGACCTAATTAACGGTGCTATGTCCTATAATCCATTTGAACAATCCGAACACGCTGTCGAGGAATTAACTTCTGAAGAAAGCCAGTTGATAATCTACAACGATGAAGTCAACACTTTTGAGCATGTAATCAATTCTTTGATCGACGTCTGTAAACATGAGATTTTACAGGCGGAACAATGTACAATTATCATTCATTATAAAGGCAAATGTGCGGTAAAATCAGGCACTTTTGACACCCTTGAGCCTATGTGTGTCGCACTTCATGATAGAGGCCTTTCTGCCGAAATTGAGTAGTGAAAACCAAGACTGAATATTCTTTTACTTACTAAACTCGTATTTTATTTTATGAAAAAAATTTATGGAGTCTCTCTTATACTCCTCACAATAGCACTTGCCATTGCTTGTGCAAAAGTCCCAATAACGGGCAGAAAACAACTTAACCTAGTTCCGGAAAATCAATTGATTGGAATGAGCCTTCAAGCTTATCAGCAATTTCTTGATACCAACAAAGTTCTCGATGCAAACGATCAGCGTGTCAAAATGGTCAGAAGAATTGGTGTTAACATAAAAGGTGCTGTTGAGAATTACTTGACTCAAGAAAAACAAACCAAACGAATTGAGGGGTTTGCTTGGGAGTTTAATGTAGTAGATCAAGATGTAGTTAATGCATGGTGCATGCCCGGAGGTAAAGTTGTTGTGTATACGGGAATTCTTCCGGTTACTCAAGACGAACAAAGTTTGGCTGTAGTAATGGGACACGAAATTGCTCATGCGATTGCTCGTCATGGAAATGAGAGAATGAGTCAGGGTCTAGCCTTACAACTTGGTGGAGTTGTCATTAGTGTTGCTATGTCTGAGAAACCGGCATTAACCCAAAACATTTTTCTTCAATCCTATGGAATAGGCTCTCAACTTGGAATTCTTGCATACAGCAGAAATCACGAAACAGAAGCAGACAAACTCGGACTAATTTTTATGGCCATGGCCGGATATAATCCTGAAAGTGCAATTGGATTTTGGGAACGCATGTCAGCAGCCGGAGGTGGCCAAGCTCCACCTGAGCTCCTCAGCACTCATCCGAGCGACGAAACCAGAATTTCCACACTCAAAGATTTTATGCCTCAGGCATTGAAGTATTATAAGCCCTAAACTAATTGATACCGTTTACACAATCAGATTGTTAAATGCTGTAAGATAATAAGACAAAGACAGAAAAAAATCCTGTGTTAAACAACTCTCGACCGAAGCATCGGAGTTACTCTGCACAAATCTTGGATGAAAATTCGGGGTTTGTCTTTTTAACGGAATGTTGAAAAATCGTTTGATTACTGTTTGGAATAATCTGTAATTAGGCTGTCGGAAGCATCTAAATTCGCACAGAATAATTTGTGTTCTCTACCTTTAACATTCAAAATTCAATGCAAGACAGGCTCAAAATGATTGAAACAATGCTAGAAACTAATCCAAAGGATAGCTTTCTACACTACGCAGCCGCTCTAGAACACAAGAGCAATGGCGACTTTTCTTCCGCTATAAAAATTCTAAAGAGCATTATAAAAAATGATCCCGAATATTTGGCTAGTTACTATCAACTTGGCAAATTGCTGGAGGACAGATCCAAAATGGAAGAAGCCATCGATGTTTATAAAGCAGGAAGATCCGTTGCTAAAAAACAGAATGACATGAAAACTCTCGGCGAATTGTCCGAAGCTCTTATGTTGTTGGATGTTTACGAAGATTAATTCTTCTTTCAACACTTTTTCATTTTTACTTCCTCATTTCGGTTTGCTTCTTGAAGCAGGATGAAATTCCTATAGCATTTTACTGTAGCTCTATTAGTTGGGGAGGGCTTGAGATGAACACCCTTCGTTATGCCCAATGGATGGCAGAAAGAGGCTGGAATGTCAAATTGTATTGTGTTCAGGATTCTCCCTTGCACAAACAAGCATTGTCATCTATAATTACAATTCGTATTGTAAATCGAAATAGAAAATATCTTGATTTTACAAATGCTCAACGTATAAAAAAAATCTTTTACAAAGATGGAATAAAGTTATGTTGGTTCAGAGATACAAGAGATTCTGAATTGCTCGGTATTGCAAAATTTCTTAGTGGTGGTAGTTTCAAATTGCTCTACCAACAGGCAATGCAACTCGGCGTAAGTAAAAAGGATTTATTTCATCATCTCAGATTTAAACAAGTTGATAGATGGATTTCGACGTTACACTTTTTGGCTGATCAGGTAAAGACATTTACTACGGTCGATCCAAAAAAAATTCACGTAGTTCCGTTAGGTGTTGATGATAAAAATTTTGGCACCACTAATCATAACAAACAAGAATCACTTGCATTTTTCGATTTGGCTTTGGGCGTGCAATATGCAGGTGTCATAGGTAGAATCGATTTTTTGAAAGGACAACACGTTGCGATTGAAGCACTTTCAAAAATTCATCAAAGAGGAATAAAACTTCATTTATTGATAGTTGGAGAATCGACTTTGAATGAGAACAATGATTACGAAAAATCACTTCACAGCATGGTTTTCGATTTAGGGTTGAAAGAATATGTTCACTTCAAACCTTTCACAAACACAGTAACACACTTTTATAATGCAATCGATTTTTTTTGGTTGTGCAGCAAAGGTGAAACTTTTGGAACTGTCACTATCGAAGCAATGGCATCATCGAAACCAATTATTGGAACTGATAGCAGCGGCACTCCAGAAATATTAGATTTTGGAAAGGCCGGATTGCTTTATCCACCAATGGACTCAAAAGTTCTTGCAGAAAAAACAATTATTCTTGTAAACGACAAAAGAAAAACGGAAAATTTAATGGCAACTGCTCGACAAAGATTTGTTGAGAATTATTCCAAAGAAAGAAGTTTGATAAAATTGGAGAAGATCATAATCCAACTTTTTGAAAATAAGATTGAAATGTAAAGAGTTAATATGTGCCTTAACCTTCGTATCTATGACAAATTAAACAAAGTGAGTTTAATAAAATCAGCCCAACCTCTTCTTGAGTGCTTTGGGTGCATTTTCTCTTTTTGCTCTGTGGTAAAAAAAAGTAAAACTATTTAATCATTACATATTGTTCCAAATTGTGCTATAAACAATATCAAATCTCCTACATCAATTAGTCCATCTACATCAAGATCAGCAGGGCAAGTGCAATCCACGCTAAACTGACAACTGCCATCATCAACAGCAGCGTCAGAATTAAAATTAATCGCATTTAGATAGGTACATCCGCCAATTCCACTTACAACAAGCCAGTCGAACGAATTAGTTTGGCGCGTGCATGATCCGTTAAAAACACGCGCGTAATAAGATCCCGATTGAGTTGGAATAAATGATTGAGAATTTGCTCCGTTAATGAGTTCATTATTTCTGTACCACCAATATTGATTGCCGGGTTCACTCACGAGACCTCCAATTCCATTGGATGCAATTTCAGGATAGAATGGACAAGTGTCCTGCAGTTTAAAAATCGAGCCCGTGTTCTTTACAACATATATTTCACCATTTAAATCTTCTCCGAACATAACGATACCGGCCCCCGATTCAAATAGTGAACTTTCATTGTATCCCCCATTTCCATTTGGGGTCAAAGCAATTACACTTCCATCACAATAATCTGCGAAAAAATAAATTCCATCAAGTGATGGATAATTCTGTCCTCTATAAACAGTTCCTCCGGTAATAGAACAAAATCCATCTGAGCCATGATTGTATACTTTCACTGGAAAATCGTAAAAACTACTTGGTTGGCATCCTGAGAGCGAAAAACTACTTGTACCCTCATAACATTTCCATCCCCAATTATTTCCTCCAATTGAAGATGCCGGCTCCAAGTTTATTTCTTCCAATACATTCTGTCCAACATCGCCAATCCACATATCGCCAGTAACAGCATCAAAACTAAATTTCCAAGGATTTCTTAATCCCAAAGACCATATTTCTGGTAGAGTATCAGTTTGACCGAAAAAAGGATTTGATGGTGGGATGGAATATGGACTTCCTCCATCAATATCGATTCGCAACATCTTACCAAGCAATGCCATTGGATTCTGAGAACGATTTTCAGGGTCACCACTGGCACCTCCATCACCCATGCCTATATAAAGAAAGCCGTCTGGGCCAAAAGCCAGATGTCCACCATTGTGATTTGAATAGGGTTGCGGAATGGTAAGAAGTATTGTTGCCGAAGCAGCATTCGCAATATTTGGATCAGCGGAAACTTGATACCGAACGATGACCGTACTTCCACCTGTATTCGTATAGTTAAGATAAAAATATCCGTTTGTAGAATAATTTGGATGAAAAGCCATCCCTAATAATCCTCGCTCACCGCCAGTGCTTACAAGCCCCGTCAAATCGAGGAACTTTCCAATATATGTTCCCGCTGTATTGATTATTTCAATATCACCTTGCGATTGCTCAAGAACAAATAGTCGGGTATCTCCACAATTATAAATTCCAACTGGCGAAGCAAGTCCTGTATAAAATGAAACTAACTCTATATCAGGTGGCGAAAGTGCTTGAGAATATGAATTGAAAGTTACAGAACTTAAAATTATGGCTAACACAAAGGCAGGTTTGTTCATGGGGATTAATTGTTTGGTCAAAAATAAGTTACAACTTTCAAACAAAGCCAATGTCTCTAAAAACATATTGAATCAGAGAAGTCTGAAACGAGGATATCCCACGCCTTGGGAAGATGATAATGCATTTTGCATAGACTGTACTAGTTTTGAAGGCAGAATGAAGTTCACTATTTTATTGCCATTACTTATTTGTGCCGGACTGTTGGCAAAAGCACAGAATATTGATATAGTTAAATCCAATATTATAATTGGATTGCATTTACAGGGTGGATTTATTGCGCCACATCGCGATGAGATGAAACATCTCGTTCAAGGTCATTCTGTTGGAGGAAGTCTGAGTCTTTTGAAAAAATGTGATGGTAAAAAATACTGGCAGCACATCTATAATTTTCCCGAAAATGGACTAGACTTTTGGTTTAACTCAACTGGTAACTCACGACAACTAGGCAATCAGGTTGATTTAAAATACCTACTGAATCTGCCATTGAACCAAAATAAAAACCCTGATGGACAAAATCTAGTTAGGAATGAAAGTGGATTTAAACATTGGCTCGGATTAGGAATTGGATTGGGATACAGTACAAAAATTTGGGATTTACGAGAAAATCATCAGGCTGCTGTTCTAGGTTCACATATCAATGCAAGCCTAACCATCCAGTATTCAGCATCTATCATTCGCACCAAATCTTTTGATTTACGCTCAGGATTAAGAGTAACACACTTTTCGAATGGTGCAAGTCAGATTCCGAATTTGGGAACTAATAATCTCGGATTATTTATAGGATTATACGTTAGAAAAAATTCCGGACAAGCGCCCTTCAAATACGATTTCATACCGACAATAGAAAAATGGCGCAACACCATTTCTTTAGCAACAGGATATAAAGAAGTACAACCTCCTATGAGCAAAAAATACGCAACATTTTCAATGACATTTTTGAAAGAACGAAGAATAACCTTCAAAAGTTCAGTTGGCGCTGGAATCGATCTTTTTTACAATTCCTCGCTCATAAAATTGATGGAACGCGAAATCACATTACCAAAAAAATCAACGGCCCTACAGGCCGGATTATTGTTGAGTTATACTATGCACTTCGATCGTTTCGAACTTAAAATGCAAAACGGATTTTATGTATTAGATCAATGGAAAAATGATGGATTCATTTATCACAGATTTGGACTTCGATACCGATGTACCAAGCATCTATTTGCTCAACTCACATTAAAAACGCATTTTGCAAAAGCCGACTTTACAGAAGCCGGAATTGGATATGCATTTTGATAAATTAGCAAATCATTACATGGCAAAAACAACAACAAATTCAATGTATCGCCGATCAGTAATTATATTGATTGCAGCCTTGATTTGGTCGTGCAATCGTGAAGTGGCACCAGATTGTTTGCAGTCAGCGGGCAAGGAAGTAAAAATCAGAAGAGACATTGGTGATTTCAGCAGTGTAGAATTAAGAGATTATTTACAAATAGAACTATGCGACTCATCGGAAAAATTTATTGAAATAACAGGACCGCAAAACATATTGCCCGACATCATAACCACTCTTGAAAACGGTGTTCTTAAAATTTCGAATTCCAATACTTGCAATTTTGTAAGATCCTATAAAAAGAAAATTACATTAAGGATTTATGCACCCGAATTTCCTGACATACAAAATTATAGTACCGGGGATATTACTTCTGTAAATGAACTTAATTGTTCATTTCTAAAAATTGAAAATAGAAATGCATCAGGCACAATTCGACTCAACGTGAATGTTGACTCCATTGCCATTGCGACCCATACCGGAGTGGCCGACACATTTATTTCCGGACAAAGCGGCAAAACATTTTTGTTTAATCAGGGAGTTGGAATTATTGATTCACGCAATCTAATTTCGGGAGGAGCTTTTGTAAATAATTCCTCCATCAATGACGTATTCGTAAATACCAACGGATATATGTACGCATATATAAAATTCTCAGGAAATATATTCTACAGAGGAACACCAGAAAATATAGATGAGGAAATTTTAGGAACCGGAAAAGTTGTAGGGATTTGAATGCGTATGTGCAAATTTGCAAATGGTGATATGCATTCATACATTTTAGAACTTTATAAGAACAGTTTCTTCTTGGTCTCTGTTCTGACGTAGTTCGTAATTCGCATGCACAACTCCTCATTGGTCGTTTCTCATTTAACATTCCTTATTCATCCTTCCTGTTACAAAAAAGCTTCTCTTACATCGTTCGGACAACGCATTGGTTTGCCTGTTGTTTTATCTACAAATACAAGTTCAGTCCAAGCCTTGTTGAGCACTTCTTTGCCCCTTTTAGTGATGTATTCGAAACGAATACGGGCCGATTCAGGGATAAATGGAATTATAGTTTCTATTTCAATTTCATCATCATAATATGCCGGTTTCAAATAACGTATGTTGTATTCAACAACTGGCAGCAGAACACCTTCATCTTCGAGCAACTTGTATGTGATGCCCAGTGAGCGTAATGCTTCAACACGAGCTACCTCGAAATATGTGGAATAATTACCATAATAAACATATCCCATTCTATCGGTTTCGGAATAGCGAACCCGCAATTTTATTTGACTTGTAAACATGACTGAAATGTCGAAAAAGAATATCACAACAATTAGTGATTAGAAAAATTAAATGAACAATTTTGAAGTTAAGAACATAGAAATGGGTAAATTCAACAAAGCCCATAAACCATACATGTGAGTAATAAAGTACTGAACTGTAAAACCTTAAGAACTATTGGTTCAATCAAACTTGTGTGTACTGCTAAAAAGATCATTCCCACAAGCGTTTAAATATTTTTTTTTAGCTGTCAAAAAAATGATTAAGTCAATAGACTTTATCTTTTTTTTTTCACTTTTTTATACATTCTTTTGCTGCGTGTCACAAGCCTTAGCTAACTTGCAGCTTTTGCCCACCACCCCAAAGAATTTTATACTAACCATAAACCTCCTCTTACAATACATGAATAAAGACCATAATTTGGTTTGGAATAACTGCCTGGAAGTTATAAAAGACAACGTAAGTCCACAGGGATATAAGACTTGGTTTGAACCGGTGAAGCCTATCAAACTTGAAGATAACGTTCTTACCATTCAAGTTCCCTCACAATTTTTTTATGAGTGGATGGAAGAACATTATGTCACACTTCTAAAAAAGATTATTCGCAAAGAACTCGGCACCGATGGAAGACTTGAGTATTCTATCATTATGGAAAACAACCATAACAATGCGAATCCATACACTATAAAAGTTCCTACAAGCAATCGCAAGGCAGTAAAAAATGCACCTGTGAGTATGCCTTTGGATCTCGGGGAATCACCTATCAAAAATCCATTTATAATTCCTGGACTTAGGAAGATGAATGTGGATTCAAATCTGAACCCGAATTACAGCTTCGAAAACTTTATTGAAGGTGATTGCAATCGTCTTGCAAGAAGTGCTGGTTTTGCTGTTGCCAACAAACCAGGTGGCACTGCATTTAATCCACTACTTATATATGGTGGTGTTGGTTTAGGTAAAACTCACCTTGCGCATGCAATTGGAATTGAGATCAAGAATAAGACTCCAGAAAAGACTGTTCTTTATGTTAGTTCTGAGAAATTCACGCATCAATTTATAGATGCTGTGCGCAATAACACTGCGAACGACTTCAGTCACTTCTATCAAATGATCGATGTTCTTATTATTGATGATGTTCAATTTTTCAGTGGCAAGGAAAAAACTCAAGATGTATTCTTTCACATCTTTAATCATTTGCACCAAACTGGCAAACAGATTATCATCAGTAGTGATAAGCCTCCTGTCGAAATGCAGGGAATGGAACAGCGTCTGTTGTCAAGATTCAAATGGGGACTGAGCGCAGATTTGCAAGCTCCCGGTCTTGAAACCAGAATTGCAATTCTGAAAAAGAAGATGTACGCCGATGGTATCGAATTGCCGGATGAGGTAGTTGAATATCTCGCATACTCTATCACCACAAACGTGCGTGAACTAGAAGGCGCATTGATATCTCTGATTGCTCAGTCATCACTAAATAAAAAAGCAATCACCTTGGATCTTGCAAAACAAATGATTGACAAGTTCGTGAAGAACACTGCAAGAGAAGTGAGCATCGATTACATCCAAAAAGTTGTTTGCGATTACTTCGATCTTCCAATCGAATTATTAAAAAGCAAAACACGTAAACGCGAAATCGTTCAAGCTCGTCAAATTGCGATGTACTTTGCCAAAAAGATGACCAAGAGCAGCCTCGCCAGCATCGGTGCACATTGCGGAGGAAAAGACCACGCAACTGTTTTACATGCGTGCCGCACAGTAAATAATCTGCAAGAAACGGATAAACATTTCCGCAAATACTTGGAAGATCTAGAGAAAAAACTTTCTATCTCTTGATCATAATTCACTGCATAGGAAACACCTTCAGCGATGCTGGGGGTGTTTTTTTTTTATTCCATTACCTAATTAAATTGGTCCAATAACAAATTTCGATTTTAGTATGGTAAATGCTGTAGGGATGGATATTATAAGTCAATGAAGTGGAGAGTAATTGGACTATTACAGATACCGATACAGTATAAAACATAGGATAAAAGTTAAAACCATCGGATAATGGTTAAAAACATTGGATAAAGATTAAACCCAGGTAATAAAGCTTAAAACCATCGGATAAAAGTTAAAACCATCGGATAATGGTTACAACCATCGGATAATGGTTGAAACCATGGCATCAAGATTAAATCCATGGGAGTAGGGAATAAAAAAACACCCGCCGAAGCGGATGTTTTTGAAATAATCTAATTGAAATAATATTTTATGCTTGGTTATGAAATCTATGATTATGATATCTTCAAATTCCAATTGTGAGTATCAGTCTCTTTGCCTCTTTTCAGGTTATCGAGATAATAACTTATTCGAGGTGCAAAATCATTTTTGAGAGTCAATTCATAATCAACTCCATCATAACTGACCGATCGTATTGGAGCTATTGTGGCCGCTGTTCCAACACCAAATGCTCCATCGAGCTTATTTTGTTTTAGTAGATCAACAATTTCTTTTACACTAACTTTTCTCTCTTGCACATCATAACCCCAATCTTTTGCCACTTGTATTACACTGTTTCTAGTTACGCCGTCAAGAATTGAGTCTGAAAGCATTGGAGTCATAAGCGTATTTCCTGAAAGAAACATCACATTCATGGTTCCACTTTCTTCAAAATACTCATGAGATTGTGAGTCTGTCCATAATACCTGATCAAATCCTGCATTCTTGGCAATCTGCGTAGGCCATAGTGATGCGCCATAATTACCTGCAGTTTTTGCGTGGCCTGTTCCACCTTTCACAGCACGTGTAAAATCTGTTTCAATTTTAACCCGAAGTTCGTTGGTGTAATATTTTCCAACCGGACAAGTGAAAATAACAAACAAATAAGACTCGCTAGGCCGCACGCCAACAAATTCATCCACAGCAAACATGTGAGGGCGTATATAAAGCGATTCTCCCTCACCTGTTGGTATCCAGCTTTTATCATGATCGACCAAAGACCTAACACAATCAACAAAATAGTCGACAGGAATTTCTGGCATACACATTCTTTTAGCTGATAAATTAAACCGCTTTGCATTTTTTTCTGGTCTGAAAACAAATACTTCGCCCTCTTGGTTTTTGTAAGCTTTTAAACCCTCAAAGATTGCCTGACCATAATGCAATGCACTTATTGCTGGACTGAATGAAATCGGTCCATAAGGCATTATTTCTGGTGCACTCCACTTCCCGTTATCGTACGTTGCAACCAACATGTGATCACTAAAAATTTTACCGAAATCGAGGTTTGACCAGTCTACTTTATCAATCCTGCTTTTTGAAACAGACTTGATGTCAATTCGTGTTGAGGTTGCTATCATTGAGCAATCAGAATTTTAGGTTAATATTTCTATCACGTCGGGATTCTCAAAAAATAAAAAATTCCTCTGAAATAGTTCATTGACAAACGTACATGAATTTCTGCAATACAGCGCAAAACTGACAAATACAGCTAATTATTATTTAAAACACACCAATTCCCTCATATTCAGCCTAAGAGGAGCACCAAAATACCCGCATCTGTTGGTATTTCACCTATTAAATACTGTTAATTTCAGAAAAATCTACCTGTAATAGAAAATTTATACCTGCGGACTGAATAAAAACTTATTGGGACTTACAAGATTGGTTTTTACGGCATACATTACTATAGAGGCAGTATTATTTACGCCAAGCTTTTGAAGAATATTCTTTCTGTGTGTGTTCACCGTATGTGGCGAAAGAAAAAGTTTTTCCGCAATCTCAATATTCGTATAGCCTTCGGCAATAAACTTTATTATTTCAAGCTCGCGTTCACTGATGGTAACAGGCTCGCAACTAAATTCAGAAATATTGAGATCATTGATATCAATTGCCTCCTTGCGAATTGTCTGAAGAATCTGTCCGCAGAAAAATCTTCCACCATCAGCAGTTTCTTTTAGACTATCAACAATCTCATGAATGTCACAATCTTTTTTGATATAACTGGTAACACCTGCGCGCAAAGCGGACACAATTGTATTGCCAGTCTGCTCACCTGTTATAGCCACAAATTTTAAACGGCTATTAATTTTTAAACAACGGGGAATAACATCTATGCTAAAATCACGTGCGGCAAAATCAATCAAAATAATATCAGGAACGAAGTTTTTTACCATTTCAAGTAACTCCGCTTCATTATTCGCTTCGCCCAACAATTGAAATTGATTGTATTGCGAAATGATCGAGTTAAGACCCGCTCGAATAAGATGATTGCTATCTGCTATAATAATCTTCGCCATGGATGGCAAATATCTTATTAAAAACGGTTCTAAATAAGAATTTTTAATAAAATCTTCTTAACCGCCTGAATTAGACCTAATCGGTATTACATCCGCTCAGGCATCTCAATTCCAAGCAAAGCCATTGCATTTTTCAAGACTTCGCCGGTCTTTTTTGTCAGGACAAGTCTGAATTTTTGCTGACTTACATTCTCTTCACGAATGATCTGATGCGCCTGATAGAAGCTATTGAACTCTCTAGCTAGTTCGTGTGCATAATTGGCCACAAGGCTCGGATCATAACTATCGGCAGCTTGTTGCAATGTTGCCGGCCACTCACGAATTTTTTTGACCACATCAAGTTCCTGATGACTCAGATCAACTTCTTTGTTAAGATATGACTCAGTTAACAGGATGTTTCGTTCTGTTGCTTTGCGAATAACAGCAAGAGTGCGCACATACGTGTATTGAATAAATGGTCCTGTATGCCCATTAAAATCGATGCTCTCCTTAGGATTAAACAACATATTTTTTCTTGGATCAACGCGAAGTAAAAAATATTTAAGCGCCGACATGCCAATGGTTCGATACAAGAGCTCTTTGCCCTGTTCCTCTACTCCATCCAATTTACCTTGTTCTTCTGATACTTCACGCGCGACTTGAATCATCTCTGACATTAGATCATCTGCATCGACGACAGTTCCTTCGCGACTCTTCATTTTGCCATCAGGAAGCTCAACCATTCCATAACTCAGGTGGTAACATTTATCTGCCTGTTTAAATCCAAGTTTTTTCAAAATGATAAACAATACCTTAAAGTGATATTCTTGCTCGTTACCGACAGTATATATCTGATAATCGGTATCGGGAAAATCTTTGAATCGAAGAATGGCTGTTCCAATATCCTGAGTAATATACATTGCGGTTCCATCCCTGCGCAAAAGCGCCTTTTGATCAAGGCCTTCGGCTGTTAGATCCACCCAAATAGAACTGTCTTCCTTTTGATAAAATACTCCTTTAGCCAGTCCTTCTTCTACCTCATGTTTTCCCAAAAGATAAGTATCACTTTCATAATAGAGCTTATCAAAATCGACTTCCATTTTCTTGTAAGTCTCTTCAAATCCCTTATAAACCCAGCCATTCATGGTGGACCATAACTCGTAAACTTCCCTATCACGAGCCTCCCACTTACGCAATAATTCTTGTGCTGCCAGCATTATTTCAGTTTGATTTCGCGCGGCATCCTCTTCGGCACCCGCTCCAATTAGCACTGAAGCTTGCAGTTTCAATTCACTTTCGAAAAGAACATAATACTTACCCACGAACTTATCGCCTTTTAAACCTGAAGAATCAGGTGTTTCACCGTTACCAAATCGCTGCCATGCCAACATACTTTTACAAATATGAATGCCTCGATCGTTGATGATTTGAACTTTGGTGACCTTATGTCCTACCGCCTTTAATATTTCGCTTACAGAGAAGCCGAGAAAAATATTTCTGCAATGCCCAAGGTGAAGGGGCTTATTGGTATTGGGAGAAGAAAATTCTACAATAACACGAGGCAAAGTGTCTGCCTTTCCATAACCAAAATTCTTATCGCTGAATGACGCAATCAGAAAACGCAGCCAGAAATCAGTCGAAAACGAAAGATTAAGAAATCCTTTTACAACATTGAATGCGGTAATCTCTTCGACATTTTTCACGAGGTAGTCACCAATCAATTGCCCGGTTTGCTCAGGTGATTTGGCTGCAATCTTGCTCAAGGGGAAGACCACTAAAGTTGCATCCCCATCAAACTCCTTACGCGTTTTTTGAATCTGAATTTGACTTTCGTTTAACTCTGAGCCAAACAACTCCTTTGCCGCTGCTTTGGCAGCCTTGCTGATAATTTGATCTAATTGAAATGAGTCTTGCATAACGGGTGCAAGTTATACCAAAAGCATTTATTAATTCGTCCAAAGGACTCATGTATAAATTGCTTTGTCAATGCCGATAAAACACATTAATAGTTCAATGAGACATGTGCGAAATTGGCCTCTCTATTTTTGTTATCCGGTTTTAAAACGCGATTTTCCTTCATCACATTCCAAAGAAAGCACCTCTAATCTGGCCAAAGGCCAATACTTAGTCAATGCTGCAATTTATATCATTGTTACTTATAAAATGGTCCAAACCATTTTATGAGTTAAAGCGGTAAATGCTGTTGTGATTGATGTTTATAACAATGGAGAGAAAAGGAATTGGTTTAGTATAAATCCAAACGGAATTAAATCTCAATAAATGACATTTGCATCTATAAATGCCGTTGTACAAAACATTAAGAAAATAAAAACCTTCAACACGACATCGAACTATTTTAGAAATATAATCAAACTTTCCGCGGCAAAAAAACCTCAGCCAACATACATCTTGCACTTCCACCACCAACATTTTCAATCGTATCTAGTGATGAATGAATAATTTTCCCATCCGTTTCAAGCAATTTTATCTGATCTGAATTAAATGACGAATAAGCCCGTGTTGACATTACCCAAAATTTTTCGTCTTTGATATTCCGAACCAAAAGAATGTTTGCAGCAAAATTACTCATTTGATGTTCTGTAATATCAATTACACTATGGCCAGATTTAAGCAAAGAATCAGCAACAAACTTCTTCTCTTTGACATTACTGATCGCTGCCGAACACAACACAGCAATTTTCTCCCCCACTGACATTACAACGTTGGTATGATATACTGGCATATCACTATAATTCTCCTTTTGTGTTGCATGAAAAACAATTGGAATGTATTCCATAACCTCGCACCACTCCAATACCAGTTCTCTATCTGTTCTAGGTGAAATGGATGCGTAAGCCACATAATTAACACGATCAAGAAC